>Ga0210388_10001133_pt1 | contig 21168 bp, 27 predicted proteins | sample IncBWC19OmetaG_FD_155485 | JGI IMG/M metagenome (GOLD analysis project Ga0210388, IMG submission 155485) | Forest soil microbial communities from Barre Woods Harvard Forest LTER site, Petersham, Massachusetts, United States - Inc-BW-C-19-O ... | reverse complement strand
ATGTTTAGGCTGTGACAAAACGTTCCTTGCAATCGTGCCCGGCCCTGTTGTTGGCGGACCATTTGAGTTGAGCGATTAGCGTGGGTACGGAATTCCTTGACCGCCTGGCCAGCCAACTCAAAATCGGCAAAGACCCCGCCGTTCGTCGGGCCATCGAGCGGATTTCGGACGATATCAAGAAGAGATATCATAACGGCCAATATAAAAACCCGACGGAGGCAGAAAGAGACCTCAGGCAGTTGGTTGAACGCGAAGAAAACGGAAAGTAGGCTTTTCCCAGACGGCTCAGGTTCCGAAGCGCGGCTTGGCCGAGTTGTTTCTTCCTTCAAAACCCGGACTGCGCGTCGGCGCGACGATTAGCTGTCCGAAATGCCAGACTGTAGTTTCGTATGTGCAGGCCGACCTTCGGGATCTCGCGAGCGACTAGATTGATTTGATGACTCGTTCGTCTTTGCGGCTCTTGGATGGTCAGCACAAACATGTGCAGCAAATTCCTCATTGCAACGCCGCATGTAGTCTTCCTTCATCTGCTGGAGCGAGATTCCTGTTGGCGGCCCAGTGGGACGGAACAACCATGCGCATCGCGAACATGCCGGGCCGCAAAAATATGTTTTGCTAATCCATCCCAGCGTGCGGGGTCTGGACACCTCGTAATACTTGGCACGATTTGAATAAGTTGCGGTCTCGGGCATTGGTCCTCCCTGTCAGCCAACGTTCTCTTTCTCGCCTATAGTCTCGGATGAAGGCGCGCATTGTTATCGGGTAAATTATGTAGTAACCAAAACGAACTGTGGGAGTTATCGAATTCGTAGGAGTAGATTGGCCCGCGATATTGCGACGCAGCTAATCTATCACCGGGAAAGGCCGTCAACGATAGGGCCGGACACGAGCGGCACAAACTCATTCTGACAGTCAGGACATTCAAGCAAATTGTTCTTTGGGTCGCCCGTCAATCCATTGTGCAGAATCATTCGCTTACCGCCCTCAGGACATTTAATCTCGACAGGTTATCGTGCAAGACGACCGGGGCCCGAACCAGTCTCGGCCATAAAGCCCCTTGCCAGGGCTCATATTTCTTAGATTCGCGCGAGCGTCAGTGGGTTTCAGGCTCCGGCGTTCCGTCATTTTCGAGAACCCTCTGAATTGGACACCCCGGAGTTTCAAGTTTCCGATTACTAATCAGGGCTTTGCTCCTAGACTCAATCTTCGACCGCGTCGAAGAAACGGTTATTTACGAGTCGTAACGATCGGTCGTGATGGCTCAGAAGCCCATTTGAGCGCGCCCCAGATCCGTCAGATCCTCCTCGGTGGCACGACCCTTGAAATCTACTTCGAAGTCCATGGCAGCGAAGTCAGGGGCCGAACGCCCTTGGAGAAATGCTTGCCTTTGTTTCGGAAGATATGCGCGATTCTTCGGGCAGTCGGGCGCAGAGCCGATGTAGATGACACTGGCGTACTCGCTACCTGCATGCTCGTCGCCGACGGCATGGCAGATGTCCGTGTGCCAGAACACCGTGTCGCCGGGCATGACCTCCGGGATCGAGACCAGGCCAGCGATGAGATCGGAGTGCCATTCGGGGCTGATCCCGAGCGCACGGCCCGGGGCTGCGCCGCAAAGATCAGCCTCGTCCACGTCGTCCTGAAGCGCGCGAAGTAGCACGTAGGCTATGCCCTCCGCGATCGGAATGAGGCGCAGAGTGCCATCTTTTGGCCCTTGGCGCGTCAGTGCCGTCCAGCCCTGATAGGTGCGGAACATACTGCACACCGCCGGCGACGGAATCTCACGGGTCTTCAATCGGTGCATTGCGTCAAACGGGTCGTAACCGCGCCAGTCACCGGCGAAGATGTTCTCGTACACCTGCTGGTAGCCAGGATCGATCCAGCGCTCGACAGTGCCCGCATCCATGTGTGGGGAAAGTCCAAGCGTCTTGTCCCCGGGTTGCCGCCGCCGCACACGGTCAGCGTACGTGCACTGCCGGTCGGGGTCGAAGACGCCTTCGTATTTCCACAGGCGATCGAGAAAGGCACGCGTCTCGGCAAGCCTCGAGTCCTGACGCGCCATGACCTGCGGCCTGGACCAGTAGACGTTGAAGACTTGCGGCTTCCCGGCTTTGAGAGCCGAGAAGTACTTGTCGAGACTCCGTTTCTCGACTTCCAGTTCTTCGTAGTGGTTCGTCTCGAGATACTCGCCGACTTCCGCGAACCAGTCGCGCGCGAGATTAGCAGGGAACACTCCGCGAACAATCGCACAGCCGGTTTTTCGGATCGACTGACGGATTGCTTCCGGTACCGTGTTGTTCCTTATGTCGGCGTGCCTTAGCTCGGGCACCGCGGCACGCCCTGCGGCGGTCTCTCTGAGGACGATGTCGACAGCTCGCTTGACGTAGTCCCTCGCCTCTGCGTAGGCGTGTTTCAAGGCCTCGCGACGTGGTGCGAGCGTGCGCTTGAACGCGATGATCTGGTCACGTACGTCGGCCTCTGCCCCCACAGCCGCTCCACTTCCGCCCGTAGCCATTATTTATCCCTCCTCCGTCCCAACTGCGCGAAGCGATTCATCCGGGCCGACGAACGTGTTCGACGCTCTCCGAAGATTCCTTTCGCGTGATTCGGAGGGATTCTACTCCTGGATTTCGACGGCGTCGACGGTCTCCCGATCAAACGCCGTTGCCGTACAAGTGAAAATTTGGCCAAACCGACAAACGCGCTAGCAGTGATCGTTAGTATTGCTGTCGAGTGGCTGGGCGCCATTGCTGGCGCCCAGCCCTCTAAGAACCGGACTTGAAGGTTTCCCGTTCATCCGGCTCGAGCACCCAAAAACGCCCCCATGAACAACGAGGACGCGGTCTGATACAAAACGGAATCAGACCTACTCGATACTGACTTGCTGCCGATTCGCACAGCGGAGGGAATTCCACCCGCTGTGTGTGAAGCCGCACCAACGGATTTCTCCGCCGTCATTTGCTTTGCTTCATGCATCGGTTCCTCAAACGTTCTCGAGTTGAGCACCAGTAGGAAGTCAGCTCCGTTTCCGGCGAGGTGATCTTGTCCCAACCTGGCGACGCAACCTCTATCTGCCCCGTTACAGGGCAGCCTTCGCTTGCTCCCATTTCCGTTACCCGCAGCGCCATCGGATCCATCTTGCGATGGTCCTTCCTCTTGCGAGGAGCGCTACGGGCTTACCCTGTTCCGCTGAAATGACGCGATCAGTTAGGTCTGCTCTATACGCCGGCAATGTTTGATTACCCATGGCCGAATACTCGTCAGACTCGGCACTCACTGCAAGAAGAGCCACGCAGCATTTTAGGCTCTCTTCGGCTGACGACGCTTACGAGCATTTGTATATTCTGACCGTATGACCAAGCCTAGGCCCGTCTCCACCTAATGACTGGCAGATACACCGTTACCTCGCGGTTTCGGCGCCGCTCTTGCGAGCGTGGGTACATTGTCCAAGGGCTCCAGAACAGTTCGTTGCCTCCCCGCTCTGCCTTGTAGGCTACGCGTGATGGGACGCGCGGTCTGATCGAGTTCCTCCTCTCCAGACAATCATCTTCAGCAGCTTTACAGGTCGCACGACGAGGTGCCGACTTGTCGAGATCCATCGCCGAAAAGCTCCTGACTCTTCAAAGGGGAGCGCACTAGTACATTTGCGCCTAAGCGACTAACAACACGAGGCACTGGTCAAGCAGGGACACAACGAGCAGCGGAACACGGATCATTACCGATCTATCCCACGACGCCTGTAGTTCTCAACCATTGTTGAGGCTTTCTCCGGTTCTTGCCGCTTCGGTTTGAAGCCCATTAATAGGTTTTGACACGCGAGCATAGACAACGACGAACAGAATCAGCATTAAGAGCGATGCGAAATAGAACCAGCCCTGTCCACTCCTGCTTAACACGACCAGCAAGAAGTTGGACAAGATCGCCGAGACGCCCCAGATCGGCATCCGCGCATCGGCGAACATGTGGAGAAATCCCATGACCTCGGTTCCGGCAGATGGTGAAGCCAATCTGAGCGCGCGACGGCATCCTATGGTGAAGCATGGCTTGCTGGGATTCGCGACCCGGCGGGCCGTTTCGCCTGCCGCGTCTACTTGCGATAGCACCAGGCGAGCATGGTCGAGGAAGATCCGCCCCGCGTGCGTCAACTCAATCCCACGAGCGCGACGCGTCAGCAGTTGCGCTCGTACCTCTTCCCCAAGATCACGAATCTGTCGGCTCAGCGGTGGCTGTGACGTGTGCAGCTTTCGCCCGGCGACCACCGTCATACTTCTGGCTTCCGCAATCGCAACAAAATATCGAAGATGTCGTAGCTCCATTTCGCCTCCCATGCCCGCAAGGCATCGGTGCCAGCTTAACAAAGTATGTTGCCAACGGGGCACTGCCACATCCAACGAGGCAGTCAATCTCAGCAACAAGAGAGAGCGAGATTCGAGGAGCAGGAGAAAAACAATGACTAAGAAACTGGACGGAAAGATTGCACTGGTTACAGGCGGGTCGCGCGGCATTGGTGCTGCCATCGCGAAGCGTCTTGCTGCGGATGGCGCGAATGTGGCCATCACTTACACGAAAGGTACGGACGCAGCCGCGTCCGTCGTCAAGGAGATTGAACGCACGGGGGGAAAAGCGATCGCGATTCAAGCGGATGCTGCCGATGCCAACGCGGTCAAAGCCGCGGTCGAAAAAACATTTGCAACCTTCGGTCGACTGGATGTGCTGGTGAACAATGCTGGCACGGCCATTCCGAAACCGTTCGAGGAGGCGACGCTCGAAGAAATGGACCGCGTGCTCGACATCAACGTTCGTGGCGTCTACGTGGCGACTCAGGCGGCGCTGAAGCACATGAAGAGCGGCGGTCGTGTCATCATGATCGGTTCGGCCGTGGGTGAACGTGTCGCGGCGCCTGGGCTTGTGCCATACGCGGGCACGAAGGGAGCCGTCAAGATGTTCACTCAGGCGCTGGCCAGAGAGATCGGGAGCCGGGGCATCACGGTCAACAACGTGCAGCCCGGTCCGATCGACACCGAATTGAATCCTGCCTCGGGTGATTGGGCGGTGCCGCAGAAGGCCGCCACGGCGCTTGATCGTTACGGGCGTGTAGATGAGATCGCGGCGATGGTGGCGTTTGTCGCCGGACCGGAGTCCTCGTACATTACCGGCGCGAATCTTACCGTGGACGGCGGAATGAACGCCTGAACCGACCCACGCGGGACGTTGAACAGAGCGAGGCCAGGTGGCAGGAGCGTCGCTTAGAAAGCCGAGGTCTGGCCTCAGGTTAGCTGAGGAAGTCAGAGGGAGCGATGAAGCTGGTTAGGAATGACATATCTTCGACAGGCGTCATCCTGGCGACCTACGAGCACAAAGGGTAACCCGCAGTCTGGATGAAACCGAAAGGCCATCCAGCAAGGCTTACGTTTCAAAGAACGGGCCGCCCGCGTTCGGGCGCTGGCAGAATGTAAAGATTTCGTAAGCGTTAATCAGGACTTGATTCCAAGGTTCTAGCGGAAGGGACTATTATTCCACTGAGCGAGCCAACTATGACGCGCATCCAGAGCGTTGACGCCATTTACGTTCTCTCGAATCAGGAATTCAAACTTCTAGATGGCAGCGCATCGGTCCCATCGTTTCTCTATTGTTGCTTGCTCCTTCTATCTCCGAAGTGCTTTATGGAGCCGTTCGTATCAGTACGATCTTTGTTCTGATCCCCGAAGTCCTAACCTGGGGTTGCGGTGCACTGCTCATCCGTGAGTGCGTGCGAAGACGGCGCAAACCCTGGCAGAGCATGTTGATGATGGGCCTGGCCTTGGGCATTGCGCAAGAATGGGTGATCCAGCAGACTTCGATTTCTCCACTGGTTGCGGGTGAGCTCTCGCTAGCGGTAGAGAGCCGCAGGATTATCGACCAGAATGGTCTTGCGCAAGGTCGCGTGAGGAACCCACGCCGCCAGCAGGTTAAGGAGATGACCGTCGTCAACCCGAAGCAGTGGAGATACATCGCTCGGCTTGCGGCCATCGCTGGTGTCGGGATGCGGCCAGTCCGAACCCCACAGAATCCGGTGAGGATTTGCCGCGATCAGCGCACGCGCCAACGGCGCCACATCGGGATAATCGGGCGCGCCGTTTGAAGCGCGATATGCTCCTGAAATTTTGACGTATCCCTTCCCGCTTCGGACGACTTGTAAGAGTTTGGCAAACTCCGGTTGCTGAACGCCGGCAGCGCCTTTGGCTCCGCCAAAGTGATCAAATACCACCGGGACTGGAGATGAGAGTACGAGGTCGCTCAGTCCTGCAATCACCGGCAAGGCGGCGTAAACCTGTACATGCCACTTGCGACCTTGAATTTGCTCAATCGCCGACTTGAGGCGATCTCGCGCACCGGCAAGATTCGTATCTCCCGCAGTCCCCAGATTGATCCTGACACCGCGAATGCCTGCACTCTCCATGTCGTCGAGAGTGGTCGACGGAGTCTCGCTTGGCAGGACCACAATCCCTCGGGCCCCTGGGCCGTATTGCTTCATGGCGTCAAGGGCACAGGAATTGTCCGTGCTGTAGACGCTGGGCTGCACAATCACTACGCGACTGATGTGCACCGCCCGGTGTATCGCCAACAATTGTGCTGCGGATGCGGATTCCGGTGTGTATGTGCGCGATGCTGCGAATGGGAACCGGCTCGGATCTCCAAAAACGTGGACGTGGCAATCGCAAGCTCGTTCAGGAACATGAAAGCGAACTGGCGTAATCGAAGGTGGGGTTTCGGCAGAACTGCTAAGCCTTAGCGAGCTAGCCATTCCACTGCCGGCCATTCCGGTTAGAAATCCGCGGCGCGAAAGCATAGGCCAGTCATTCTATTCGTGCGGAATCAACCAAACCAGTCCTTGTTTTTGTTTGTGATTGACCACGAGTTCTCTGGCAGACTACGATGTGGGATGAAAGCTGGATTCATGCCACTAAGGGCGTCTGTGAAGTTAACGTTGAGAGTGGTCCGGTGCGACTCGACCGAATGCGAAGCCAGCGGCAACGGCATTCGAGACATCCTACTTTGGGGACCACCATCGGCGGCATATAAGCTTCACAAGGTTGTTTGTCCATACTGCGAACGTGCCATTGACAGGAACGTCGATTTGGAAGAGCTCGTGAAGATCGAGCGTCCGTCGGTGTTCAAGATGACATGACGCGGTTTGCGGCCGGGCCGCAAGCCCTAATGACGAATCAATGCAGGGTTGAACCCCCGGGGCAAGCCAAACGCTATCAATACGAAGGTGATGGACCGTTACTGTTCGAGGTAACTGCGCGGTTTCGCGCGGCTAACGTTGGACTCTGGCAGTGCCTCCGCTTGCTAAGGCTCGAACCTCGTCTAAAGTCGCCATGGTTGTATCGCCGGGAAAAGTCGTAAGCAGAGCGCCATGCGCCCATCCAAGTTTGATGGCGTTTTCAGGCGATTCGCCGGTGAGGATTCCATAGAAGAAGCCCGAAGCAAATCCATCGCCCCCACCGATCCGATCGTACACATCGAGTTCGCATTGTGGTGAAACGTAGCTTTTACCATTGATCCAGGCTACAGCGCCCCAGTCGTGACGGTTTGTGGAATGAACTGCCCGTAAGGTGGTAACGACTATTTTTATATGAGGATATTTTTCTACCACTTTTTCGATCGTTTCGAGAAACGTGCGCTGATCGAGTTTTGATGTCGCAACGGCATCTGGGCCACTGACGCCAACTCCTTTTTGCAGGTCCTCTTCATTGCCGACCAGAATGTCCACATGCTCGAGAATGCGTGCGAGCACCTTTCGGGCGTGTTCCTCTCCGCCGCGCAGCTTCCATAACTTCGCTCGAAAATTCAGGTCGAAAGAGACAACAGCGCCAGAACTCCGGGCAGCTTGCATGGCTTCGAGGATCAGTTCGGCCGTCGTGTCCGAAAGAGCAGCAAAAATACCTCCGCTATGAAACCAGCGAACTCCAGCAGCGAAGATCTCGCCCCAATTGAAATCGCCTGGTTTCAGTTGTGCAGCGGCCTCATTTGCCCGATTGTAGAAAACCAGAGGCGCACGCACGCCAAACGCCCTATCACTGTACACGGCGGCAATGTTTGGACCATTGACTCCATTGTGATCGAAGAACTTATAGAAGGGTACTACCCCCATGGCTCGGACCCTTTCAGCGACTAGATCGCCAATGGGATACTTCACCATAGCGGTCACGATTCCTGTACGTAAGCCAAAGCAGTCGGAAAGATTGGCCGTTACATTGAATTCGCCGCCACTGACGTGAATCTTGCATTCGTGCGCCTTGCGGAATGGAATCACGCCGGGATCAAGCCTGTGGACAAGCCCACCGAGTGATACGAAGTCGAGTGCCGCTGAATCGCGAATTGAAATGCCCTGGAAGTTCATATCCTCCTTTGTCACAAAGAGAATTGGCCGAACCCAATCGAGCTTAGGAGCAAACTGATCATCGTCGGGCGTACGCTGGCATCGCTCTACTATAGCGGAGCTCGCCGGAAACTCAAGCCGCGCTGCATAGTCAACTACACAACATCAAGATGGCCTGCAATCCTGCTTACTGTAAAACAAAAATAATTCCAGATTCAAGGCATGCCCCACCCGCCAACAAAAACGCTAGACCACGATGGTCCGGCCGGGCAGAGTGATGTCGTAGGACTCATACTCCTGGCTCGAATCAAAGATGGTCAGGTGCTGTCGGTTGGAGAAGATGAGCTTCAAGGTGCCGTCCTCGTGTCTTTGGAGGCTTTCTATCGTGGCACCGAGGAGAGCTACTGTCCGAGCGGCAATTTGCGCCGCACCTGGCTCAGGTTTCCAAATCCATTCGACTCGCCCATCGAAATAGTCGAACTGCATGTAGGTGGAAATCCTTACGTCTTCATCAAAGCCGAACTGGATTTGGTAAACGCCGATGGCGACCTGTTCGACTTGTCTGCCGTTTAGAAAACTCAAATCAATGTCTTTTCTCAGTCCGTACATGGTTACTTACCTCGTGAGGGGCGTGTGAGTTTCGGCGGCCGTTCCGGTTCTCCCTGACGACGGAACGATAGGTTGCCCTGATGAAATGTAAATGATAACGCGTACCGGCTGCGTGGCGTTTGGTCCCATGATCCTGATGCTATTCGCATCACCCGTTGACCCCGCCGGTCTGTAGACGATACCACTGCCGCTTTCCGCAGGTGCCGCTACGTATCCCGCCGGAATGCGTACTGCCGTTCCGTTGGGGCCAACGACTATTTCACCCTCTGCGGCTGGCTGAGGAACTCCGTTGATAATCGTGCGCGCTGCACCGGCTCCGCCTGCGGCTCCAGCCTCAATTGCGGCGTTTTCTTCCGGTGTGACGGTGCTATCTCCGTCTGCGCCGCTTCCCATGCCGCCCGCCTCTATTGCCATTGCGGTGCCCAGCGTCACAGCCATCAGCATGGCGTTCCGGAGGTATTCGGGATGCTCTCGGAGAAACTCTCTCACCTCTGCTTCATTCTTTTCTCTTGCTGCGGTTTCTTTCTTTGTCTCAGTGAACCCAAGGCTGTGTCCTTTGCACCATAGCCAGCCGGGGGCTTCTCCATCAACAGTGCAATGGCCGGTCGGATCGGTGGATTTCAAAGGGTTGTTCTGGACGTAGCTGCCATGTCGCCGTTCTCTCTCTGCAGCCAGCTGAAGCAGGTGAATCGCCGGGTCGAATTCTGCCCTCATCTGGGATTTGATCGGTTCGGTCAACACTAGGGCGTTCTCGGTACTAACCCGACAGGCGAGCTGATAACTTCAGGGTTGCGCGTCAGCCGACCACTATCGCGGATTGGACCCTCCCGAGTCTCCGGCAACACAGCGCGACTACTGGTTACTCTGGGCATGTTGAGCTTGCGGCCGATGTCGGGGTATGACATACGCAAGACGGTGCAGGAGAGCATCCGGTTCTTCTGGAGCGAGAGCTACGGACAGATTTATCCGGCGCTCAAGCGGCTGGGAGGATACAAGGAGTGTGAATCGGTGTGGTTATCGCGGACTGGGCGTGACTGCAATCGGCTGCGGCTTCAGACCCAGCGCCACATCCAGGGCGGCGTCGGCGATTTGGGTCCGCCCGTCACCTAACCAATCACAATTGGCCATCAAAACTACGGCCATCTTCTTTTCCGGAAGCAGCATTAGGAAAGTAGCATAGCCGGTATCCCCGCCACCATGCGAAACCGTCGCTTGCCCGCGGTACTCGCCCAGGAACCAGCTAATGCCCACGGCACGACCATCGCTCAGCTTGTGTGCGGGCTTCCACATAATGTCGTAGGTCTGTTCCTTCAGAATTCTCCTACCGTCCAGCTCGCCATGGTTCAGGTTGGCTATGGCCCAGCGTGCCATGTCCTCTACGCTGGAGTGCAGATTGGAACTGGGCGAATGCACGCGATTGTAGGGATAGACCTTGCTGGGGAAGACGTGGCCGTCCTTGTCGCGCTCGTGTCCCCAGGTCATCAACTGAGGATCGGTCTTCTTAATCAGCAAAGTGGAGTCCCTCATCTTCAACGGCGTGAGGATGTGATGCTGCACATAGTCGTCAAAGCTCTCTCCCGAGACTTTGGCAATCAGATCACCCAGGACCTCAAATGCCATGTTGCTGTAGCGGAAGTCTGTACCAGGCGCAAAGATCAGCTTTTGATTGCTCAGGCTGCGGACGTAGCGCTCGAGCGCACCATCATCGTATTGCGGCTCATCCCACTCGTAGTCCTCGACATCAGGCATGCCAGAGGTATGGGTGACCATCTGGCGCACGGCTATGGTTTGGTAGCGATCATCCGCGACACGGAAGTAAGGCAGGTATTGCACCACCGGGGTGTCGAGATTAATTTTGCCTGCCTCCACCAACTGCATGATAGACGTGGCCACGAACGTCTTTGTGATGGACGCCATATGGAACAGCGAGCGTGGCGTGACGGGATCGTGGTTGTGCACCAGATTTTTCACGCCAAAGCCGTGAGCGTAGACCAACTGATCGTCCTGGATGACGCCGATAGCGAATCCCGGTATCTGCTGCTGGTGCACGAAGTCTTCGATCAGTGGCTGCAACTCATTACGGTAACGTTCAGCTGGCGCCTGGGCGGCAACACGAACGCTGGTCACTGAGGCAACAATCAGGACGAAGCAAGCCAGAAGCTTGTCGATCATGCTCGGGGAAGGCATTAGTGATCGGGAAATCGCACCGGGTTTGATCATTTGGAACCTCGCGGGCCGGCTGTGATTTTAAATGCCTTTGTGATACTAGGCCAGTTCGCGGATTGTCGGCAATTCTTACCTTGGAATTACTCGCACAGACCAGCCGAAGGATTTTATTCGTCGCGGAGGGCGACCATGGGATCGAGCCGCGCCGCGCGGCGCGCTGGCAAGTAGCTGGCGAGGATGGCCACAGCCGTAAGCGCAACTGCGGAAAGCGAAATCGTCAGCGGGTCGTAAGGTTTGAGGCCGAAGAGCATCGCGCCCGCGGTTTTGCCCAAGGCCAGCGCCAGCGCGGCGCCGACGGCCAGGCCGATCATCAGCATGCTGCCGGCTTCGCCCAGCACCATACCCAAAATGTTTCGCCGTTGCGCCCCCAGCGCTATGCGCAACCCGATTTCTCCGGTGCGGCGCGCGACGAAATTGGACATCACGCCGAAGAGTCCCATCATGGCCAGCAAAGTGGCCAGCGCGCCGAAAAACCCGGAAAGCGCGGCCATCAAACGCTCGCGCAGCAGCGAATCGCGGATGTTTGTCTGCATGACGCGGAATTCCTCGCCGATCTCGGGGCTGGCCTCGGCCAGCGCGTTTTTCAGTTCTTGCGTCAGCGTTCCCATGGGGAGATTGGAGCGAATCAGCAATCCCGCATATTCGTCCGGCTGGTCACCCTGCGCGGTAGTCACGTAGACTTCCGGCGCGAATTCATCGCGCAAGTCGTAATACTTCGTGTCGCGAACCAATCCCACGACCTCATAGATCGGCCGCGCGAGGCCCACCGCCTCCTCAATTTGAAAGTGCGCGCCAATGGGATTGGCGCCGTTGAGGATTTTCTTCACGAAACTCTGGTTGACGATAGCCACCTTGAGCGAGTTAGCCGTGTCCCGCTCGCTGAATGCGCGGCCGGCCATGATGCGGATTCCCATGATGTTGAAAAAATCGGGGCTGACTTGCGTGAAAAGAGGTGCCAGGTCGGCGCGTTTTGTGGCGCCGGCCAAGATAACGTTTTCCTGCCAGCCATAGCCGCTGAGCGGCACTACACTGGCGTCCGCGACTCCCTCGACGCCGGGAAGTGCGCGCAAGCGGTCAATCAAGTTCAGCTTGTAGCCCTGGCGTTGCGGCGCGGGAATTTTCAGTTGGCGAAAGTCCAGATCGGCTTCCATAATGCCGGCCGTGTGGAAGCCGGCGTTCACCGAAAGAATGTTTCTCAGGCTGCGCACGAAGAGTATCGCGCCCACCAGCAAGACCAGCGAGAACGCCACCTGCGAGACAACCAAGCCGCGGCGGAGGCTGAAATGCTCGCGCCCGCCGGCGAGGTTCCGGCCCGCGGATTTGAGCGCTGCTGCCGGAGCGATGCGCGTGGCGCGGAAAGCGGGAGCCAGACCGAAGAGAATTGTAGTCAGCAGCGCGATGCCCATGGTGAAGCTGAGCACGAGCCAATCCGGATCAAGATCGACGAAGACATCGGGCGCGCTCGTGGCGATGAAGGCCACCAGGAAACGGCTGACCCATTGCGCCAAGACTGCGCCCAAAACGGTGCCGGCAACACCGATCAAAAGACTTTCCACGAGCAGTTGCCGGATGAGCCGCCCGCTGGATGCACCGAGCGAAAGCCGCACGGCGATCTCGCGTCCACGGACGCTGGCGCGCGCCAGCAACAGAATAGCGATATTGGCGCAGGCAATCAGCAAGACCAGGGCGGCGATGGCCAACAGCATCCACAGGGGTGTCTCGTAGAGCCGGCGCAGATTCGAGAATCCCGTAGCTGCCGGAAATGCGCCGAACTCATACCGCAGGTAGTGCTTTTGCGCCTCCGCATCGTATTGCGGGGGTGTGGTCGCTTCCAGGATGCCCGTCGAAAGCGCTGCCATTTCCGCGTTGGCTTGCTCGATAGTCACGCCGGGCTTCAGACGTCCCACGGCGGCGAGCCAATAGCCATTGTGCAGGTCAATCAGGGACAATTCGCCGTGTATAAGCGCTTCCGAGCACAGTGGCACGGCCACGTCGAACTGACGTCCAACGTCAATGCCCGTGAAACTAGGCGGAGTGATGCCGACGATTTCAAACGGATGGCCTTCGAGTGAGATCATCCGCCCCAGAATGTCCGGGCCGCCGGCGTATTCCCGCTGCCAAAAGGCGTAGCTGATCACAGCGGGCGGGGAGCCGCAGCCGCGGCGGTCATCGTCCGCGGTCAAGGTGCGGCCGCGCAATGCGGGGACTTCCAGCGTCTTGAAAAAATCGCCGCTGACCCAGATGCCCGAGGCGTAGCGTGCTTCGCCCCCGCGCGCCAGGTTGAATCCTCCTTCGGTCGCCCATGCAAACATGCCGGAAAAAACTCGCTGATGATCGCGGATCTGCTCCCATTGCGCGTTGGTAATATCGGCGTAGCGGCCATGGACGCGGCCGGAATTCCAGGAGCGGTCCAGGATGCGCACGTTGGCGAGTTGCTCGGGTTGCGCGACCGGCAGCGTTCGCAGGCGGAGCGAATCGATCAATTGGAAGACGGCGGTGTTTGCGCCGGTGCCCAGCGCGAGGGAAAGCACCACAATAGCGGTGAAGCCGGGATTGAGGCGCAGTAGCCTGAAGCCGTAGCGAAGGTCCTGCGCGAGAGAATGCAGCCAGCCACTGAGTTTCATGCCAGTATGACGCTCAGCTAGTATGTACGTTTCACGATTTCTAGCGTTCGCACACACCCATGCCGCCGCCACCGAGCTTTTCCAGGATGTGGCAGTGGCAAATCGCTTGCTCCAGGCTTGACTGGGAATCCGGCATCACAGGGCCATGATTGAAAGCAGGCCATCCCAAGTCAACGCGGTCCAATGTTCTGTGGTCCAATGTTCTGACCGGATGGTCGATTATAACCGGAAGCTATCCGCGGGATTAGTCGTGTGAAGTCCACCAATGTAGACCTATCCGAGTTGTAGGGTTCCGTTCGGGGTATTACGGCCTGTTCAGACGACTGCCGTCTCTCTAAGTCGGCAGTTCCACATTTTCATAGAAAAAGGAGTATTCGGTGCCGTGCCGAATGCTCTTTGGAATCCGCAAGAAACACATAGAATAAGTCCTTGAGAATAAGTCCTTGAGAATCAGTCAGCACACGTGAGCACTTCATCGAGCAACTCGAAAAAATCATGATGTTGGCCCCATGTTGGACCCATACTCGAAGTAACTTGATTTCGCACTCTGCACTAGAACGAAAATAAATGCGTTGCGCGGTTCTTCGGTAGCTCAATGGTAGAGCATTCGGCTGAAAGCCGAAAGCGGGTGGCTTTGGTCGGCTCATCTGGATCGTTTGGTGCGGCGATGTCACGACAATGTCACCGGGATGGAAGCTAACCTCACCGGACGATTGGGGCTGCTTCTTGAGAATTTGCAACAGCGGTCTAGGGAACCGTTGTCTTCTGTCGCGAAACACGGCTTCGGGGATTTCGCTAAGTACAAAGTGTGGGGCAGACCTACGAAAGGCCAACCATTCATCCAGATAAGGCAAAAGAAGCAACAGAGGAGACGGACTCTAGGCCGGTTCGATGAACAAAGCTCATGGCTCAGTTAGTCCCGTACATCGCCACAAGGCCGGTCTCCGGAATTCTCCGCCAATCCCGCCAGCCGCCCCCGACCTCTGGTAGAGCTGGACCAGCGCCAGCCGTTTTGTTTACACGAAAGACGAGCCAAAGGACTATTGCGAGCGCTTCGCGGTATGACGACATTTAGCGGTCGGGTGGTCGGGGGACTGCATTGTGTACGAGGATGGCGTGGACGATGAACCTCCTTGGAGCGTGACCCAAATATGAAAACGGGTAGCAGGTGATCAATATGTTAACTCGGGTTTCTGGTGAGGTTGCAGAATCGCAAGGTCACTTGGGTCGACAACTTCTACAGAACTCACCCGGTAGATGTAGCTACCGCGGAGCGTCTCGAAAGCGATGGAGTCGCCTGTTTGTATTCGGCGGAGTGCCCGAAAGAAAGTGTCACGATGCCCTGCAACCGCTGTATTTCCCCCCAGCCCGGGCTCGGGGGTTTCCGGAATGTGTCCCACGCCGATTCGCAGTGTTGCGGCGTCTGTTCCGTCCAGCACCATCACGGAAATGCCAATGCGAGCAATTTCCAGGCGTCCAAGCACAGCGTGGCCCGCGCGAAGAGGGAGATTCGGAGCTTCCGCCATTCTCGCGGCGTGAGCCTTCGCCTCAACGGGACTCGCCGCAGCACGAACTTCATCGAACATCCGAGCCGCGTGCACCTGAAAAATCAGGGCACTGCCTATCGCGAAGAGGCAATAACCTAAGGCGCCACAGCCAACTAAACAGAGGCAATACTCCAGACGGCGCATCGCTCGCAAACGAGGATCGCATCGTTTCTTGGGCTTCATGGCAATAGGAAATGGGGGCTGGCGCAGCATTTGTTGCGCGCCAGCCTCAGAGTTTTGGGTCCTACGCTCTTACCGCTGCGAATCGCCGAAACATGGCCGCTGCTGCCAAGCAGAGCGTCCCAAGAAGCGCGATCCAGGGGAGCGAACTGGCCGTTTGCGGCAGTCTCTCGATCGTCACGGCTGTCACTGTGGAGGTTTCTGTGGCGGCAGCAGAAGTTGTAGGAGTGGGACTAGCGTTTGATGGCGCAGTTATACGGGTAACCGTAGCTGTTTTCATAGTTGCTGGCTCTTTCACCTCGTCCGCAATCGAAGGCACGGACCGCTTATTCACCTGGGCCAACTCTATGGCCTTGCGTTTCGGGTAGACAAACTCTTGTCCGTAGTTGTCGCCGGGATAAAACCAGGTTTCCAGAGCTTCCGGTTGACCCACGGGCCAAACAGGTGCGTCTCGTCAGCGTTGAAAATCTGCACAATGTTGCGGTCGCTTGCGCTGTCCATGAGCTTGAAAACGTACGTGCCGGCTGGGAGGACTGCTCCAGGAATCTGAACCGGCTCAGTAAAGGTGACGACGGTCTTCTTATTCCACTCATCCGCGCGAATGCTTGTGGCCGACAGCAGCCCTACCAGTAACATACTTCCTGCAACCAAACTCCATATGACTTTTCTCATTTACTCCTCCTTCGCAAGTAAAATCAACCCAACGCACCCATCACAGCAAAAGGACGAAGTGGAAACAATTGGCCAAAGGTATTGCCAATACTTTGGTATCGGTTTAAGGAGTTGCGTGGAACTGTTACGAGCGAAGCGCTAAATGTGGTTGGAGTCAGGGCTGAGGTTACGGAGACGCCTTTCCTTGCTTCGAGAGGACATTTGAGCAGATGCGGAATGGCTACCGCACCCTGCTGACGGTGTTCGTGCACCGGCGAGCTGTTTTTATCCCCGGCTTTCTCCTCGCGTGTCTCGCAGTGTTTCTCTTAGAGCCATTCCTTGGTCGGGATTTCTTCCACGCAGCCCCTCAGTTGGATTCGTCATCGCCATCAGACACCTCCACTCGCGCTTTTCTATCGGAATTTGCCGCTCGCTAGACGGAACACTACTGAATACAGGGCCTTGGGCGGAAACGCGCTCATTCTACTCCCAAAATTTGCCGACCCACCACACAATCGTTTCAAGTGAGCCGCTCTTTTGTCGCGCCCGCAAGAGCTGGTAGTGGTCATCTGATAAACGCTAATCGGTAAAGTGAATTTTCAAGTTACCGGCACGACCTACCAGCCATGTTCGGATTACTTCTGGTTTGCCCGTCATCCTCCCGTAATCGACAAGCGGTCCGGAGATTCTCGTGCACCGGTCACAAATCAGAGCCACTTTTCCCTCTGCGGAGCCCTTTTTGTTGTCTGTACTGCTCCCACGTCAGATAAATCAGGGTGAGATCGAAGTTGCCGATCAGACTCAAACCCGTGACATCGATCATTCCGAACGGCTGACCAGGAGCCAAAGAAATAGACAGACCCGGATGCGTATTATCGATCGAGGAGGATGCAGTTGTCCGGTTGACAGCGACGCGCAACTCATTGATCCATTCGTGTCCGAATGTCTTGCGGTCCTGAACAGTTCCATACTGATTCCGCGCCAGGTGAATGGCCGGGAATCCCGGCGCGTAAGTTCCCGGCGGCGTCCCTACGTATGGAACCAGGGAAGAACTGTCGTCAATGGTGTAGCGCGCGAAGAGCGAATGGGTGTTGGAAAAGTTGTGGTCGATGCGAACCATGCCGTGGTCCTCACGGGTGTTGCCTTTGTTCGCGGTGATCAGTTCGCCGGTTCCATCCCCATTGTCCGGTCCGTTCGAGACAGGCAGCAAATTGAGAAACGGTTGTATCAAAGGATTCATCGGAATGGCGACGCAACCGGTCGGGTTGGCGTTGTTGCAGACGGACGGATTACCAGCGGATGGCAGGAGACCTTGGCGGGCGAGGGCATCGGGTACCGTGGCGATTGCCGTGGATGCTTGTACCTCGCGAAATCCCTCATAGTTGACAAAAAAGAACGTGCGATCACGCTTCAGTGGTCCTCCCATTCCAGCGCCGAACTGATTGCGAACGAATGGTGGGATCGGATTGGCGGCCAAATCGAAGTAGTTCTTGGCGTCGAGTGAGGCATCTCGATGCAATTCCCACAAAGATCCATGAAACTGGTTACTGCCCGACTTGGTTGTCATGTCGATGACAGCGCCACCATGCCCGGCGTACTCCGCGTTGAAGGTTTGCGTCAAAACGCGGACCTCCGTCAGCTCATTCAGACCGAGAAAAAACCCGGAAGCGCCCGCGGGCGAATAGCCCCAGACCGGATCGGTCGCATCCATACCGTCGATCAGAACGTTCGTCATACTCGGACGTATACCATTAATTGCCACTTGCCCGGCCTTACCGTTCGAAAGTAGCGAGGGAGCGCTGCTAGGGTTTGGAGCGACTCCAGGCTCCAGCACAACCGCACTGAAAAGATCGCGGTTGTCGAGGGGAAGTTCCGCCAGGCTCTGCTCTGGGACTAGTCCATTGACAGTCGACGTCGTGCTATCAATAGCGGTGGCGCTCGCGTTGACCGTGGTTTCCTGCGAAAGGTCGCCGATCGCGAGTTGCGAATTGATCGTTACCTCGGCAGCCGAAGTGAGCTCAACTCCTTCGCGAATCTGTGATTGGAATCCTGTCTTCTGTATGCGAAGAGAGTAGTCTCCTGTTGGCAAGCCGGCAAAACGGTATTCGCCGGCGGTGTCAGTGACAGCGCTCCGTTTCAATCCAGTGCCTTGGCTGACAATCGTAATGCTGACTCCGGGGACAACAGCGCCGCTTGGGTCGGTGATGGTGCCGGAAACAGTCGCAAGCTGGGTTTGCGCCCACGCAGCAACTGAAAAGACTGTCGCCAACGCTGCTGACACTATCCAACATCGGTAGGGGGCGCGCTTCGCTTCTGAAGTAAACCCAACGGTGGTGGTGACCTGGGCGCGCCTTACGACCAACTGAGTTTCGTTTTTCGTCATGGCGCCCCCGATGTGGACAAAACGTCTACCCCAGACCTGGTACGCAACGGGATTTTATACTGACAGCTGATTTTTAGGCAATTCTGAGTGGCCGACATCCGCGTCCCGTATAGTCAAATAATTCGTCCTGGTCGCTGCCCCGATCCAGAAATCATTGCTCTGCGTATGTTGATGATAAATCAGGCCCAGGAGGTCTCTGGGAGATTCCCGGCATCCTTAATATATATGCCGATCGTGAGCCCATCGCCGGCTGTCCCGTCAACCCCTATGCCGCTTCCCTCTCGTAGTACATCAGCAGGCCGCCCAGCCGCACCCGACACCGCACCTTTTCCTGTTCTCCGCGGACTGCTTGAGTTGGCAAAGGGAATAGCAATACGTTGTTTACGTTGTTTTTGCCTTGGTGATTTCTCTCCTCATGATCTTGTTCGGTGAAGGCTCATTGCGGCGCGCGCTGCGCCACAACGCCTGGATGATTGAAAACTTCTGACAAAATCCATTGAAAGAGTATGAAGACTCACTCCAGCTTTTTCGAGCTATCGCGCGGCGACCGCGACGGATACCGAAACGAGATGCTAAACTTCTCAACAAAACGATGTCCTGCGCAGGCGATCCGCGGTCCCTACCGGCGAGCGAGCTGTTTCATACCTCTGGCGGGTTCGTCTCACCGGGGACGTAGTGCGAGAACTTGCGCTCGTAGTCCAGGCACATGCCGAAGGGAAATCGGGCGTAGGGCCAGAGCACCAGGCGCATCGGCCGGGCCCGGTCCGGCAACTGGTGCAGCAGGGCCTGCTCGTCGGCCGGCTCCGGTCGAGCATCTCCCGTCAACTGGACGTGCATCGTGCACGCCGTTCCGGTAAAGACCAGACGAAAGGCGCCCGACAAGTGCCGCGCGATCGCCTGATCGGCGTACAGCACGTCTCTGTACACGCTCAGCTGCGATCCGTTCGGCAGCGCGTCTCGGTCCCGGCCTTTCAGTGCGAGGAGCATGGGCGGAAGGTCAGCGGGAAGGACGATGCCACGCCGGCTGACGAGCTCTGCGGCCTCGACAGCGTCGAGGAGGCGGGCCACGTCGCCTGTCTGGTACCGCAGTAACGGCAAGGGTGTCTCATCATCCAGCATCGAAATCGTCAGGCGACCGTAACCGTGGCAGTCGGGCGCGACGATCTCCATGAACGTCCGGAGCGGATCGAACGCAAAGATCATCGGCGGAGGCGTCGCCTGGTCGCCTGCCGCCAACAGCTCGCGTGCCAGTCCCTGATCCGTGGACGCCGCGCGATGGACGGCGATAGTGGCGGGCGTCTCGTAGCAGAGGTGCAACCCGAGCTCGCCGACACCAAACGACGACAGGACATACCCATTCTGCGGCCGATCGACGTCCAGTCCCAGGCACGTTGCCAGGTAGGTGCGGAAGTGCTCGCCGAAGATATCTTCCCCAACGACGACGTTGACTCTGTAACGGCTCCAGTCGACGCCTTCGTCCCTCGCACGATCGGTCAGCTTCTTCAGGAACAGGGGATCGCCTACCAGGAGAATCTGGTCATAGTGCCCGCCGAACGCTCGCACGAGTCCCAGCGCCATGTCCTCACGAACGCTGGTTGTGGCCACAGTCATCACGTGCGATGAGAATCCGACGCCCATGGGGAGGCAATTGATGGCGAGTGTCGAGCGTGCGCGGATCTGAAACGCCGTGTCGAGCGCCTGGTCGATGAAGTCCGCGCCGGCCGACGCCTGCGCCCTGGTGGTCAGCCCAAACGAGAAGCGACCGCCTTGCCCTGAACTCGTCAGGACGCCCGCCAGACCGCGCATCCCTCCCGCCACGCAAATCTGGTCGAGCTCGAAGCGATTGAACGTATTGTGCTTGCTCGTAAGCGGGCACAGGCGGGAGAACGAGGCGGAGTCAACGACCTGACTCGCAACGGCGCGGTGCTCGGCGAGCAGCGTGCGATACGCGGGCACGCAGGTTGCGGCGCGCCGGAACGCTCGCAGCAGCCGGACTTCGACTTCTGGCGCGACGAGGGTCATGATCGGCCGCGATCGGCGAATAGGACGATTACCACCGGCGTGGCACCGGACGGAACTGCGGTTCGAGGCCAACGAGAAACTCGTCGAGCAGCGGCTTCTTGTGCGAGAGGATCACCTGGTCGAACTCGCTCACGTCCATCAGGTACGGCGCAACGGGACCGAAGTAGTCGGTCTGCGGACCAATCAGCCGAAACGGAAACGCAAACTTCGCCAGCAATCGGTGCAGCGATCTTTCGGTGGCCGCCAGCCAGTGCGTGATGCCGTGGCGTTTGGATGCCTGATACAACGCCCTGTAGAGGCTTACGATCAGTTCACCTTCGTTTTGCGCGTGCGCTCCGCGCCGCTCGTTCCCGGCGTACACGGCCGGCGCGATGTGGTCGCCATACGGGCCATCATTCTTGCGGCGGCGGTACTTCCGGCTCACCGATAGGCGCGAGACCTCGACCACCGTGTTCTCCGGCCGATAGAGCTCGGTCTCGGACGGGAAAATGCTGCAGTGCTGCAATAGAGGAAACCCCGCGACGCCATCCTGCACCAGACGTGCGGTCCCCACCAGTTCTC
>Ga0210388_10001130_pt1 | contig 21180 bp, 14 predicted proteins | sample IncBWC19OmetaG_FD_155485 | JGI IMG/M metagenome (GOLD analysis project Ga0210388, IMG submission 155485) | Forest soil microbial communities from Barre Woods Harvard Forest LTER site, Petersham, Massachusetts, United States - Inc-BW-C-19-O ... | reverse complement strand
GGTTCGGCCATCGACGGCAATCATGCGGTACTCGAGTTCGTGACTACGGTGTTCCTGGATGGCTTTTGCGGTGAAGACCAAGGTGCGCTCGCGATCCTCGGGATGGAGGTGCTCGATCCAGAAAGACGGATCTTGCAGCCAACTTTTTACTGGATAGCCAAGAATGTTTTCGACCTGCTTGTTGACGAAAGTGGTTTGGAAAGTAACAGGATCCGCGCGCCGCAGGATGGCACGGACCGTTTCGACAAGCTCGCTATTCAGAGTGTCCAGTCTGCGGGCGTCGCTCTTCAGGCCGGCCTTGGCGAGTTGCTCCCCTAAAAGGGCAAGTACCGCGAGGAAGAGGCCGAAGGTGAGAATGACAATCAGACGAAATGTACGCAGGCTGGGGGTTTCATCCTGTCGAAAGATTTCCCATACGCCGATGACGGGGATCGCGACCACAGCGAGCATCACCAACAGCGAAATGTACTTGCTGTCATCGGCGGTCCGGAAAGTACCAGGGTCCGCGTGACGCAAGATGGATCGAAGCATTTCAGCGAGATCGTTGTTAAAGGTTTCCAGCTTCCTGACATTGCTCTTCAAGTTGGCTTTGGTGAGTTGCTCCCTTAATAGGGCAAGAACCGCGAGAAACAGGCCAAATGCGAGGACGAGAAGGAGACGAAAGGTACGCAGGCTCGGAGTTTCATCGTGTCGAAATGCTTCCCACACCCCGATTAAAGGAACCGCCACCACCACGACCATAGCCAAGAGCGAAGTGTACTTGCTATCGTCGGGCATCGAGCTCCTCCAAACCGATCCGTGCGTGTGCGGGCTGCCGCGCGTATAGCGGCACCCAGAGAAACCAACAAAAGCAGCGTTTTGTGCCAGAGAATACAGGCTTCCGTTATAAGGTCTTCCGGCATCGATGGCCATGTTCGCCAGCGTGGAACTTAGTGCGTATAGAGCAGAAGCTCCCAATAAATGGGAATAGATGGAACGCCAGGGAGCTTGCGCGCGTTGGATGACCATGCAGAGAATCAGGACCAGCACGGCATTTTCCACTGCGTACAGCGTGGTAAACCGCGGGCTGTAGATGGCGGGGTTTGGGAACAAATATTGGTAAGGAAAGAGAAAGTACGCATAGAGAAAGACCCAGAAGACCAAGAGGAATAGAAAGTTTAAGGTCGCGCGGTAGGACTTCCGATCGGGCTGCTTGAGATGCGGCAGCATGGCCATCGCAGCCATGAGAGGTACGAGGTGTAGAAAGAGTGCGGGATCGGCAATGGAATTGTCCGGAACGTCGATATGCCGAATTGCCCCGTAGTAGATATAGAGCCATTGGTCCAAAGACCAAAGGCCATAACCAATGGAGATGAACACCCAAAACGGGCGGCGCCCTAACGTTTTCTCCGCTGCGTTCAGAATGGCAAAACCGGTGGCGAGGAGAAGAAGAAGGAAATAGGCGCCACTGCCGTACGGAGCTAACTTTTGACCCAGGCCCAGGCCCAGCGAAAGGACGGCTTTGAGGATAAGAAACCCAATGAGCACGCTGGACCACAGAGAAAGCGGAAATCGCAGTCTGCGGGGCACGGAGGGCGTGACCATCATTGCGTTTCTCCAAGAGGGTTCGAGGACAAAATCCGGATATCTCTAGCGCTACACCAATGCTGGAGGCAATACCTACAGCCACCAGGCAGTCGAACCAGATTCACAACTTCGCGTATTTTTGCTCAACAGAATTGTTAAAGCAATTTGTCTATCTTTCTATCGAGCTCCGGCTGGTTGCGTCCTGGAATCCAGAATTCAAAATAGATTTTGTGAAAGCAGACTGTAGCATCGCCCATAGCGTTGGTCTATTGCCGTTAGCGGTGAGCGCAGGAAATCCGCTGCGCTGGGTACATTATTTTTATTAGTAATGTATTGCATCGCAAGTTGAGGTGATGACTAGAGATAACGGAAATGAGATTTGGAAGGGTATAATTGCGGCCAACTATGGCCCTCGCTCCAGGCAGCAGGCTCGGTTCCTTTGAAATTATTGCTCCACTGGGCGCTGGTGGCATGGGTGAAGTATACCGCGCGCGGGATCCCCGGCTTGATCGCATTGTGGCGATTAAACTTCTGCCGGCCGCATTCTCCGAAAACAGTGAACGGCGGCAGCGCTTCGAGCAGGAAGCTCGTTCGGCATCTGCGCTCAATCATCCCAATATCGTTACCATCTACGAACTCGGGCAGGACGGTTCCAGTCATTACATTGCGATGGAGTTAGTGGAAGGGAAGACACTGCGCGAGCTGATTGGCGGTAGTTTGCTGCCGATGCGAAAGGCGATTGAAATTGCGGCGCAGATTGCCGACGGTCTGACCAAGGCTCATGAAGCGGGCATCACGCACCGGGATCTAAAACCGGAGAACCTCATGGTTTCTGACGACGGGTTCGTCAAAATTCTCGATTTTGGGCTGGCAAAGGTCACGGCCCCAAGCGGAGAGCGTCCGGGAATTCAGAGTACGACAACATCGGTGACTGATTCGGGTCTCATCGTAGGAACAGTTGGGTACATGTCGCCGGAACAAGTGGGCGGTCAACCGCTGGATTTCAGGTCAGACCAGTTCTCGTTCGGCTTGATTCTTTACGAGATGGTGACGGGAAAGCATCCCTTTCCGAGAATCACTGCGGCGGAAACGATGGTAGCCATCCTGCGGGAACAGGCGGGGCCGATTGGAGTCCAAAATCGCGAGGCTCCATCTCCGCTGTGTTGGGCCATCGAAAGGTGTTTGGCGAAAGAGCCTGAAAAGCGTTACGTCTCTACCCGGGATCTCGCGATGGAACTTGCCGCCATTCGAGATCGCTTCGCGGAGAAATCAGATAGGCAGGTGGAGATTCGCCCGACAAATCTTCCGGTCTCTCGGACAGGGTTTGTGGGGCGAGAAAAGGAAGCAGCTGCCGCCAAAGAACTGCTCCTGCGCCAGGATGTGCGCTTGGTCACGGTCACTGGTCCAGGAGGAATCGGGAAAACGCGTCTCGCGGTGGAGGTGGCGAACGGGTTGATCGAGTGGTTTCCAGGGGGGATTCATTTTGTTCCGCTATCGCCATTGAGCGATCCGGGATTGATCGCTTCCGCGATCATCCAGACGCTGGGGATATGGGAGGCGGGAGGTCAGTCGTCGCTCGAGATACTCAAGAAAAATTTACAGGATTCATTTAGCGCACCAATGCTGTTTCTGCTGGACAATTTTGAGCACCTGGTTCGGGGATCCGCTATCGTGTCGGAGTTGTTGACCATGGGCCCGAATCTTAAAATCTTAGTGACAAGCCGCGCGGCGCTGCATGTGTACGGAGAACATGAATTTCCGGTGCCACCGCTTGCGCTGCCAGATTCGCTGTCCGCGCCTTCTATGGAGATCCTATCAAACTGTCCGGCCGTCGCTCTGTTCGTACAACGCGCGGTTGCTGCCAAGCCAGATTTCGAGCTCAACCGGGAAAACGCGAACGCCGTTACTGAGATTTGCGCGCGATTGGATGGTCTGCCTCTTGCGATCGAGCTGGCAGCCGCGCGGGTGAAAGTTCTTTCTCCCTCTTCCCTGCTGACGCGGCTGGAGAGCCGCTTGCAGGTTTTGACGGGTGGGGCGCGGGACTTGCCGCAGAGGCAGCAAACGCTTCGCGCTGCCATGGATTGGAGCTTCGACCTCCTGAGCGGCGCCGAACAGAAACTTTTCCGAAGATTATCCGTGTTCGTGGGGGGATGCACACTAGAGAGCGCGGAAGCTGTGTGCGATACCAAAGGTGACCTCGATTTGGACCTGCTCGACGGCATGGCTTCGATGGTGGACAAAAGCCTGCTACAGCAAACTGAGCAAGCGAACGGTGAATCGCGGTTCGCGATGCTCGAAACGATTCGCGAATACGCCCTGGAAAAACTGGAAGCGAGCGGGGAGAAGGCGCAGACGAAACGGGCCCATGCCGCTTACTGCCTGGTGCTGGCAGAAGAGGACGCTACGGAACAGGGGGGCGCGAAAGGAGCGGAAAGGCTGGAGAGTTTCGCGTTGGAGCATGACAACATTCGCGCGGCTGTCGAGTGGCTTACCGAAACCGGAGATGCGGAGTGGGGGCTACGTCTTGGCGCGGCGCTCTTTCGCTTCTGGGAGACGCGCGAATATCTCGCCGAAGGAAGGGACAGCCTGGGCAAGTTGCTAAAGCTTGCAGGCGCAGCAGCTCCCACGAAAGCGCGAGAGCGAGCGCTTTTTGCGGCAGGAGTACTCGCGATCGCGCAGGGAGATTACGCTGCTGGCGGTCCTTTGATGCGGGAAAGTCTAGACATCGCGCGCCAGTTGGGGGACGAGCAGGGTGTCGCTGTTTCTCTAAACGCGCTGGCGGTTATTGCGCGCGATCGGGGCGACGTCGCGATGGCGCACTCTCTGTTCGAAGAAAGCCTCGCGCAATGGAGAGAATTGGGAGACCTAAAGGCTGTCGCGCGCTCTCTCAGTAACCTGGCGAGTGTTGTTAAGTTGCAGGCCGACTACTCTCTGGCCAGCTCACTTTACGGGGAATGTCTCTCTATCTTTCGAGGACTGGGAGACCGGACAGGCGTAGCTTGGTCGCTTAACTATCAAGGGGATGTCGCACGCGATCAAGGTGACTCGGCAGCCGCGCGGACGTTGTACGAACAGAGCCTGGCAATTTTTCGAGAACTCGGTGACCGCTGGGGCATCGCCGGCATTCTGGCTGATCTGGGAAGCTTGGCGAGGGAACAGCGCGATTTTCCTCGGGCGCATTCTCTCTATCGCGAAAGCATAATTATTTTCCGGGAACTGGATCACAAACGGGGAATGGCCCGTTTGCTGGAATGTTTCGCTTGGTCAGAGGCTGCTCAAGCCCATGCCGAGCGTGCACTGCGGTTGGCGGGCGCCGCCGCTGCTCTGCGCCAAAATATTGGCGTTCCGCTGACTCCGGCGGAACAAGTTAAGTTGGAGGCGAGTTTGGATCCCGCACGGCGGAAGTTGAGCAACACGGCAGGTGCGACAGCGTGGTTAGAAGGTTGGGCTTTGCCAGTGGAAAAAGCTATAGAAGAAGTTCTCCTTCCAGAGGCAGGATCTCCCTCACGGGAGGAGACGAATACTTCAACAGGTTGATTCTTACCCCGGGGTAAAAAGGGGATGACGCCTGAATGTTCAGCCACTACTTATTCTGCGGTTGACGGATCGATGAGACGGCGCACAGCAGAGACGCGATTGGCAGGAAGGCCTACACGCTTGGCGTGTTCATGTATGGTGGCCTCGTCCGGGGCGAGATAAACGCAGTAGACCTTGTCGCCTGTAACGTAGCTATGAAGCCATTGAATCTCGGGACCCATTTCCTTCAAGATTTTTACTGATTTTTGGGCGATTTCCCGCAATTGAGCGTCTGTTAGCTTTCCCGCTCCCGGAACTTCGCGTTCAATGACAAATTTCGGCATGTGCATTCACCTGGTTTCTACGCATGCTAGCATCCAGACAGGGTGGCTTCAAGGAGGGTCGGCCTAAGCCGCCTAAGTTAGTAAGGATGTCCAAGAATAAAAGGATGGGGTCTCCATGGATCTTCGATCTGTTCAGAAGCCGCTGAAAGAGCAATATCGCAGCGACCCGAATACGTCGCAAATCACTCTTGTAGCGAAAGGTGTGCAGACGGATGTACCGATTTCCTGTTCGATCGATATCGGACGCGCCGTCTACAATGCGGAGGCCCACAAGGGAGTAGGAGGCGCGGGAACAGGCGCCTGCAGCGGTGACCTCTTGCTGGGGGCTTTGGCGGCTTGCGCGCAGATTACCTGCCAGATGGTGGCTGCCGCGATGGGAATAGTTACTGAACGTATTGAGGTCACCGTGAAAGGAAACTTGGATCTTCGAGGGACCCTCGGTATCTCAAAGGATGTGCCTGTGGGATTTGAGAGTATCTATCTTCATTATGAGATTGCTGCGCCTAAGGCTACACCGGAACAACTGCGCGGATTGCGGGAGAAAACAGAACAGTATTGCGTGGTGATGCAGACCTTATTGCACCCGCCGAAAGTGGAGACCGAGTGGAGGGGGCAGGAGTGAAAGGACAGCCGCTTATAAATAATTTCATGCGCCGGGGGAATTGACCGCATCGTCGCGGACTCCCCGCTCTTGGCCTAAGATCGATTCGTTTGTCAGCGCTGGTGCGCTGCTGTATCCTGCCTGCTGAGTCCTGTATTTGGAGGCCCCATTGACCCTCACACCCATAGAGTCGCTACTCTTCAACATCGTACTAGCCACCCTGGCCATCGGCCTGCCCATTCTGATGGTGCTGTCCATCCGCTTTCTGTGGGAGCGCAGCTTGAACCTTGGCCGGTCGAAAGAGCTCGAAAAGCTCATCTGGCAGTTGCACCGCATCGCCAGCGCAATGGAGCACCAAATGAATTTGTCGTTTCCCGCTGTGCAGCCGGGTACGGAAGAGGCGCGAGATCTGGCTTACCTTCAACAGGTTGCTGTCCAGCCAACGGCTGCTACGCCGAATGTTGCCGCGGCGAGTGCTGGCGCTGCGGCTTCAACGCCGGCCGCCGAGCCGACTGCTCTCCCGGCGCTTGAACGCCGAGAACCTTCTGCGCAGGACCCGCGAGCTGGAGTCAATTCGATGTTCGGATTGTAGTTTTGTTTTTTGGCACGATAGTTCTGGCAAATTCATTTCTCACGGACTACTTCGAATAAACCGTCTCCGGATTCCTCAAGAAAACTCACTTGCCTTTGGCTGTATCCAATCTTAAAAATCGCGCGGCGTTGTTGTACAGAATGTCGCGCTTCTGTTGGGGCGTCAGGTAATCGGCGTTCTGGATGATGCTGATCGAATATGCCATCAACTTGGGCCAGAGCAATTGGTCTGTTCCGAACATGACGCGGTCTTCGAATCCGGCATCTACCAGGCGCTCGATGTAGCGATTGACTTCCTTGATGGGATAGCTCCAGATCAGCCCTGCCACGTCCACATACACGTGCGAGTTCGCCTGGAGCAGCGTGAGCATCTCTTCGATCATCGGATAGCCGGAGTGCATCACTTGAAGTCGCAGTTTCGGGTGACGCGAGAGCACTTCCTCGAACAGCAGCGGGTTCCCCATCGAGCCACGGAATTTTGGCATCGCCACGTTGGCGCGTCCTGAGCCGCCAGTGCCCATATGAACCGCCACGGGAATATCCAATTCTTCCGCGAGCGCGAAGTAGGCGTCGACCGAAGGATCGCTAGGTGAGATGCCCTCATATTGAAGTCCGATCTCGCCCATCACTTTGAAGCCGCCGCTGGTGAAGTCTTTTCGCAATTCGTCGAGCGCCACGTGCTGGCCCGTCCCCATCCCGCCCGTGAACGACGTGCCCGGGATAATCCTCACCGGCGCGGCGTCTTTCCATTTCTGCACACTCTTCGGATCGCCAAACACTACCGCGGTCACATTGAGCCGCTCCATCTCGGCGATAACATCTTTCATATATTCGCCCGGCGCAGACGGATAGAGTGCGGGAGTGCATGGCTCGTTCACCCAGCCGAATGGCGCTTCTTTGTCTTTGGGATCGGACGCTGTGAACTTGGAAGTATTGGGGCACATCGGTGCGACGCCGGGAAAATTTCCGTCCATAGCATGAACGTGCACATCGATCACCGGCGGAGCTTTGCCCTCCGTGTTCTGTGCGAGAGAAACCGCTGAGCAGGACGAAACGACTAAAGCGCAACACAAAAATCGCCAGAGGTGGTTTGAGGGCATCGAGAATCTCCTTTTGGGCAACGCGTATCTTCGATTCGTCAGAGGTATATCACAGCTCTCGGCCTATTTTCTGCCAATGAAGCGGACGCGAAGGGTGAAGGCGAGGCCTTGGCCACCAGCGAAGGTTCCGAAATTGGGGGCGTCGATGTTGTTGACCACGGTGTCGGGGTTTTGGCGGTTGAGAATATTGACGGCTTCGACGCGGACTCCCCAGATATAGCCGCGGAAAGCGAATCTCTTTTCGAGGCCGATGTTGAGGCTGGCATAGGCGGGGAATCGCGAGGAGTTGGGCGGGCCGACCAATTGCTGCTCTAAATTGATGACGCTGAATGGGTAGCCGGTTCTGTACTCGAAGAAATAGCTGAGTTGGATGCCCCAGATGTGCGTGGGAGCCCAGCCCCAAGTGACGAGACGGTTGGGAGTGTCCCAGAGGACGGGGCCGGGTTGTTGCGCGACATAGAAGATCGACCCGAGGGCGGGATTGAGGACTTCGTTGGAATGGGCGACGGAGCGGGTGTAGGCGCCATAAACTTCCATGTCCTCGGAAAATACGTGGCGTGCGGAGACGGTGGCGGAGCGGTAGCGGTCTTTGCGAGTGTCCTCCAGGAGGAAGATTCCGCCGGGTTGCGTGGGTTGTTGATCGACATAGGCGAAGCCGTGGGTGCCGTTGCGCGCGAGGAGTTGGAGACCGAAGAGGGTGTTGTGGAACAGTTTCTGCTGCAAACCGGCGCTGCACATCGTGAAGCGGGATTGTTGCAGGCCGGTTGTTGGGACGACAAATTGGCTGACTACTGTGCCTGGGGCAACGACTGTGCCGGCGGTGTTGTAAAACGTGTCGAGCTGCTGCTGGTCGTAGGCTTGGGCAATTTGAGAGAGATTTAGCGGGACGTTGTAGATGCCCCAACCGAGAGAAACCTTTGAGGTGTCATCTCCGAAAGGAAGAATATTTGCGTGAAGGCGCGGCTCGGCCATGGCGCTTTGCGTGAAACGATCCCAGTCCGTGCGTAAGCCTGCCTGTAAAACGAAATATTTTGAAATGGACCAGGTGTCCTGGACATAAGCGCCGAGTTGGGTGTTCGAAACGTAGGGAGTTGCTGGACCGGAGAAAATTGTTTGGCGCACCAAGCAGCCGGATTGGAGTGCGGAGCTGCAAGTTGTTTCGTCTATCGCAAACGCGTTGAGCGCCTGGATTTCGCCGCGGTCAGCGGAAAGAAGATAGTTGAGGCTAGCGGCGTTGGCACCAGCAGAAAGTTGATGGATGCCATGCCAGTGGCGAGTTGCGGCGGGCATGCCGGCGACAGCTTGCAAACGGCGGCCGCGCTGGTTTAGACGCTGGAAATAATTTCCGGAGGAGCCGTTCACCAAGAGGACATAGGTTTGCGCGCCTTGCGGGATGTAATCGATGATGCTTTCATCGGCGGCGACACCGAAATCGAAGAGCGTGTCGGCCAACCAGACCTGGTCTTTGAGAGAGGCGAAGTAGCGCCGCCCGTCGCCGGTAACAGTGGTGGAGACAGGATCGAGAGCATCGAGGCCAAGATTGGTGCCGCGCGCGATGTTATAGAGAAAGCCGGCGTGGAGAATGTGCTTGGGAGTGATGTTGTATTGAAGGCGGAGGAGATTGTCACCTGCCCATTCCTCCCAGGTGTTGGCGCCGGAGGGTTGGCCTTTGACGACGGCGAAAGTGTGCTGAATGCTGATCGAATTGGAAAACCAAAAGCGGCCGCGCTTGATCGGTCCGGAGAAAGTGAAGCGTGGATACCAGTTGCCGAGGTGAACGCCTTCCTGAATATTGATGCCGGGAGCAGGATTGGTAGTGCCGAAGCGCCAGCGGTCGTCGCCATCGGGAGTGTCGAGGCTGAGAATATTTGCGCCGGCATGAGCGTAGCCTGCGCTGAAGCCGCTGGATTGGACTTCGGCAGTGCGCGTCGCGTCGATGTTGAAGCGAGAGGTGAGCTGGCCGTTTACGGGGTCGCCGATTTCGAAACCGTCGAGCAAGTACTGGGTTTCGCCGGAACGCGCGCCGGCGATGTGCAGATTGCCCTGGTTGTCCTGAGTGATTTCGGGGAGAGCGATGAGGCTTTCTGCGAGAACGTGCGGGCTGGGCACGGGGATATCTCGAATGTCGCGGGCAGTAAGCGTATCGCGCTGGGCGGTGTCTTGCGGATCGATTTGGTTGGAGCGAGCGGTGACTTGGACTTGCTCGTGAACCTCTTCGGCGTGGTTGATAGTGAGGGTGAGTTCATTGGGGCCGGGTTGCAGGGTGAGAGCGCGCCCGCTGATGACGAAGAAGCCTTCCTTGCGCACTTCCAGTTTGTAATCGCCCGGCGGAAGATTTTTTAGAGCGAAGCGGCCGACGCCGTCTGATGATGTGCGATAGACGTGAGCCGCTACGTCTTCAAGCTTTATTTGGGCAGCGGTGACCGGGACGCCGTTTTCATCGAGTACAAGGCCGGTGAAGTTGGCCAATTCCGCCGCACGGGTTTCCATGGACGCAAAAATGCTTATGCATGCCAGAAAAGAAATAAGTTGGCGAGCGAACCGCATTCCACACCCGTTTTGCTTGGGCCTGGAATTATTAGACTACAAAGGGTTCGTGCGAGATGTATTTTTGAGATCGAGGTTGCTACAGCAGTCGAGTGAAATGGTAGGCTCGTGGGGACTCGAACCCCAGACCTCCACCGTGTCAAGGTGGCGCTCTAACCAACTGAGCTACGAGCCTACAGAGGTGCTAGTTTAACACGATTGACGGAGTTCTTGAGCGGTGCGGACCGAGCCTGATTGCAGCGAGGAAGAGAAGAATGGCAAATGTGAGTATTGATGCGGAGTTGAAGGCGAAGTGTCCGCGGGTGGCGCTGGCGTGCGTTACGGCGGAAGTGGAAACCGGCGGGACGCCGGAGGGCTTAGATCAAGAACTGCGTGGTTGTGAAGAGAGAATCATGAAGCTGCCTGAGTCGAAGGCGGTGTTGGAGTCGGCGGCGATTTTGGCGACGCGGGCAGCTTACAAAGCGCTGGGGAAAGATCCGGCTCGGTATCGCGGATCGGCGGAGGCGCTTTTGCGGCGAGTGATTGCGGGGAAGGGCTTGCCGCGGATTAATAATGTGGTGGACGTGATCAATTTGGTGAGCTCCGAGAGCCGGTTGCCGGTGGGGCTGTATGACTTAGCGCACGTGCAAGGCGATATTGTGTTTCGTGCGGGGCGTGCTGAGGAGACGTACAAAGGGATTGGGAAATACGATTTGAATTTGGAAGGGTTGCCAGTGTTTTGCGATGCGGTTGGGCCGCATGGAAGTCCGACGAGCGATTCGGAACGGACCATGGTGACGCTCGGGACGAAACAGGTGATTGCGATCATTATTTCGTTTGGCGGAGCAGAGGGGCTTGAGCGCTGGGCGGAGAGAATGACGGAGTTGTTGGCGCTCTATGCTGATGCGCAGAATCAGGAGACGCATTTGATTCGTTGAGTTTGGAAATCAATTCGAGGTCCTCTGAATTTACTCCCCTTGCCGCTAGAATTTCTTGGACTTCTTCTGCTTGATGAATTCACCGATTTTTTGAGATCCCCGGACAAACCTGAAGACTCCAAACGCCAGCATCGCGATTCCAGCGAGCACCAATAGATAAAAATTCAGCATGCGGAGAGTTTACAGGACGGCGACGGAGTCGGAACCTGAGTGTTGTGAGAGCTCACTTGCCCGCGAGGGCTTCGTCTGCCGATTGAATCGCAGCGTCGCGTGCATGAAGGAAGCCGCGGGCGGCCAGGAGTTCGGCGTTTAGGAGAGCGGCACCGGCGGCTCCACGGACTAGGTTGTGGGAGAGCAGTGTGAGCTTGATGTCGAGCAGCGGGCATTCGCGGACTCGGCCAACCACGGCGGCCATGCCTTTTCCAGCGTGGACATCGCGGCGTGGTTGCGGGCGGTCGTCGCCATCGAGAACGACGACAGGATTGCGGATCGCGGAAGGCAGTGAGGCAAGTTCGGCGTCGACTTCAAAATTCTGCAGCGCTTCACGGACTTCTTTTAGGCAGGCAATTTTTTTCAGACTGACGGAAATGCACTCGAGGTGGCCTTCGAGAACTGGAACGCGATTGCAGTGAGCGCTTATGCCGAGGCCAGCGTCGATGAAGCGAGAACCGTCCCATTTGCCGAGAAGCTTTTGCGGCTCGGACTCCATTTTTTCTTCTTCGCCGCTGATAAACGGAATGACATTGGCGTGGATGTCCATGGAAGCGACGCCGGGGTATCCAGCGCCGGAAACGGCTTGGAGCGTGACGGCAAAAACTTTTTCGAGTCCAAAAGCGTCCGCGAGCGGCTTGAGAACGAGGACGAGACCAGCCGTGGAGCAATTCGGATTAGTGACAATGAAGCCAGTGTCGTAGCCACGATTTTTTTGCTGCGTACGGATGGCTTCGAGGTGCGCCGCGTTGACCTCCGGAATGAGTAATGGAACGTCGGTATCCATGCGGTGATTTTTTGAGTTGCTGACAACGGGATATCCGGCGCGCGCGAAATCTTCCTCTGCGCCACCGGCAACGCTCGAATCGAGTGCAGAAAAAACGAAATCGCATTCGAGACTGGGATCGAGGCTTTTGACAACGAGGCCGCGCGCGGCTTCCGGAATGGGGCCGTCGAGATGCCAGCGGACGGCTTCCGAGTAGCTCCTACCGGAGGAGCGTTCGGACGCGGCAACTTCGGTTAGTTCAAACCAGGGATGATCCGCCAGAAGTTTTACGAGGCGCTGCCCGACGAGGCCTGTTGCGCCCAGAACGCCTGCGCGCCATTTTCTTGCGGCACCGCCTGGCAAGGGACGCCCATCGTGCTGTGACATGCCACTCCTATCGCCATTATCTGAGGAATGGCCGCTCATGCTGCACCTCCGCGTTGCGCGCGGTCATTTGGATTTTGAGGCAGGCCAATGCGAGTTCCCCGAACATGCGGCTTGAATGTGTTGCGAATCCAGATGGTCATTTCCGTTTCCGCGGCTAGTGGCAAAACGTGAGGATGGAGTACCTTGGCGCCGCTGGCCGCTAGAGCATGCGCTTCATCATAGCTCAGGTCGTGGAGAAGTTTAGCTTCGACGGAGACATGCGGATTCGCAGTATAAACGCCATCCACATCAGTCCAGATTACAAGCTCCGCGGCATCCACAACGTGCGCGATGATGGCGCCGGAAAAATCGGAGCTGTTACGGCCGAGGGTGGTGATACGACCGTCGGGAGTGGCGCCGATGAATCCGGTGACGACGGGAACAAGTCCGGCTTCGAGGAGCGGCAGGAGAATTGCGCGGCCACGCTGTTTTGTTTCTTCCAACTGAGGCTTGGCTTCGAGAAATGTGTCGCAAGTGAGGACGAAATCGGAGGAGGAAACCGGAACCGCGGGCACTCCGGATCTTTCGAGCGCGGCGGCGAAGAGGCGTGCGCTGAATCTTTCGCCGAAGGAGGCGAGACGGTCGGTTAGCTCGGCGTTGGCGACGACGCGACCTTTTAGAGGAACTTCGTGGAGAAGGTCCCGGCCAAGAAGCTGGAGGCCGAGGCGGACACAGTCGTGCTGCTCTTCACCAAGTTGCAGATCCTGGAGGACATCGAGATGGAGATGAATGACGCCCTCGGCTTCATTGCGTGCGTGAGAAAACTTGCCCTCGGCAAGGGAGCGAGATACTGAGAGGAGGCGATCTGTGACGCCCTTCATCGCAGAGACAATGACGATGACGTTCGCGGACTGGCCGGCCGTACGAACGAGACCTGCGGCATGCAACATGCGCTGAGCCCCCAGCAAAGACGTCCCGCCGAACTTCAAGGCGACAACGGGTTGGTCGGGGATCTCGCGAGTGCTGCTGCTAGCGAACGCAAAGGGTTCGACGAGACGGCTATCCGCTGCCACTTCTTCCTGCAAGTATTCCGGGCTCATCACATCCGCTCCTGGTTGCCACTGGAGCGTCTCTGGCGAGGGTTTAAAAGAAGAAACCCACCGCCAGGTTCGCTTCAGGCGGTGGGTTGGAAACTTTTTCTAGCTTGCTAGCTGTTTCTCCACGCGCCGGAAGCGAAAATAGTCTTCTTCGCCTTAGTCGAGGTAATCGACATAGACGTCGTAGTGGTAATTCGCTTCGTCGCGATGGAAATCATGCCGGAAAAAAGAGTAGCACAAGAAAAACCGGGCGCCTAGCGAAGATTGAAAAGAGAGCCTGAGACTCAGAGATAGAAGACTCGGCGCCAACTCGAGAGAGGTGGTTGCAGACCCCCGCAAACTCCTAAACTGTCCATAAAATGCTTAGAATCAATAACTTAAGGAAGGCGACTTAATTTAACCGGGCGGGTTAGATGCCGCAAGGGTCGGCGGGCGCGTGGTGCGCCTCCGGGGTATTCAAGCACGAAAGGAAAGAAAACCATGAATCCAAAGAAGTGGTTAAGTGAACTATTTGCGTTTGCGCTGATTGCCTTCGCAGTGGGATGCGGGGGAGGAAACACAACCATGCCGGTTGCCCAGCAGCAGTCGGGAACTGTTTTCGTGTCAGGTGGTGACGCGCCATTGCCCAGTGTTGTTTCCTTCAAGGTGGTCATTTCGGGGATTAGCGTGGCGCAAGGGACGAGTACACCTGTAACTGTAACGACCGGTCCGCAAACAGTAGACTTCGCCAAGCTGAACGGGCTCCATACGCTGCTGGATTTGAACACTATCCCGGCGGGGACTTATGACACGGTGATTGTCACGCTGGCGAGTCCGGAAATTGACTACGTCAATGTGACGAATCCACAAACAAATCCGCCGACGCGGCCGACAATCAGTGCGCTGACTTCGACGAGCACGCCGCCGGCTACGCTTTCGATGTCGACGGTAACGATTGGCCTGACCAATCCGCTGGTGGTAAGCACGGGCAACGTGATTGGGCTGGGCTTCGAATTCGACATCCGGAAGTCGCTCGCGGTTGATATGAACGGCCAGATTACGGGCGCGGTGAATCCGACCATCAATGTGAATGCGATTACGCCGAGCGATGCGGACGCGTATATCGATGAATTTATCGCTGGCGTGACGACGTTCAACCCGACGGGGAATTCTTTCACAATTCAAGGGCCCCACGGGCACGCGTTTACGGTGAACGTGAACGATCAGACGGAATGGGAAGGCAGCGAGACGATTAATGACCTGACCACCTCGTCAATCGTTTCGATTTCCGGCACGCTGGACAAGACCGACGGAACTTTTCTGGCCGACACCGTGGCCATTCTTTCGCAAGACAAATTCTTTGCGGGAGGCTTGATCACCTATGTGGACCCACCGACCGGCACGGCGCAGGACTTTGATCTGTACGCGCGCGATGTGCTGCCGGCGGGAACGGGATTTACTTCCGGGCAAATCTCAACGATCGATCTGAAGGGCAACGAAAAATACTTCATCTACTGGATGCACAACGTGTTCGTCAATCCGAGGTGGAGCAATATCTTTTTCAACTCGGCGCTTTTGGTTCCGGGGCAGCACGTGAGCATCGGCGGGCCATTCTCGAATGGAACCGTGACGGTGAAGCGCGTGGTGCTGCGGCATGAGGGACATACGGGCACGCTGGTGTCTGGCAGCACGAATGTGGGCGCCAGCACCTTCCAGTTCAATTCGAATGGGCTGGCAGGCGTGTTGTTCAACGGGCCGGTGACCGTTTATGTGACGCCGTTCACGAAGTTTGGCGGCGGCCTGACTAGTCTGCAGGACCTGACGAACAATCCGACGAATACGTTGCGTGTGATCGGCGTGGTGCTGAAGGATCCAATCAGCAGCCAACCAGTATTTGTGGCGCGTAGCGTAACGGAGCTGACGAACTAAGAGCGCGAACTAAAGCAAGCATCGCAACAGAAACGGCCACTCCGAGAAATCGGGGTGGCCGTTTGCATTTGTAGGCGGCATTAGAATGAAGGTCGGTGCAAATAAGAAACTACGATTCGAAGAGTAGGCTGGAGCAGGTGAGTCCAGACTCGGCTTTTTGGAGTTCGGAGATGTCGAGGGGGGTGACGTGGAAACCTGCGGATTCGATGCGAGCGCGCGTGCGGGAGAAGGACATAGGGAAGATGATTGTGTTGGCAAGAGCCAAGGCGTTGGCGGCGTGTGGTTCGCTGGGATCGACGTCGATCCAGCCGTAAGCGGCAAAAGGAGCGGCGTCGAACCAGGCGCGATTGGCAAGGAGGGTATCACGGCCGAGAAAGGTGACGGCGGACTTGAGGTGGAGGCAGCCTGTGACGGGTACGGCGATGACTTCGTAATTGTGCGGCGCGAGAATGCCTGAGAGTTGGCTAATGCCTTCCGCGTTGCTGCGCTTGGTGAGGCCGACAAAAAGCTTGCGGCCAATGTGGAGAATATCGCCGCCCTCAAGCGTGCCAGGAAGGGTCACATGCTCGAGTTTGCGAAATTTGGAAATAGCTTGCGCGAGCGAGGCGGCTTCTGGGCGGCGGGACTCGGTGCCGAGCGGAAAAATGACAGCGAGCTCGTCAAGAACGATGGCGGGATCTTCTACAAACATGGAATCGGGGAGATTCGGCTCGGCGGGGAGGGAAACAATCCGAGCCCCGAGCTTTTCGAGAAGCCGTTCGTAGGCCTGGTGCTGCGCGACCGCGATTTGTAGATCGATCGGCTGGCGCGGAATGAAACTTAATTCGCAATTTACAATGGCGGGACTGACGGCGCGCGTGATGGCAGTGAGCATGGCGGAAGAGCGAGTTTACACGAGAACCGCGCGAAGGATTGAAGCCCAGGTGCGAAGAAGATAGACTCGGCGCGCAGGAAACGACGAGGGGGATTGCATGGACGTTTTGCGGAGATTAGGAAGCGGCATTGTTGCATGTGCATTGGTGGTGGGAACATGCAGCGCTCCGCGAGCGAGCCATGCACAGGATAAGGCTTCCGCAGCGGTGGACGAGGTCTTTGCGGACTTAACGAAAGCGGGTTCGCCGGGATGCGCGGCGGCGGTCTACAGAAATGGCAGGATCATTTACGCCAGAGGTTATGGCCTTGCGAATATCGAAGAAGACGTTCCCATCATGCCGCAGAGCGTCTTCGATATCGGTTCGACTTCGAAGCAATTTACGGCGGCGAGCATTTTGCTACTCGAAAAACAGGGAAAACTCTCCGTCAACGACGATGTGCGTAAATACATCCCTGAGTTACCGGACTACGGCCCTAAAATCACCATTCTTCATTTGCTGAATCATACCAGTGGACTACGCGACTACCTGACGTTGATGGACCTTGCGGGCATCAATACAGACAGCGTGACGACGGACGAGGATGCGCTGCAAATCATCACGCGGCAGAAGGCGCTGAATTTTGCGCCGGGCAGCGACTGGCTCTATAGCAACACTGGATTTTTCTTGTTATCCATCATCGTAAAGCGCGTGAGCGGCGAGACGCTCCGCGAGTTTGCGGCGGCGAATATTTTCACTCCGCTGGGCATGACCCATACGCAATTCCGCGACGATCACACAGGTTTGATCGCCAATCGTGCGATGGCCTACGACCCAAAAGAGAGAAAGGACGGTTACGCGCTGAACATTTCGTACTTCGAACAGACGGGCGATGGAGCGGTGCACACCTCGGTGGAGGATCTGCTGAAATGGGACGAGAATTTTTATTCCGGACAGGTCGGCGGAAAAGAATTTCTGGCGGAAATTCAGGAGCAGGGCAAGCTGAACAGCGGCAAGGTGCTGGATTACGCGAAAGGATTGTTCATCACGGATTACCGCGGCTTGCACACCGTGAGACATGGCGGCTCCTGGGGCGGATATCGGGCGGAACTCTTGCGCTTTCCGGACCAGCATTTTTCAGTAGCATGCCTGTGCAACCGCGGAGACGCAAATCCTACGAGACGCGCGCATCAGGTCGCGGACATTTATCTGGGCAGCATGATGAAGCCGAAGGAGGAAAAGAAGGCTGCTGAACACGAAGCGGTGGAGAAGAAAGAGATTCCAATAAGCGCGGAACAGCTTCGGCTCTACACGGGTGACTATTGGAGCAGCGAACTGGGCGTGACTTACCGCATAGGAATCGTCGACGGCAAGCTGAAGGTCGCGGGGATACTGGATGGCGGCGGATTTACGCATACGAACGCCCTCCCTCCAGATGGGTTTGCAGCCACGGGTGTGGATGAGTTTAGTTTGAGCAAGATGGGAATCACGATTCAATTCGAGAGAGATTCAAATCAAGCAATTAACGGATTCAAGTTGAATGCGGGACGAACACTGGGCATGGTCTTTGCGCGCCGAGATGGCGCAGGGAAGTAGGAGGCTTGATGGAAGTAGATGCGGGAACGGGTTCGGTGAGGCGGGCGGCGGCGATCGCCGTGATTGTTTTAGGAGGGGGCGCGCTGTGGTGGCTCGGCGGTAGCGGATCGGAAGTTGCGACTGGCAACGGAGGCTTGTCAGCGACGACTGTGTCAGGGCAGAGGCAAACTGGCGTCAATGACCCGCGGCTTGCGGGTGCGCATCGCTTCGAAGATGGCGGTTGGATCTACGTGCATCTTGAGGGCGATCCGGCTACGGTAGGCTTTCAGCACGGCTATTTGCTGGGACCTGACATCGCGGATGGCTTCGCCGCGGTCAGCGCAGGAATGATGCACGAATCGCAGCGCGACTGGGCGTTCTTCCGCAAGGCTGCGCGTGAAATGCTCTGGCCGAAGATTGATGAAGAGTATCAACAAGAGTTGCAGGGGATTGTGGACGGCTTGCGGGCGCGAACAAACTCAAAGTTGGACGTGTATGACATCGTGGCAATGAACGCGTTTGAGGAGCTGCCGGATTATTATGTGCCCTGGTACAACAAACATCAGAACGTGGCGCATGCGCCTAATTTGAAGAGTCCGGGAAATTGCAGCGCGTTTGTGGCAACGGGAAGCTGGACGAAAGACGGCAAGATCGTCATGGCCCACAACAACTGGACAAATTACGCAAATGGCGAACGCTGGCGCATCGTGTTTGACATTGCGCCGAAAACCGGTCACCGAATTTTGATGGATGGATTCCCTGGAGTGATCGCCAGCGACGACGACTTCGGAATCAATAGCGACGGCCTGATGGTGACGGAGACGACGATCACGCAATTTGAAGGATGGGACCCCGACGGGAAGGCCGAATTCGTGCGCGCGCGAAAGGCTCTGCAATACGCAGGCTCGATCGACGAGTACACGCAGATTATGCTGGACGGCAATAACGGCGGTTACGCGAATGATTGGCTTCTAGGAGACAGCAAGACCGGCGAGATCGCGCAGCTCGAATTGGGGCTGAAGGCTTACAAGCTGTGGCGGACGAAAGACGGCGCTTTCGCGGGATCGAACTGGGCGCGCGATCCGAAAGTGATCAAAGCGGACGCGCCGCAATTCGAACCGAATAATCTGGAGACTTCGCCAAACGCGCGGCGTGTGCGGTGGGATGCGCTGCTGAAAGAGAACAAAGGCAAGATTGACGTGAATCTCGCAGAGAAAATGCTGGGCGATCACGTCGACAGTTATCACCAGAAACCGGAATCGAACGAGAGAACATTATGCGGACACGTGGATTCGTCGCCGCGCGGCGTGGGTGTGTGGGGATGGACGCCGTATTTTCCCGGCGGCGCGGTGCAAGCCAAAGCGACGGATTCCAGTATGACGAAAGAAATGAAGATAGTGGCGCGGGCTGGGCATCCGTGCGGAGAAGATTTTTTAGCGAAACCGTTTCTGGCGGCTCATCCGGAATATGCCTGGCAGGAGCCTTACTTGCGGGACATGAAAGCCGGGCCGTGGACGGAGTTTCATTCCGGAGAAACGGCGGCCTCGCAAAAACAGTAGTTCGTGAGCGCAGAGACAACTGTGCGGCCGGCTCAGACATAGTCGCGCTATCTTGCGAAGTTAACTTTTTCTTTGCTCTCTATGGCCAGCGTGTGACTTGCGCGAAATGGCCAATCAATAGAGTCGTGATAGTAATGCCCGCGCCCAGAAGCATTCCGGCGAGGATAAGCCCGACAACGCTGAGAGGTATCCAGAACCCGGAGCGCGCTGCTGCGGGTTCCGTAGTGAGAACCGGAGCGGCGATGGGAGAAGTGTTCTCCGCTACGACCTCTGGGACGACCGGCGCACCGGAAACTTCAGAAGCTTCGGAAGGCACCACTAGACAGTATCCTTTGCGCGGAATCGTTTCTATATAGAGAGGCTTTTCCGTGGAATCGCCAAGTACCTGGCGAAGCTTGTTCACCGTCGTGTTGACGTTGGCATCGTAATTTACGTGAGTGTCGGCGGGCCAGAGACGCTGGCGCAATTCCTCGCGCGTCACGACCTCATGCGGTTTTTCCAGAAGCGCTACGAGGACTTGATACATCTTTCCTTGCAGCTTGAGCCGCGAGCCGTTCTTGGTTACTTCTTGGCGCTGCTGATCAACCTGAAAAGGACCAAAACGCACAAAACGAAGGCCTGAAGGAGGCGCGAAGTTTGATCGTTCGTCCATCCCGGTATCCAGTGTAGAGATAACGTTCGGAGTCATACACCCCATCCTATATATAGATTAGACGCGCAAAGCGTCTGGGTGTTTGCTGGAGAATACGGAATTTCGATGAAGAAGTTCCTTTTTTCGAGATAACAACTTCGAGCAACAAAGAACAGACGGAAATAACTTTCTGAAGGTTACAGTGGGCCTAGTAAAAATCGGTTTTTAATATATTTAGAAGTTATTAATAAATGTAGACCGAATATGGACAGCTGTTCGTTATTGGGACAGCGCAGCGGTCCGAACACAATTTAATGGAATCTAGATACACTTTCTTGCATTTGGGCCCGTAGCTGTTGTTCTTGCTTGGTGAAGTGCTCTCGTTTCTGGAATATTTAATTTCCCGCGCTAGCTGCGCCCACCGGCAAAGTCATGATTTCAACGCTTGAGGGGAATCGCTTGGAGCGATAAATGTGCTGGGTGGCCTTTTGATAGTCGGAATCTTTCGCTTCAAAAATGTTGGGAACAAATTTCTGCGGGTTGCGGTCATACAAGGGAAACCAACTGCTTTGCACTTGGACCATGATGCGGTGACCTTTCTTGAAGACGTGATCCGCAGTATGGAGATCGATCGTGAAAGGCGTCACTTCGCCCGGCTCGAGCGGCTCCGGCTTCTCAAAGGAATTGTGGTAGCGGCCACGGAAGATTTCATCGGAAATCATCAGTTCGAAGCCTGACAGTTTCCAGTCTTCCGCATATTTTTGCGGATAGACGTCAATCAACTTAACAATCCAATCGCTATCGCTGCCGCTCGTGGAAGCAAACAATTTTGCGGTGACCTGGCCGGCGAGGGTGACGTCTTCCGTCAGGTCCTCCGTTTGCCAGGTCAACACGTCAGGGCGGTTGTCGACGAAACGCTGATCCTGCACAAGCCACGTGTACCAGCTGCCGGGATGATCCTCTGGATAGGTCATGTCGATGGGGCGATGACGATACGGAACGGGATGCGCGGGATCGCTGATGTAGCTATCGGAG
>Ga0210388_10001129_pt1 | contig 21184 bp, 19 predicted proteins | sample IncBWC19OmetaG_FD_155485 | JGI IMG/M metagenome (GOLD analysis project Ga0210388, IMG submission 155485) | Forest soil microbial communities from Barre Woods Harvard Forest LTER site, Petersham, Massachusetts, United States - Inc-BW-C-19-O ... | reverse complement strand
GGCCAATTATGTTGGCGCGTGGCACGAAGCCCCAGTAGCGCGAGTCCAGGCTGTTGTGCCGGTTATCGCCCATCATGAAGTACATGCCGGGTGGAACCACCAGGTCGCCATCCTGGATATAGCTTGGGAAGTTCACGGCCCACGACTCTGTCGCCCCAGATGCTGCTGCCGGGGGTACTGCGGGAAAATCATCGAGGAACTCGTTGAAGTTGTCCGTCGTCGTCGGCTGCGCAAATCCCACCGGCTGTGCAACACCATTCACAATCACAATGCCGTTGCGTAGATGAATATGATCTCCCGGTACGCCAATCAACCTCTTCACCAGGGGAGTGTATTGTGGTGTTCCGTCGGCGTCAGTGGCATCAATACCAGGCTGATTGACGGGCTTGTGGAAGACCACGATATCGCCGCGCCTCGGCTCGCGATACCTGATGAGCGGCATCCACGAAGCAGGCGGCATTAGCGTGATCTGGTCGACGACCAGGTGATCGCCCACAAGCAGCGTGTTCTCCATCGAGCCTGACGGAATGACGTAGTTCTGAGCTAAGAAGGTCAGAATGAACAGGCCCACCACCAGAACTGAGCAGATGCTGGCCAGCGCCTCGAAAGGAGTCTCTTCCCGATTGATCTTGGCGGAAGCTGCGGGCTTCGTTGAAACAGGAGATCTCTTCGTCGCTGGACTCATCCAAAGGCTCCTCAGGAAGGCTGGCGGGCCCCAGGGCGTTCGCAGCGGTCACTTCAAAAGAGATGATTTCATGTACGTTCGACTGTCTTCGAGTTTGCGTCTTGACCAGAGTCTATCAAATCCCTGTGCAACGTAGAATTCTCCGGATGATTCGGCGTGCGAGCGGTTAGTGGGCCATCCGGAAGTTACTGCCTAGTAAAGAGGCACCGTCAACGAGTGATTTATCGCCAAGGCACTCATCGAGCGCCTCGCGATCAGCTTCGGCAGCGCCGGATTTGAGTCCGACGAAATCGCTCGGCCCGCCTCAGTTTGCGATCTTCAACTTTTCACAGGCGTCAGCATTGCCGCCGTCGCAGGCTTTGCGGTAGAAGATGGTTGCCTGGCTTGCATCCTTGCTGACGCCCGCGCCGCTTGAATACATCATGCCAACGTATTTGCAGCCCACCATGTCTCCGCCGTCGCAGGATTTGCGGTAGAAGAACACAGCCTGCGAGGGGTCTGCGTCGACACCGTTGCCGGCCTCGTACATCACGCCGAGGTTGTTGCAGCCTCGCATCTCGCCGCCATTGCAGGCGGTGCGGAAGTAGCTGACTGCCTGAGCCTGATCCGGCGACACGCCGTGGCCGCTTGCATAGTCCGACCCCAGGCTAAGGCAGCCTGTCATGGCTCCGCCGTCGCACGACTTGCGGTACATGGCAACCGCTTTGACGGCATCCTGCGCAACACCCATGCCTCCTTCATACATCAGGCCGAGATTGTTGCAGCCTCGCATCTCGCCGCCGTCGCAGGCCTGGCGAAACAGGGTTACGGCCTGGGCAGCGTCCTTCTCAACGCTTTGGCCGGTTACGTACATCACAGCCAGGTTGTAGCAGCCCACGGTCTCCCCGCCATCGCAGGCCTTGCGATAAAAGCGGAATGCTTCACTGGAATCCTTCGGCGCGCCCAGTCCTCTAGCATCCATCATTCCCAGATTGCTGCAACCCACCATCTCTCCGCCGTCGCAGGCTTTGTGAAACTGGGTTCGCGCCTGTGCATAGTCCTGCGGCACTCCCTGGCCATTCTGGTAAAGATTGCCCAGGTCGGCGCAGCCGCGCAGATCTCCCTTGCCGCAAGCGTCGCGATAGAGGCGGGATGCGCCTTGCTCGTCGGGTTGAATGGTCTGGCCTTTTTCGTAGAGATTGCCGAGAATGACGCACGCTTTGACGACATTTGCCTGGCAGCCCTGCCGGGCCAGCTCGACGGCGCGGGGAAAGTCCATGCGCCCGCCGAGGCCTTTTCGGAAGCTGTCCGCAGCCTGCGCGCAGGCCCAGCCGTCTCCGACCTTGCAAAGCTTTACGGTCGCGCTGCGAGCGGCGGGAAAGTTCTTCAGCGGGTCGTCGTCCTGCCAGTAGCGGCGCTCGTCCTTGCGTATCCTCGCGGTTTCGATGCCTTCGAGCACAGTAAGCCCGGCAGCGCGCTCGGCGGCAGATCCGGTGGTGGTCGCCGTCCCCGCACCCAGCGGAATGATCAGCTCTCCGCCATCGTCCAGATCGAAGCCGCCAAAGAGTGGCGTCTGCCGCGAGCCCTCATGCACGCCCACTTCGTGCTGGGTATATGCGCCCAGTTGCGTTGCGGTGATGAATCCCTGGCCAAAGTTGTCGGCTTTTCCCGTCATAAGGCCCTGCATCATCAGGCCGGTAAACAGGGAGTGGTCCGCCAGCGGCCCGGTGTCGGCGGCGAGCTGGTCACCCTGAGCGCTGGTAATTATCTTGCGGCTCACCTTGCGCAGCATGTCCTGCTGGAAGCGCGTATCGGCGCGGCTGCGAGTGAATTTGCTGCCCAGCGCCATGCCGCTGTGGCAACTGTCCAGAACCACCAGGATGTGTTCCGGCGGCAGCGAGCTCACCTTGCGCAGAAACTCCTCGATGTTGAGGTAGTCGCTCCAATGCTCGTTTGTTCCCGGAGCGCGGGCCTCAAATGGAACCAGGAAACCTACCGATTGCACCTGTGCGCCCACTTTGTCATCGCGCGTGGTGCCGTGGCCGGCGAAGAAGATGACCAGGTCGTCTTCAGGTTTGAGGCGGTTGCGCAGGTCGTCGTCAATGAGCGCATTGATGCTGTCGCGGGTGGCGCTCTGTTCCGTCAGCGGCTCAACGGCGTATTCAAATCCAAACTCGCTGGTAAGCAGCTTGGCAAAGCCGGTCGCATCGCTCACTGCCGTTCCCAGTACCGGCCAGCTCTGGTAGTGGTCGATTCCAATGGCCACCACGTAATGATGGCCGTGCCGGCCCGGCACGCTCTCTGCCGATGTCTTGAAGCCGCGCTGGACGGGGTCTGGGGGCGTTGCAGCTTGCTGCGCGATTGCAGCGGCCACGAGCAGCAGCGGGAGAAGTGCGCATATCTTGAGCAAGCAAGACCTCTTCTCAGCTCCTGTGATTGGATTGCGCATCGGGTGGGATCACGCTATCACACTGCTGCTACAGGTAGCGATAAGTGAATTTGCCCGCGTTGTAAAAACGCCCAGACACGGGGACGCGGTTGTGCACTACTGCACAGACACAGCAAACGCGGCCATGCTGTCATTCCATCTGTGCTCCCCTGTACGACTGTTTGACGCTTCCGGCTCAGTGGGAGTAGTGTTGGGCAACTACCAGCTTTCACCTTTTGCGGCCAATCGTCGTGGCATCTGAGCGCTCGACCTCGGTATTCCCTCGATTGATGAATCGGGGGCCCCTCCTTTTTTGCTATAGACGCCGGCGATCTGCGGCTTGCGGCTTCCAGTCCTGCTCTTCGAGTTGACGACGGAATTCGACGACCGCGTCTCTGCTATCTCATCCTGCCGGCCCACCAAAGCTTCCACAAAGGAGTATCCAATGATGAATTCGTCCAGCCGCGTGCGTTCAGCGGCGCTATCCTGCTTCGTTCTCACGCTTCTCACACCGTTTGGCTGCAGGAGCGCCGAGGGCGCGGGCCAGACTGGAGCGGGCATCTCCGGGCCGCTGACCATGATGCCCCAATATGGGTCACGGGCGCCAAGGACCTGCGGCAAGGTGACCAGTCCGCCTTCCGTTGCGCAAGCCGCGGTGCTGGTGCAGTGCTCGATGGAGGCGGAATCAGCGTTTGGGGTTGGGCTGGTTCAGGATGTGAAGCCGGAGATCGGGAAGTCGAGGAAGTTCTTGTACGACAGCGATTCCGGATTGCCTGGAATCGATCTCGATGCGCAGGTTTATCCGCTGCAGGGCAGCTACACGGCTTACCTATGCCGGTCGATCAATAACATGAGCCCGGCGGGCGCCAACTGCACAAAGACTGTCAACGCCAATTCGATTGGTTGGTGCTACAAGACCTCATTCGGCGACTGGAGATGCAGGATGCAGGGAACCGCGCCGCAGATGATCATGAATCAGCCCGCGCCAACGGCGTACTAGAACGACCCCGCGGCAAGCGAACTGCCGACGCCCTGGCTTGAGTTGCGTCTTTTTTCGAACGCTCAAAAAGCGCCAATCTTTTCGCCGCAATCAATAAAGCACGCAGTTTTGCAGAGGAGAACCGCAATTCTCCGTTTGCTGGACGACGAGCCAGCTTCGCAAATTGGAACCGGCCAGACGCCGTTTTCCCCGCGTCTATTTCATCCAGGCGGATCGTCGGCTTATACTGACCTGTCTCCACCTCGAAATGGAGAGCCGGCTTGGTGACCCGGCGGTCGAGGCAGATCGGCACGATGCGGAGCTCAACAAAGTTGACACGCGCATGAAGAGACCCCAAACAACCAGCCGCAAGCCGTGCTGGTTCGCACTGGAAAAAAAGCGGAGGCTGACCATGGAAGTGGAGTTGACCGCGAAGCAAGGGAAGATCTCCAAGGCGCTGCGCGCGCAGGCCGAGGAGGGGATGGAACGCGTTGCCCGGATTTTGGGCAAGACAGCGCGCGTCAGCATTACTTTTGGCGCGCAAAGGCATTTGCAGACTGTGGAGCTGACCGTTCAGGTCAGGCTGCATACGATTGCCGCTACCGGCAACGCAGACACGCAAGAAGCGGCCCTCAGGGAAGCCGTTGAGCACGCCGTCAACCAGGCGCGCCGCTATCGCGACCGCAGGATGGAGAGCAAGCGGCTGCCCAAGGAAGAAAAGATGATCACCGCGCCGCCGGTGGCCCGTCCCAAGGCGCGCGCCGCTCAGCCGGCGGACGATGCCGCAGACGGGAAGATGACGCGCGCGAAGGCTCGTACGTCGATCGCGGTGCACTCGTTTCCCAGCCGGGCGACCGTTGTGGAGCCGCACATTCTGAAGAGCGGCGAGGCCATTTCAATGAAGCCGATGACCATTGAGGAAGCTGTCAAGGACGCCGAGTTTCGCGACCGCGATCTGCTCATCTTCCGCAACCCGTCGGGAGAAATGTTTGTGCTGCACCGGCGACGCGACGGGCAGATGGAATTGGTGGAGATTTCCTAACGACGGCCGCCAAGGATTGCGCGGGGGTTGCGGTCTCCCAGGTCTCAAAAACGAGAGCTGGGGCACCCAGGTTTCAGGGCCGGACGGGCAGCCTCAGACCGTCACTCAATCGATAGGAAATACGCATCTTCCCACTTTGCTCGGCGTGTGCAAATTCGCACGTTACTGCGTGGTCAGAATCCGCGCACTTTGGTAGGACCGGGTACCCGGTTTAGGGGATTGGAGATCAGGTTCCATCCGCATAGGATTCGAGTATGGCAACACCTATCTCGAAGGCCGTAAGTTCGCCGCTTGAAAGTCTGGCCAAGGCGGGAATTTCGGCGGATCTCAGCGCAACGATGAGCTTGAACCTACCGGAAAATTCGGAATCCGTCCAACAGCAGGAAGTTCTCGATGCGCTGCCCGTACTTGTGTTTCTGGAGAAGGCGGGCCAGGTGGTGTTTGCAAACGCGGAGGCGCGCCAGACGCTCGGCATGAGCGAGGGCGAGTGGGTTGAGCGTCCAGTTGAAGAAGTCTTGTGGGGATTGTTTCCCGGCACTGCTGAGCCGCAGACGCACCTGATCGGCACCCGCGCCGGAAGCCCGTTTCACGCCACGCTGCCGGCCCGTAGCGGACGCTTGTTGCCGGTTGAAGGCACCTACAGCATTTTGAATGCGGACTTGCGCGAGGCCATCATTGTGGCTCATCCCAGCGGGCGCGTGAAGGCGCCGAAGTCGCGCTTGATGGAAGACGTGCTGGCCAGCATTCCCGAGGCCGTGGTGATTGTGCATAGCAACCATGTGCTCTACACCAATCCAGCGTTTACGCAGATGTTCGGCTACACCGGGGAAGAAGCCTGCGGCGGAAACCTGCGCGAACTGGTTGTGCCGGAGACGCGCCAGCACGAGCTTGCGCTGCTGGAAAAGGAAGTGGATGCAAAAGGCCGCGTCGCCATGGACACGGTGCGGATGAACAAGGATGGCGAGCTGGTGGATGTGGCCATGGTGGTGGCGCGGCTGCACGTGGACGGCGCCAGCGTGGGCTACGTGCTCAGCTTCCGCGACATCAGCGAGCGCAAGGAATTGGAATCGAGGGTGCAGCACGACGCCTTGTTCGACATGCTCACCGGCCTGCCCAATCGCGCGCTTTTTATTGATCGGCTTACGCTGGCGCTTAAGCGCCGCATGCGCCGCCTGGACCAGAACTGCGGCGTGCTGCTGCTCGACATTGATCGCTTCAAAGAGATCAACGACACGCTGGGACAGGCCGCCGGCGACGAGCTGCTGGTGGCCGTGGCCGAACGGCTGCGCGCTTCGCTCCGTCCCGAGGATTCAGCATCGCGGCTGAAAGGCGATGAGTTTGCCGTTCTGGTGGAAAATATTCTCGACCATGCGGATTTAAAAACCGTGTCCGGTCGCATTCTGCAGGGGTTTGAAGAGCCAATCGATCTGTTTGGAAGCTTTGTACGCGTGAGCGTGAGCATGGGCGCTGCCATGGCCGGTCCCGATCATACGGCTTCAACGATGCTGGTGAGAGACGCGGATTTTGCTTTGAATCGCGCCAAGCTGACCGGCGGCGGATGCTGCGAGATCTACGACGAACACCTTGAGCTGCCCGCAAAAAGACAGCATGATCCGGAGCGGGAGTTGCGCCGCGTGCTGGAACGGCGTCAGTTCGAGGTGTGGTACCAGCCCATCTACCATTTGAAGAGCGGCAATCTGGAGGGCTTTGAATCTCTGCTGCGCCTGCGCCGCCCTGACGGCTCTGTCGACAGCTTCCTTGAGATGCTGGGCGTCGCGGAAGACACAGGCCTGTCCATCACGCTGGGCCGCGAGACGATGGACGCAGTCTGCCGGCAATTGCACAGTTGGGCAGATGGCGTTTCGGAGCGCGACCTGATGCTTACGCTCAATCTGTCTGAGCGGCAGTTCTTTCATCCGGCGATGGTGATGCAGCTGAAGAAGGCGCTGGCCGCCAACGCCGTTGACCCGTCGCGGCTTTTGTTTGAAGTGACTGAAAGCACTCTGAACCAGAACCCCGATGCAGCCGCGAAGATTCTGGAGCAAATGGCGGAATGCAGGGTGCGCATAGCGGTGGATAATTTCGGATCACGGCTGGCGCCGCTCAATCATCTGGCGCGCCTGCCTATCGACGTGGTGAAGATTTCTCCCAAGCTGACCGCGGCTGCTACTTCTACGGGTCGCCAGGCGGTGGTGCTGGAGTCGCTGATTCATTTGGTGCAGGAACTGGGCATGCAGGTGGTGGCGCAGGGGATCGAGACGCAGGAGCAGTTGGAAGCGGTGTCACAAATGGGCTGCGAGTTGGGACAGGGGCATCTGTTCTCGTATGCGTTGGAGCCGGCGCGGGCTACCAAGCTTGCCGGATTGGGCCGCTGGGCGCTGGCTGCGGGCGCTTAAGCAATTTTTGATGGAGCGGAGCTCCTAAGCGATTGTTCGCGGAGGGAGCAGGGGCATTTATGCCCCTGAATCGTTGTTCTATGCGATAGGGCTTTAGCCACGGGCCTTTCATCTCAAGCCAACAAAGACCCGCGCCTAAAGGCGAATTCATCCGCCGCCTTCTTCAGGGGCATAAATGCCCCTGCTCCCTCCGTCTTGAATGAATTCCATTGGCCCGCCCCGCTTCACATCACGCCCCATCTTCGGTGTACGATGATGCTCATGACGCCACGCAAAAAGCCCAGCCGGCCGCAAACCGCGGCCAAGCAAACCAAGCCCCAGAAACCGGAGAAAGAACTTGTCATCGTTACCGGAATCTCAGGCTCGGGCAAAGCCTCGGCGCTCAGGGCTTTTGAAGATCTGGGATACCACGCCGTCGATAATCTTCCACTGGAATTGCTGCTCGAGTTTGCCGCGCTGGTCCGCAAATCCACTGAGGTAAGCCAGGCGGCCATCGTGGTGGATGTGCGCGAGGGAGCCACGCTCGACCGGCTGCCTGAAATCCTGATTGGCGTGCGCAAGCTTTTGCCCACGCGCGTGGTTTTTCTCGACGCGCAGGATGCGGTGCTGGTGCGGCGCTACTCGGAGACGCGCCGTCCGCACCCGCTGGGACGCGCGGAGACGGTATCGCGTTCAATCGTGGAAGAGCGGCAGCTCCTCGATCCAATTCGCAACGTGGCGGACACGCTGATCGACACATCGACCTTCAACGTACACCAACTGCGCGCCCACATTCTGGACCGCTTCGGCCATGAGGACCAGACCAAGCACCTGCTCGTCACATGCCTGAGCTTCGGATTCAAGAACGGCGTGCCGTTGGACGCGGACATGGTCTTCGATGTGCGCTTTCTTCCAAATCCGCATTTTGTTCCTGAGTTCCGCAAGCTCACCGGCCTCGACCCCAAAGTAGCCGCGTATGTGCGCAAGTTTTCACAGACGCGCGAGTTTCTGGACAAGGTGACGGACCTGATGCTTTTTCTGCTGCCGCACTACGTGCAGGAGGGTAAAAGCTATCTCACGGTTGCCTTCGGCTGCACCGGCGGCCAGCACCGCAGCGTGATGATGGCTGAAGAGATGAGCAAGCGGCTGAAGAAAGCCGGCTACCAGGTGAAAGCCGTGCATCGGGATATGCCGCGGTGAATTCGCGCCGCAACAGCGATCGTCGGCAAACCGGAACCACCCTGATTCTCGCAGCCACTGTCCCGAAAAATAAACTCGAGAAATTTGCATATAATTAGAACCGAAAGGCGCACAATCGACTTGTACACTGCCTTAGCCGGGCAAATCCCTCTCTTCCGGAATTGAGCCGGACCCACAATTTTTGACCCCACCCCCCTGTTTTTCGTCCCACAGCATGAGACAAGTCTCGCGGACCGCAGAGAATTGTATCAAATAAGTTGTTTATAATCATACATATATAGAGTAAACCCCACTCTCCCCCCTCGACCCTTCCCAGCCGTCGCCCGCAGATCGTCCAGCCAGCATGTCAAGGCGTCGGCGATAGGCAGGCCGAGCGTACGTGTCAAATACTGGCGTGAGCTTAATCGATCAGACCCGGTACTGCGGGTTGCTCTACGGTGAGCCGAGTGAATGAAAGGAACGGAACACATGACAGACGAAATTGTTGAGGAAACTCCGAGAACGCATTCCGGCGCAATGATGGCGGCGCTTGCAGTGGCGATACTTTTGGGCGTGGGCGGGCTTATCTGGAGCTTCACGCTGAACAGCAAACTGTCGGCTCAGCAGCAGGCACTGAATGATGCCGCGGCGCAGAACTCCAAGCTGGCTGCGGCGCTTGGGGATACCGACGCGCGGCTGAACGTGGCCACGGACGAGTTGAAGACCTCGCTTGGCGTGACGCAGCAGCAACTGGATGCGCGCGCGGCGGCGCTGCAGGTCCGCGAGGTTCGCGGGGAGCAAACGACAGCAAGGCTGGCAACCGCGCAGCAGCAGACGGCGGGACAGGTGGCGGCGGTTTCGAGCGCCGTGACCGATGTGCAGACCGACGTGGGCGGCGTGAAGACCGATGTGGCCAAAACGCAGAGCGACCTGGCCGACACCAACAACCAGTTGACGTCGATGAAGGGGGATTTGAACGGTCACAGCTCCCTTATTGCGCGCAATGGCGAAGAGCTGGAGATTCTGAAGCACAAGGGCGACCGGAACTACTACCAGTTCACGCTGGTGCGGGGGGCGAAGAAGCAGGTGGGCACAGTGACCCTGCAGCTGGATAGGGCAGACTCGAAGCGGAGCAAGTACACCATCACTGTTTTTTCCGACGACAAGCAGTACGAGAAGAAAGACAAGAGCCTGAACGAGCCGCTTCAGTTCTATAGCGGCAAGGAAGCCATGTTGTTAGAGATCGTGGTAAACAACGTGAGCGCCAAGAACACGGTGACAGGGTACTTGTCTTCTCCGAAGGGTGCGCCGGAACCAACCGTGGTTGCGGAGCGATAGGGCTGCGAATCTTCAGGGAGTGCCGGGCCGGCTGGGCAGTTCGTCCAGCCAGCGGGTGTAGGCGTCGGCGAAGGGCTGGCTCTGTGCGGGTGAGGGCTTGAGCCAGACGATCATCTTTTGCGCTGTGATGCGATCGTAGCCGGCTGGATGCTGGGTCTGACCGGCGGCCTTGCTGGATGCGGGTTCCGCAATCAGCCACAATGAGGAAATGAGCAGGGCATTGCCGGATTCGTCCGCATTGAATCGGTCGCGGACCAGCAGGTGCGCTGGGACGAGGCGAGCGCGCGGGTCGTTGAAGAGGTCGTTGACCGGCGATTCAAGCGGCGATTCAAGAACCACTCCGGCCAGGTCAGGATGGGCCGCAGCCACTTCGAGCGCGAGATTGGCGCCAAGATCGCGGCCATCGAGAACGACCGCGCTCGCGGGCACATGGCGCGTCGCGGTCAGGTAGATGAGCGCCGAATCTGCATCCTCGCGCCATCGCGCCTCGTTGGGATGGGCAAACTGGCTTTGCCCGTAGCCGCGATAATCAAACGCCAGAACGTTGACGCCGAGGTTGTGCAGAGTTGCCAGCGCATCCACAGTGTGGCCGAGGTTGCCGGTTTGGCTGTGCAGATAGAGGACGGTGAATCGGCTATAGCGCGCATCGGTCGCGGCGGGAATCCACCAGCCTCTCAGGCGCGGCAGGCCGGCTTCGGTCGTTGCGAACGCAACCGGCTCGAAGGGCAGCCCAACACTGGCTGGCGTACGCGTAACAGTCGATGTGGGGTGGTAGAGCAACTGCCAGCTTCCCTGCCAAAAGAGCAGGCAGAGCGTGAGCCACGCGCAAACTGCTGCCACCACGAGAGCGATGCTCGCCGCACTGAGCAGCCACCGGCCAGACACGGTGGGTGGCGCTGAATGCGTACCTCGTGGCGTTCGCATGCTGCTCCATCCCTGCTCAAATTGAGAGGAGGATAGCGGTGGGACGGGCCTGGAGGTTGGCTTCTTGCGCGGCATGGGCTTGCTCTCTTTTGTTTCGCTGCTGAGGCGGTCACCCTTTATGCTAATTGCGCGGGCCGGTTCGCCTGACTTTCTGCCTTCTATCCAAGGAGTATCGATCATGTCTGAGTTTGAGCGCATCTGTTCGGTGTCTGACGTGCCCGGCGAGGGCTACGTCGGCGAGTTCAGCATCAAAGGCCGGCCATTGTGCGTGGCCCATGTAAATGGAGCCATCGTTGTGCTCGACGGAGTCTGCCCGCACGAGGGCGGGCCGCTGGGCGAGGGAATCGTTGAAGACGGCCGCGTGGTGTGCCCGTGGCACCAGTACGCCTTTGACCCGCGATCTGGTGTGTCCGATCAGGATCCCGTCGTGAAAGTGGAGGTCTTCCATTCGAAGATCGAGGCAGGCGAGCTGATGGTGAAGATATAACGGCTTTGTGGCCGGCGAAACGGGACAGGCGACAGAGATTCGTATTCCGCGCTACACCACGCTCCGCACACCCGGCAATCGCAGCAGCGGATCGGAGAGTAGCCAAGATGCGGCGCAGGCAAGCAATCCAATGACGCCGAATTTGACCAACGCAGGCGCAACCCAAGAATGCAGCAGCAGGGCGATGCCCACCAGCACCGGTGGATGGATGATGTACACGGCGTAGGCGCGGCGATTCATCCAATTCCAGAACGCCGAGGGCTGGTTCATGCGCGCGCGAAATACCAGCAGCCATGCGGCGATCAGGCCCCAGGCCACGAACGGCTCCCATAGCGCGTAGAAGATTGCCGTCCATGAGAGGCCACCGGAAAAGTTGGGCTTCGTTTTCGTCGCGACAACGATGGCAATCGCCATGAGCATTCCGGGCCACGCAATCACAGCGGCAATGATGCCCGCTCGCGCGTTCTTCCAGGCGAGCTGCTGCAGCCATTCGTAGCGCCATGCGGAGATACCCAGGGCGAATAGAAAAATGTAGCTGGAGAAATAGCCGAGTTGGAGGCCGAAGACGTTTACGCCGGTGGGAACGAATTGCCGGATGGCGAGCGCGGCGACGCCGACGGCCAGAGCGCTCAGCAGCCACCAACGGCCAGTGGGGACTGGTCTGGGAACACGTTCAGGCTGCGACAACGGCGCGCCCGCAACCGCTCGCCAAATGCAGTAAGCGAGTGAGAAGATGAGCAGCGCCTGCGCAAACCAGAGCGGGCCGTTGATGAATTCCCTGTGCCGCCAGAGCCAAGGGAACACGACCCAGAAACCATCACCCTGCGCGTAGTTCACAATTGCCGCTGTGAGCGGACCGAGCAGAAGCCCAAACGCGAGCAAGGGTAGGCCGAGACGCAGAAATCGGTCTCCGATAAAGCGCACGTAGCCTTTTCGCTCCAGCGAGGCAGGCGTGAAATACCCGGCCAGGAAGAAGAAGAAGCCCATGAAGTAGGCCTGATTGGTGGAGACGAACAAAGTGAGCAGCAGGCTCGATGGCGTGGCGGAAGGTTTGAGCTCTGTCCAGAACCAGCCGCCCGGCGCACCGTAGGTGATGGCAGTGTGATGCAGGATGACCATGACCGTCATCACGCTGCGCAGGCGGTCTATGTAGAAGTCCCGTTGGGCCATGCGCAATGATACGTTGAGCTGCGGCCTTGTGAATCGAGGCTTTCCCAGATCTCAAAGACGAGACCTGGCACCCAGCTTTGCCGTGACTAGTACTTCACGATGGCGGTGAACGAATCCGGGTTGAGACTTGCGCCGCCTACCAGCGCACCGTCAATCTCTTCCTGGCTGATCAGCGCCGTTGCGTTGTCGGGCTTCACGCTGCCGCCGTACAGAATGCGCATGGCCGCGGCGACATCCGCGCCGAGCAGCTTGGCCACTTCAGCGCGAATGATCATGTGCGCTTCAACCGCCATCTCCGGCGTGGCTGTTTTGCCGGTGCCGATGGCCCACACCGGCTCGTATGCAATGACGATGGGCGCTGCGGCTTCGGGCGTAATTCCCTTGAGAGCCGCTGTAACCTGCGTTCTGCAAACGTGCGCTGTCTGGCCGCACTCACGCTGCTCAAGCACTTCGCCGAGACAAACGATGGGCACCAAGCCATGCTTCAGCGCGGTATGCAGCTTTTTGTTGACGATCTCGTCGGTTTCGGCGAAGTATTGGCGACGCTCGGAGTGGCCGATGAGTGTGTGCGTGCCGCCCACGGCCAGCAGCTGGAGCACAGAAGTCTCGCCGGTATACGCGCCCTCATCGGCGAAGTGGATGTTCTGCGCGCCGACGGCAACGTTGGAGGCATTGCATGCAGCGGTAACTGTTGGCAGCAATACAGGGGAGGGGAACAGGGCAATTTCGTCGCGCGTGTGCCCGGCAACGAGGGGGAGAAAGGTCTCGACGAATGCCTTGGCTTCAGCGGGCGTCTTATACATCTTCCAATTGGCGGCGATCAGTGCTTTGCGGGGCATTTTTCTGGGAACCTCGACTTGATTCTATTCGATGAGATTGTTGCGATGAGTGACGGCGGGCACAGAGGCGGGCGGAATCCGAATGCAGAAAGGTTTGAATCCCCGTGGCTAACCGCGCGAGCCTGCAATCGGAATCGCGGACAAGTCCTCCGGCACTTCGCCGGCCATGAATGCGGCGCGATGATCGGGGTCGCCCAGGTCCATTTTGAAGTGGTACCAGAGATTGTCTTTGAAAACGCCCATGTTCCAGGGGCCTGAGACGGAATCGGAGAACTGCCAGATGATGTGGTAGCCGTCCTCATTGGTAAAGCCTTCGCCGTCGGCCTGGATGATGGCGTCGCCACGCTCCCATAGCGCGGAGCGCAGGGCATGCAGCACGCTGCCGCCTTCATCTGTGTCCGCCCCTTGCAGATGGTGGAAGGCGTAGACCGTCTTAACTTCAGCCAGATAGTCCTTGAGCCACGCGACGCCGCTCTCCGGCTTGCAATCCTGCGTCTCATCGAGAAACTCCGCAATGTCATCCTGGCCGATGGAGCCAATCTCCACCGGATTGCGCTCGATCACGGCGACCTCAACCTCGTCATTGCCGGAGATCAACAGCGACTCCCAATCTTCCTCGTCGCCGCTTTCGATCGTCAGCTTGAAATCCGGGTGCGCATCGCTGACCAGGCGCGCGAGTTCCTCGAACGATGGGAACGATTCATCTTTGGACAAAACTCGCGTGTAGTAGGCCATGAATGTTCACCTGCTGGGTTACCAGCTCCCCAAATAAGAATAAGCCCTGCATCGCCAAGTTTACTGTGAGATGGTGAGGGAGCCGGGATCGAGGGCAACTTCGTAATAGCCTGCATCGTTCCATTGGAGGGCGCTGCCTTCCTGACTCAGCTTGCCTCCGGTCACGGTCACGCGAACGTACTTGCCCGGTGGGAAGTGATCGGGGAGTGCCCACTTGAGATGGATGGTATTCCCCGTCTGCTCGATGGTGGCGTTGGTCACCGCTTTCTGGCCTGCCCAGTAAGCGCCAATGTTGACGAAGGTGTCGATCCACACGTCGCCCAGCGACTTGGTGTGGTTGATGCTTGCGATCACATCTTCGACTTTGACAGGAGCATAACCGCCGTCGCCGCCGAGCGAATGAAAGAGGAGAACCTGCCAGTTGCCGGCTGCGCGCGCGGCGTCGATATACGAATTGAAAGTGCTGGCCGTCTGGCCCGCGCTTGCGGTGTACATCGGCAGATTGGCGGCGTCGCTCTGGTCGTTGGCAGCAATTTGGCCGCCCATGACACCACGATTCAGAAAGAAGCGCGTCTTGGCGACGCTGTCGAAACCCATATCTCCATAGGGAGAGGCGGTGGTCCACACATTGCTCACGCCGTATGCCGCCTTGATGTGATCCGTGCAGAGATCGTATTCAGCCTCAAGGCTGCCCCCGTAGCCTCCCCACGCGCATCCTGTGCCGTTCGCACGGCAATGGTGTTCGGTGTGATTGCCAAGCTCGTGGCCATCTTTCGCGGCCTGTGCCCACACGGGCGAGTTCCCGTCGCTTGCGCCGACGAGGAAAAATGTCATGTGCACGCCGGTGGCTTGGAGCTTGGGATAGTTGTCAATTTGCGAAGCGATCGAGTCGTCGAATGTGTAGGTGGCAGCGGCGTGGAAGCCAGCCCAGTTGAGTACCTTCAGATTGCCAATGGAGCCGGTGGGTTGTGGGATGGCGCCGGTTGGCGGCTTGAGCAGCGGCGGCAATGATTGACTGGTGCTGTTGATGCCACATGCGGCGAAGGAACACGCCACGATGAACGATGCTGCGATCTGCCGCAAATGCATGGGATGTTTCCGCCTCATCGATCTCTTCCTTACTTGTCCGTCAGTGCTTCTACGCCGGGTAGTTTCTTGCCTTCGAGGAATTCGAGGCTGGCTCCGCCGCCGGTGCTGATGTGGGTGATCTGGTCGGCTACACCGGCTTGGTTGATGGCGCTTACTGAGTCGCCGCCGCCGATGATGGAGATGGCTCCCTTGTTGGCGGCTACTGCGTGTGCGATCGCGTTGGTGCCGACTGCGAATTTGGGAAATTCGAACACGCCGGCGGGGCCGTTCCAGACAATGGTCTTGGCCGTTGAGACAATTTTCTCGATTGCGGCGACGGACTTGGGGCCGATGTCCAGGCCTTGCCAGTCTTCGGGGAAATTTTTGGACGTGTCCCAGGGCTGGGTCTTTGCGTCCGGCGAAAAGGTGTCGGCAAGGATGTTGTCGACGGGAAGCAGGAGGTTGACGCCTTTGGCCTTGGCTTTGTCGTGCGCGGCTTTGGCCATGTCGATTTTGTCTTCTTCAACGAGCGACTTCCCAGTGGTGACGCCGAGCGCGCGCTGGAAGGTATAGGCCATGCCGCCGACGATGACCAGCGTGTCTACTTTGTCGAGCAGGTTGTCGATTACGTCGATCTTGCCGGAAATTTTGGAGCCTCCGATGATGGCCACGAACGGCTTCTCGGGAGCTTCAAGAGCCTTGCCCAGATAAGTGATTTCCTTTTCCATCAGCAGGCCGGCGACGGCGGGCTTGAGGAAATGCGTGATGCCTTCGGTAGAGGCATGAGCGCGGTGCGCAGAGCCGAATGCATCGTTGACATATACATCGGCGAGCAGGGCGAGAGACTTCGAAAACCTTGGATCGTTGGCTTCTTCTTCGGCGTGAAAGCGCAGATTTTCGAGAAGCAACACCTGGCCGGATTCAAGCTGGCGCGACATTTCGCTGGCGATTTCGCCGACGCAATCGGGCGAAAAGGCCACGTTGATGTTGTAGTCGTCTTCCTTCTTGTCGAGCAGTTCGCGCAGGCGGTCGACCACCGGGCGCAGCGAGTATTTGGGATCTGGTTTGCCTTTGGGACGGCCGAGGTGCGAGGCGAGGATCACTTTCGCTTTGCGCCGCAGCGCGTATTCGATAGTGGGCAGCGTGGCCACGATGCGCGTGTCGTCGGTGATCTCCTTGCCGTCCTCGGTGAGCGGCACGTTGAAGTCGACGCGGATGAAGACGCGCTTGTTGGCCAGTTCGATGTCGCGGATGGAAAGCTTGGGCATGGGGAGAAGACCTTTCTTAAGAACGAGGGACTGAAAAAACAGGCACTAAGGACTAAGGGACCATGGATGTAGGGACTGCTTCGGCTTCGATGACGGCGTCCATTTCTATTTCGATGCGCCAGGCGGGGTTGAGGAGCGCGGCGACTACGACCATGGTGGCAGCGGGGCGAATCTCGCCGAAGAACTCACCGTGCACGCGGCCCACGGCTTCCCAATCTTCGGCGTGGGTGAGATACATGCGGGTGCGGACTACGTCGTTGAAAGTCGCGCCGGCTTTTTTTAGTGCTTCAGCGGCAATGGCGAAGATGCGGCGTGTTTGGCCGGCCGCATCATGATTCTCCGCGCCGACCGGGCCGGTTCCAGCCAGATGCACCAGGTTGCCGGCGCGTACGGCGCGGGAGAAACCGATGATGGGCTCGAAAGGTGAACCGCCGCTGATGTTCTGGCGCATGGGTATTTGAATTGTTGCGGTATTCGTTGAGTTGAAGCGATGACGGTTATGGACGCCCGCTTTGAAAGGGCACGGCTTCAGCCGTGCCGTATGCCGCCAATTACCAAAATTGCGGCTTTAGCCACTGAGGGAATGCTAGTGAAAGAATGAATGCCCTCAGGGGCTGAAGCCCAGTTCTGTTTTGGTTTCCAAGCGGCACGGCTGAAGCCGTGCCCTTTCAAAACAGAACCTAGCTCTTGACGACGGCTCTACAGTCCTTTCGAAGCCAGGAAGCCGAACAAATCGACTACGCGGTTGGAGTAGCCCCACTCATTGTCATACCAGCTCAGTACCTTTACGCTCTGGCCTACTACCTTGGTAAGCGGCGCATCGACGATGGAGCTGCGCTTATCGCCTTTGAAGTCGGAGCTGACCAGTTCATTGGTTTCAACTCCAAGAATGCCCTTGAGCTCACCCTCGCTGGCAGCCTTGAGCGCGGCGTTCACCGCGTTCGCGTCTGTTGGCTTCTCGCTGATGAAAGTCAAATCGACGATGGACACATTCGGCGTCGGCACGCGGATCGCGAAGCCGTCCAGCTTGCCTGAGGTCTCAGGGATGACCAGCTTCAAGGCCTTGGCGGCGCCTGTGGAGCTGGGAATCATGCTGAGCGCGGCGGCGCGGGCTCGGCGCAGATCCTTGTGCGGCGTGTCCAGAATCACCTGGTCGTTGGTGTAGCTGTGAATGGTAGTCATGATGCCGGAAACGATGCCGCAATGGGCGAGCATTACCTTGACGACGGGCGCCAGGCAGTTGGTGGTGCAACTGGCGTTGGAGATGATGTTGTGCTTGGCCGCGTCGTACTTATCCTGGTTCACGCCGAGCACGAGGGTGATGTCTTCGTTCGACGCGGGCGCGGAGATGATGACCTTCTTGACGGTCGCGCCCAGGTGCGCCTTTGCCTTCTCGCCGTCGGTAAAGAAGCCGGTGGATTCAACCACGATCTGCGCGCCGGTCTCGGCCCAGGGAAGCTTGGCAGGGTCGCGCTCGGCAAAAACTTTGATCTTTTTTCCGTCTACTGCGATGAAGTCATCGCCGGAGACGACTTCGTTCTTCAGGTTGCCCAGGATCGAGTCGTGCTTGAGCAGGTGGGCCAGCGTGGCCGGGCTGGTCAAGTCGTTTACGGCGACAAAATCAATTTCGGGATTACCCAGCGCGGCGCGAAAAACGTTACGGCCAATGCGGCCGAAGCCGTTGATTCCAACCTTAACTGCCATGTGTCGATTCTCCTTAATAATCGTTGAAGCTGTGGGTTTTGAATGTCTCGGGTTCGGCGTCAGAAATCAGTCCAGAATTGAATTCCACCAAACCCATGATGGTAACACTCCGCTCAGCCGGAACGAGATGAATACTCGTCGATTCCCAGGCTGAATCGGAAAATCTCAGCACAAGTAGTGTGCTGCCCCGGTCAGCCCGATTATGGGCCGAGCAGCACACAATTTGCTCCGGCATCGGCAAGTGTGGTATTCGGGTATCACCAGAGAAGGTGTCAAAGGTTTCATGAGAAGACGTTCGCGACGCGCCCCCAACACTTCGGAATCCACAGGCAAGATTGGCCAGGAACTCCCCTCGAATCAACCGGCTCCGCTGGTGCCGTTCTATCCTGACGAGGGTCCGGGGACAAAACCGTCAGTGCAGGCGCCCCGGCAGCAGCAGCCTCGGCCTGCCCCTCCGCAGCGGCCGGCGCCGGCGCAGGCTCAGACCCCGCCGCAGGCGCGCCATCCCAGAGCTGAACGGCCTGCACGGCCGGAATGGAATGAGCCGGAAAGTTCGGGCCGTTTCGAGCTCGAAACCCAGCCGGAGACGCCGAGCGTGCCTGCGCCGGAAGCCGAGCCGGCCAGCCGCTCTCCGCAGGCGCCCAAGGGCTACGTGGTGCTGGCCATTGGCATGCCGGGCTCCGGCAAGACTACCTGGATGCGTCGTCGCGGGGTCACGCCGCTCTCGAGCGACCTGCTGCGCAATATTCTGTTCGACGATGTGGAAGAGCAGCGCTACCAGGGGCTGGTCTTTTCGACCCTCAGGTCACTGCTGCGCGCCCGCCTCATCGCCCGCATGCCGTGGAATTATGTGGACGCGACCAATCTCTCCATCCACGAGCGCCGCCAGTGGATCAAGATGGCCAAGAGCTTTGGATATGAGGTTCAAGCGGTATTTTTTGATGTGCCACTTGAGGTTTGTCTGGAGCGGAACTCGAAGCGCGATCGCAGCGTTAGCGAAGACGTGATGCGCAAGATGGCCGAGAAGCTGAAGCCGCCGGTGTTTGAAGAGGGGTTCGACAAGATTACGGTGGTGCGGGTGAAGAGCGCGGGGTGATGAGTCTAATGCCCGTTGATAACAAGATGATCTGTTAGAGGTCGGATATGCCCGAGCATGAGGCAGCGATCACCAGTCTGTCGACCCTGGAGAAGGCGGTTTTGGATGTTTGCGGCGAATTCGACGGAGAAGCAGCATGGTGGCGAGGTCAAGCCAATTTCGATTGGACGCTTAAACCAGGCGGATTTCGAGACCAACATGGGGCCGGCAAGTACACTCCGGCAGCCCTAATCGGTAATTTCAAAATACGTGCTCTTGGACGACTGGGACACAGGCCCGTGCCATCGACGGACCTCGAATGGTTGTTCCTTGCCCAGCATTATGGGCTTCCAACGCAGTTACTTGATTGGACTGAAAATCCGCTGTTTGCGCTATTCTTCGCTGTCTCTCAGCAGTTAGATACAGATTCAGACGCGTGCCTATGGGCGCTCTCGCCAACAAAATTGAACGTGGAGCATGCGAATCCCGGGAACCTTGGTTCTGGCCAAAGGGGTTTGATTAATCTCGATGAGCGGCCTGTGCAGGCAGTCGTTATGCAGGCCGTAGGATTTAAGGACGAGTCCATAAGACGGCGCATTTTCCCGGAGGCGACCGTGTTGCCGGAAATGCCCAAGTCAATTGCCCTAGCGTCGGTTGAGATTGATGAAAGGATCGTAGCCCAGTCGGGCCGTTTCACGCTTCATTCATGCAACGGGGCGGTAGATGGTCTGTCCGGAAATGATAAGTTCCTACGCAAGTTCCGAATTCCTGGCCGCGAGAAGGAAAGAATTCGCATGCTGCTCCAATTGATGGGAATTCATCGCTGGAATTTGTTCCCCGATATCGGGTCGCTGGCGTCGGAGCTGAAGAACTGGAATTTCGTTAAGAGCTAGCAAAGCGGAATATGCATTCAATTGGCAGCGAGGCCGTCCCTATGAGCACTTCCCCTGTGCAACCCCCTTACGTTGAACCCTGGCTGCGCGGCACCTACGCCGAAGTTCCAGCCGTTGGCCGCGCTGTTTTGCACGCATTCGATCTGGCTCTCGACGACCTGACCAAGTGGACCGATGGGCTGACCGACGCGGAAGTCCACGCGCATCCGCTCGAATTGCCTTCGGTCGCATTCCATCTGCGGCACATCGCTCGATCAACGGACCGGCTGCTGAGCTACGCCGAAGGCAACCAGCTTTCTCCCGAGCAATTGACGGCGCTCAAGGCCGAACAATCTGGGGAAGAGCCTCTTGCCGTGCTGCTGGCTGAGGTCGAAGCGTCGTTCAGCAACGCCGCTGACCGGGTGCGCGTGCTGGCCACGGCCAACCTGGGGACTTTTCGTGGCGTGGGACGCAAGCAGTTGCCCACCTCTATCGGCGGAGCGTTGATCCATGTGGCCGATCATATGCAGCGGCATGTGGGGCAAGTCGTAACCACAGCAAAGGTGCTCAAGGCGCTGCGGACTTAGGTCCCCTGTTCCTCGGTCACAAGCGAATCAGGAGCCAGATCCTGGATGTGGCCCATCTTCTCCTGCTTGGTCTTCAAATAGCCGGCGAAGCTGTCATGCAGCTCGACTTCAGCAGAGACGCGTTCCACCACGGTGATGCCGGCTGACTCAAGCGCCGATACTTTTTGAGGATTATTCGTAATGAGGCGAACCTCTGACACGCCGAGCAGCTTGAGCACGGCGGCGGGCAGCTCGTAAGCGCGGCAGTCGGCGGCGAAGCCCAGCTCGACGTTGGCTTCGACCGTGTCCATGCCGTGATCCTGCAGTTCGTAGGCTTTCAATTTAGCCATCAGGCCGATGCCGCGGCCCTCCTGCTGCTCGTAGAGCAGAATGCCCGCGCCCTCTTTGGCGATGGTGCTGAGAGCCAGCTCGAGCTGCAGGCGGCAGTCGCAGCGCAGGGAGCCGAAGACA
>Ga0210388_10001127_pt1 | contig 21185 bp, 8 predicted proteins | sample IncBWC19OmetaG_FD_155485 | JGI IMG/M metagenome (GOLD analysis project Ga0210388, IMG submission 155485) | Forest soil microbial communities from Barre Woods Harvard Forest LTER site, Petersham, Massachusetts, United States - Inc-BW-C-19-O ... | reverse complement strand
CATTAACTTATTCACCGTACACGCGAGTCAGGCAGATGCTGCTCTCGCCTGCGGAACTGCGAGAGGTGAGCTTGTCTAGTGGCAGGACGCACCACTGGCCCTTCAGATAAGCGCGTTTAGTATGACTATGAAACGCACAGTGGGTTCAGAATCTTGTCTTTGCTCGAAGCTGAATCAGCAAGTCCTTCTGGAAGGTGGGATCGAGCTCTGACGAATGAAGCGCGTCAGAGTATTCAGTTTGTGCAGCTGTTACGTCACCCATGGCGGCGAGTGCGTCACCCAGAATTAAGTGCACCTCTGGATTGTTCGGGTCGACCCTCTCTCCGACACGCGCTTCGCGCATGGCGTTGGAGGGATCGTGCCGCGCTGCGAATTCTTGAGCGGCTTGGACATGTTCGAGAGCTGCCGCCGCCCCCAAATCGAATTGCCCCTTAAAGACGTACACGCCTCGGTCGATTACTGCCGCGGGTCGCATCGAGCCGAATTGGGCGTAGGGATTCTGGTTTCCAGGTATATCGGCTCCAGCCACGACCCCATCACTTATTAAAACGGTACCCGATACGTTCGGGTCATCGCCGAAGCGCATAGTATCGAGCCCCGTCCAAAATGCCGATCCTGTCGGCAGCACTCGGCAGTTGATTCCATAATCCCTAAAGTCGACGGGACCTTGTGCGAAGTACGCGAAGTAGCAGGGTCCAGACGGGTGTGTTTCAAGGTAATATTTGACGGCTTTGAGTTGCTGGCCCCAATCCGTATTGGAATCGGAGAGGTACAGATGCGTCTTCGACGGTCCTCCCCAGGCCTCATTCGCGTAGGCCAACAGTCCTGGGCGCGCAGTTATGGTTGTGATCAACTGCCAGAGCAACAGAGCAGCAAATCCGTAGGTGTACTTCGGATTTTTGGAGACGAGATAATCGGCGCAGCCCCCGATCAGAATGTAAAGCATCGGGAACATCGGAAACAGGTGTCTGTAGCCGATGCCGAGATCAGACGAAGACGACAACAGGAAAAGGAAGATCGGAGGAATCGTCAAAAAGACTATTTCCCGGCGCATCCTCCAACCGCCACTAAACACAACAATGATCGTTAAGCCGAGCAGAATCAGGAATGGAAGCGTGCTCTTGATGAGGAAGGCAGCTGGGAAATACCAGTGCGAAGCGCCCGGGTAGGTTCGTCCAAAGAAATAGCTCGGGAGACTGCCAGCTGAGATCTTCGTGTCTGCCAGCCCGTAGACGTAGGCCTCGGGTAGGACGTGAAACCTGCTCATTGTCCTCAATGCGGATCGACTCAACGGCGAAGCGAGCTTCTGCAAATACTGCTCGCTCGTGGGGTTCAGTTGGAGGGAATCAGGTCGAGCAGCATAGCGGAAGTGGTAGATTGTCCAAACGCATCCCACACCGATCAGCAAAGCGACTGCGATTGCTGTGACCATTTTCCGAGCCGATGCAGTCTCGACACTTCGCACCGCATTCTTTGATTGCCAGTAGTCGATCGCTGCAATCAAGCACAGAATAGGAACAATGAAGACCCCCGTAAATTTAGCCGTCATGGTCAGGCCGACCGCAGCCCCAACGGCGATCATTCTGGGAATCGAGGGAAACTTAACGTATCTGTAGAACGCGTATATCGACGCGAGCATTGTGAGAGACGCCCCGATGTCCGTGGTCACGTACGCACCGTGAGCGAGGAAGTTTGGATCGAAGCTGAACAAGAACAGGGCGAAGAGAGCCGCTCTGTTGCCAAACATCTCCTTAGCGCAAAAGAAGAGCGTAGCGGCGAGGAGAACGGTGAGCAGCGAGGCCATGATACGTGCGGGTATCAGGGTTCGCTCGATACCGTTGGCAACCAAGAAACGCTGTCCAAGAACGAAGCCCTCCTTCTTGAACGGATCACCCGTATATGCCGGCTGCTTGATGTCTCTGTGCAAGAGCGGAATAGCGTCCCACATCTTTACCAGTGGGGGAACCTCCGGGTTGTAACCGAAGTCTCCACGCTCCCAGGAGAGCCAGCCCGAATAGAGATGTTGCGATTCATCCCAACTCACCGAATCAATTTTCGCCGTGTGTACGCAACTGGCAAAAAGAAAGAGGACGATTATAGCTGCCAGAAGGGCTGTGATCCACGTTCCTGCGCGCCTAGGTGCTTTCTGAGTCGTTGGAAAAGTTGTCATTAGCCGGTCGACTCCTGAGACGATAGCGCTCATTCGCAACGATAGCTGTTGCCAAAAGGTTTGCATAGTCTCAGGGCTAAAGCGTTAGGCGCCCCGTTGGAAAATAGGTCCTCATAAGTCTAACGAATGCATTTTCAAAGAAAGTGGAGAATCATGAAGCTGCAATCGCCCTGCACTTCATGCATTACAACTTCTGCCGCATCCACAAGACGCTACGCGTTACACCCGCGATGAAAGCGGGCTTGTCCAATTATGTGTGGTCGATTGAAGAACTTGTGGGATTGCTCAAAATGTAGAAGCTCGGTTACACGTAACGGGATTTTTTGACCATAGATTGAGGATGACGGGATTCGACGGTCCAAAGGGAGGAGTTGCGGATTGATATGTGAGGACGAAAATGTTCGGGTGTCCACTCACCACTCCCTGGCTGGTCATCTTCATCGAACTCATACCCTCGACTCCAGCAGTTGAAGCATTCCCATCAACCAAAGGCCCATCGCATTCGACGGCTAAACGAAGCACGGGGAAGTCCCTATCGGTTTGAACCACGATGCGGGTCTTAACTGGAGCGTCTTGGCGAGTAGATGGGTCAGGGCTGGGACTCTGACTGACTGTGAGTCTTGCAGCTGAGAGGGGAGAAACAGGAGTTTCTGCCTGTGGAGTAGGGGGGGATTGCGAAGAATTTGGGTCTGGTGAAACTTCTGGAGTTTTTGGGTGTGATGGATGCGGCTTTGTCGGCTGTACGTTTGGCCGTGAGGATGTTGAAGGTTGCCGATTATCTGCCGCATGTTTGTCTTGGAGAGCAACTACGGCTGCAGCATTTTCTTCCGCAGTAGGGGGAGGAACGATTTTCTTTTTGATATCCGTTAATTGGCCCTGAAGACTCTCTTGCGCATGCGTACTTCGTACTTGCTGTACGACCCCGACAGCGATTGCTAATACCGCCAAGAGTAAAAACGTGATAATCCATCCGCGATGACGTTCTGGTGGCTGGGGTTTTAAAGACACAAAAACCCCCAATCCGGCCAATGCAAGCTGCAGTCCAGCAAATAGAACGAATAGAACGACATCCATGAGACCAATCGTCTCACCCCTGATAATGCAGAGTCGATGCAGTTACCATTTAGTAACGTTTTTGACCGGGGGCCAGTCATTTTTCAAACTTGACCACTACCCAAAAGGCGTCACTACGATTCGAACGAGGCTGGGTCGCAAGGTGCTTCGGCCGAGTCCCCAATCTATAACCTAAGACGGGCATCCTTCGATGCAATGGTTACTAGACTCAAAAACCTAGTCAGTTTCCTACACCTGTTGTTAGTCTCGTCTGAGACGCATCGGAAAGCCTCAGTCCTAAGCAGAGTTTTAGTCGGTATGGCTCTTGCTTTGCGATGGAATGGACGCGGTCTCTTTTCGCGGATGAGTGAGCAGGTCATTCATCTCCAGATAGACGCCATTGGTCCAGCCGAAGCCGACAACGTTGCTTTTGTAACCTGCAGCGACTTCTATGTTGGCCGAGCCGTTGACGACGTTGTACTTTTCGCGGATGGTGCCGTCGTCGAGGAAGTTCTGAAGGACGGTTTGCGAGAACTCTTTTGCAATGCGGGATGCGTCGCTGGTGAAGCCGTACTGTACGAGGCCTTTCGTTACCAGCCAGTTTGTAGGGGCCCACCCGAAGGGGAGGTCCCATTGTGTGCCGGAAGCGGAGTCGCTCATGGCTAGACCGCCATCGTGCTCGAAGAGCGAGAGGTGATGCTCAAGTGCGGTTGCCTGCTGGGCGCTAGCGAGACCAGCCCAGAGCGGGTAGAAAGCGGTGAGGTAGTTGTAGGTCGAGCGCTGGTTCGCGGTGAAGTCGTAGTCGTAAAACATGCCCCGGGTCGAGTCCCAAAGATATTTATTGATGGCGTCGCGCCGGCTGGTGGCGCGTTGTTCCCACTGTGCGGCATCAGTTTTTCGGCCCAGTAGGCCGGCGAAATGGGCCATATCGCGCTCATATTTGTAGAGAAGACTATTGAGGCATACGGGAGCGTAGTTCTCAGTCGAGCCGCTGAAGGGGCCGAAGCGGAAGCTGGTGTCGAATCCGGACTCGCGCATGGCTCGGTCACCGCGATAGAAGTCGCTGCTGAGGCGGTGGTCGTCTAAGTGGGCGTTGGCACAGACCTTGGATGTCGTGACATTGCAGCTTGTCTTTGCGAGATCGGCTGCCTGCGCAGGAGTAGGATTGGCCGGTGCGACTACGAGATAATCGGTGTGGATATTGGGGTGTGCGAGCAGCCAGCGGATCACGTCTGGGTAGTAATTGCTGTCGTCGGACATCTCGGGAACCGGGCCTTCGCCTATGTCGTCATAGCGTGCCAGTCCGGTGCCCCCGGCGAGATGCGGTGCTGTGGACCACAGAGTGTAATCTTGCTTAGCGTAGTTGTAGGCCTTCGCTAGCCACTCCTTTGAAAGCGGCTTGCCTGTCGGGTGGTCGTAAACCTCGCGGATCATGGAAGTAAGAAATGGCGGTTGCGAGCGCGTAAAGAAATAAGTGCGATTTGCGTTCAGGATGGCGCCGTAGTTTTCGATCTCGAAGAAAAAATTTTCAACCATGCCGCGAGCAAGATCGGTGCGGTCATTCTCGACGAGACCGAGAATGATGAAGTAACTGTCCCAACCATACATTTCGTTAAATCGGCCACCAGGTACGACGTAACGGTGTGGCAGATAAAGTAGCCCTTCGTCCGTGATTTCAGCAACACGCACATCACCCATGTGAGTGATCTTGCGGGGTAGGTGCTTTACCTCCACCTTGCAGTGCTGCTGCATGGCGACGACGGCTGCTGGCATGGCCATGCCGGCAGGTAGATAGAGGATAGGTGCCGTCGTTACCTTGGGATCGACGAGCGATTTGCAGTCGCTCATGGACCGTGAGAGCGTGTCCCAGCCGCTGTCGATGTACGACAGTATCTTTTGGTTTGCTGCTGCATCAGGGTGGGGTGATTGAGAGTTCGCTGCAATTGTTGACAGAGTGGTGACAACAAGTAAGCACGAGCAGGTGCGAGCTATTCGTTTCATCGGATACCCCCGAGCAAATCCGGTAAATAAATATTTCCTCTTGTGGCTAAGCGATTTTGAAGAGTGGAACACGCTACGCAGCGTACCTCAGCTGAGTATTATCTGCCAGGTTGCTTCCTCTGGTTGTCCAAGGTGTACGGGACGACGAAACGGCCCATCTGAATGAACCCGCTGCCGAGGAACGAGATGCAAAAAGATTCGACAATGGCAGCTGGTCCATCAGCGGCAGTGGTTGACGCACTGAGTGCTGCGGCCGGCGGCGCCGATGGATTTGGTGGCGATGCGGATGATCTTGCCGAACTGGCTGATGACCATGAGTTCGCTGGTCTCGTCGACGAGGTTGATGCTAGAGACCGTGCCGACCTTGGGGGCGGCATTCCTGTTGATGACGCCATTGCCGCCGCGGGACCGGTAGCGGTACTGGTCGACGTCGTGCACTTACCGTAGCCCTTCCCCGAGACAGAGAGGATGAAGCTGAACCCAATTCCCAAAATGGGAATCCCTCAAAAATAAATCCGGGAAAAGTGGCATGGTTTTCGAGCCCGAAAACTGACCATCAACTTCCCAGCTTTCACCAGCAATCCACCACAACTTCACCATCAAAAAACCACATCTAACCCACCCGCTTTTGCCAAAACCCCCAGCAAAAACAAGATCCCACCACCCCCAAAAAATTACTGCAGAAGTGGCCCCCTCTTCAAGTAGGATTTTGGCTCCTCCAAAACCCCCCAGCAAAAGTGGCCACTTTGTCCTGTTTCGAGGTCGAGGATTCGATGAAGGTGGATTTTCTGTTGAATGAAGCCGGCTAGAAGAGGATCTTCGCAGCCCACTCGGTGTTGAAGGGCTCGCCGGGACCGATGGTGGGGTTGCCTAGATACGGTCCAATCGTGGAACCGATTGTCCCGCCTTCGCCAGTCGACGGAAGACCAACGGGAGCGAGATTCGTGTGGTTGAAGAGGTTGTACATATTTGCCTTGATTTGAATCTTCACCCGCTCTGTGATTGCTGTGGTCTTGATGACAGCGAGGTCAAATGCTTCATAACCGGGGTTATAGTTCTGCCCACGACGTGTTGGAGAGTAGGTTCCGGGTGCAGGATCGACAAAGGCGTTCGGACTGAACCACTGAACCGATCCGTCGACGATGGCATGGGAGACGCCAAATGTGGGGTTCTGAAGGACCTGCACGGCTCGGTCTGCATTGTCGCCGTTGCCGCTGACATTCGAACTTGCAACGACCGTGTATGGCGTTCCTCCGTGGAATGAGAATCCAGAGTTCAATTCCCAGCCATGGGTGAGACGCTCTGGCCCGTGGAAGGCTGGTATTGCGTAATTGAAGTATCCGGTGAAGGTATTGCGAACGTCGTAGTCAGAGTTGCCATACTCTGCCTTCTCGTTGAGCGGATTCTGCGGGGCATAGGGCAGGAATCCGGTCTCGTAGTCGAGTGCGTGCGACCAGGTATAGGCCAACTGCGCGGAGAGACCGTGCCAGGTCGAGACGCGCAGGGTTGATTGGAGTGAGTTGTAGATGGAGCCGAGGTTACTTCGGGCCTCAGCGATCACGCCGAATTGAGGAAACTGTTTGTAGTATGGGCGGGTTGTGGTATCAGGCGACTCGGAGGGGTTGGGTAGCGCGGGATTGATGTCAAACAGACCCATCAGATGAGTTCCTTTTGAGCCTACATAGCCAATTTCGAAAATGACTGAGTTGGTGACGCTGTGCTGAATGTTGAGGTTCCATAATTGGACATTGCCGGGCTTGAAGTTCTTGTCGAAGGTGGAGATATTGATGCTGCCCGGTGCAGCAGCGCCGCCGCTTGCCTGCGCGAAGGTGGGATAGATATCGACACCCGATTTGACTACCTGGTTGAGTCCTTGGGCGTTCACGACTTGATCGCTTCCCGCTGGATTCAAGCCTGGTCCGAAGACCGAGATGATCTGGGATCCGTTATTCTGCAGGATCGACTTCATATAGACGGTGTCATAGTAATAGCCGTATCCACCGCGAAGAACCGTGGTGCCGGTGTTATCGATTTGATAACTAAATCCGATTCGAGGGCTTACTCCACCCCAGAACTTTGGATAGATATTTGCGACGCCTTGCCCTGCTACGGCGAGGCCGGATGCGGTGGTTGGGTCAAAGATCGAGAGATTCGGAAAGTCCGAATGAACCGGACCTGCATAGTCGTAGCGCAGACCATAGTTGAAGTTGAACCGATGAGTGAGTTGCCAGTTGTCCTGCCCATAGAGGGCAAAGGTGTTTAGGAATACCTGCCGCTTTGGATTGCCGAGGACGATGCTGGAAGCTGTTGGGTTGAGGCATCCCGCGAGGAAGTCCGCAAGGAACAGGACATTGGATGGTGTGCCTGCTGGGGGCGCCGCGCCCTTGTTCATTGTCGCTAAGGCGGCGCAGGGAGTTTGTGGCACTACTCCCAAGAAGTTTGATGTATTCCAAGGGCCTTGAGAGCCATCGAAGTAGATGGTTCCGCGTTGTCCGGTCTGATAGAAGTCATCGACCTGCGCTTGACGAAATTCTCCTCCAAAATGTAGCTGATGCGCGCCCTTTGTCCAAGTGAGGTCATCGTCAAGATGTCCTGTGATGTCATTCCTTCCTGAAGGAGCAGTAACGCCGGTCGGATCGAATCCAGTATTGCCGGCAGTGAGCCCAGAGCCGCTTCCAGTTGGACCGATGACCAAGTGAGGAGAACCAGCCAGAGCCGGATCCGTAACGCCGGTGTTCAATCCGAGGCCAATGGGGTTGAACGATGTGTCGAAATCGCTGAACACCTGGTTGAAGTAGCTGACTCCGGCAGCGAGCTGATTCGCCATGGACGGGCTAATTATACGGTTGTAGATGATGGAATAGTTTTGAACGTGGATTGGCGCATTTTCAAAGTAAGGAGTCAGGTCAGAGGACGTTGGCGCGGTCTGGGTGCCTTGGCCTATGAACCACCTGGCAGAAAGATGGTCTTTGTCGGTGATGTTGTAATCGAGTTTGATAACACCGTTGAAGCTATGACCGGTCAGATTGCCGGAAGCCTGATAGTTCTCGGGTTGGGCAGGTCCGGTGAGAGCGGAGGCTGGCCAGAGTCCCTTCAGAGAGCCGGTTCCGTTCAGCAGGTTCACAGACACTTGGTTGTGCGGGACGCCATAGAAGTCGAGGACCGAGTAGGCAGCGGTCTGATATGCGGCCGACGGTTCCGTTGCGTGATTCAGAGCGCCTATCAGGAAGTTCTGATGTTCCCCACCAAGAAAGAAGAAGAGCTTGTTTCTGAGAATTGGTGCACCAACAGAGAAACCGTAGTTCTGATTCCTCGACGCGGGCTTAGTCGTGGAGAAGGGATTCTGCCGTTCGAAGAATTCGTTGTGATTGAAGTAGTAGGCCGTGCCGTGAAGCTGATTGGTACCAGATTTGACGATGAGGTTTGCGGTGCCGCCAGGATTACGTCCGAGCGCGGTTTCGCCTGTGGTGACGAACGAGAAGTTCTCGATGGCGTCGATGGGAAAGATGACTCCGGCGATGGCAGAGACTCCGCCCTGGTTGACGGCGGGGATGTTCCACCACAGGTCGTTGTTGTCCGTGCCTTCGATCTGCCAGTTCACCGCGTTGGTCCTGGTTCCATTCACGCTCGCATAGCCGCCTCCGCCATTTGCGGACAGTCCAGCGAATCCCGTGGTTTGTGCGATCAATTGCGTAAAGTCGCGGCCGTTATTGGGCAGATTTTGCACGACCGTCTCAGGCAAGATTGTGGCCTGTATATCTGAGGCCGTATCAAGGGTCACGGCTGCTGCAGTCACCTCTACCGTCTCGGTCGAGGAAGAAACGACCAGCTTCGCGGGAAGAATGTAACTGGTGCCAGCTGCGACCTGCACGCCGTCATACTTAGCCGTCGAAAAGCCCGTAAAGCTGACGGTGACGGTATAAGTCCCCACAGGCAGATTCGCTAAGTTAAATTCGCCAGCACTTGAGGACACCGCTTTGTAAGTCGTGTTGGTCGCTGTCTCTACGGCCGACACGTGCGCATTGGCTATGGCGGCTCCGGTCTTGTCACTCACGGTGCCGTTGATTCCTCCACGGTAGGTTTGCGCGTGAGCTAGGGATGCAGAGAGGATAGTTAGAAGGGCGACGGCGAGACCGTAATGAGCGGCCTTTGAAGGAAATGCGGACGGTTGTGCGAAGAGTCTTTGCATGAGACCTCCAAAGGAGACAGGAATTTCCTTGATCGCATCAAGGCGATTTTTTTGGTGGAATTTCAGACGACGAATTTGCGACGCAGCGAAGATGCTGCGGGTACTTCACCTTGTTCCAAGGGCCTTATGGCAATTAGAAGCGTGGCGAAAACTGCAAACTTAAGAAAGAAGTGTGGTCACGTTAAACCTGTTTTGTAAATAAAGCAAGATTTTTTTTGAGATATCACGCGCTCGCCGTGATATCTCACGGAGGAATAAGAAGGGCTTTTCGCCTCCGCTGCTGGATGACTCAAGAACTATTCGAGTTTGGGGTCGGACATCCAACAAAACAGGAATCGAATCGACCATTTTCCTGAATCGAAAAACGCTGCCTTCAACTTTTGCATCACAGTCTCTGAACGATCGTGCGCATATTGGATGTGGGAGCAGGAGAAAACCCATGAAAGCAGTTTGTTGGATGGGAACAGGAAAACTCGAGAGGTTGAACGTGCCGGACCCCCGCCTTGCTGAATCCGCATGACGCCATCATAAAGATCACTCGGGCCGCAATTTGCGGATCTGATTTGCACCTCTACGACGGCTTCATTCCTACTATGGACGCCGGGGACATTCTCGGTCACGAGTTCATGGGACTGGTCGAGGAAGTGGTGAGGATGTCACGAATCGTAGAAGTCTCCGCGTAGCCTTATCTCTGTGGTCATATTGATGGCGTGTAACCCGGCTTAGTCTGCGAATATCCTCAACTCCCGTACAACCCTTTTTTCCCCCTGAAATAACCCGCGATTCCTCAGTTGAGCTACTGCCGACTAGCGCACAATGTGCATCGCACTAAGTTAAAGATACGAAAGACAAGAGTTCTTCGCGTCTGAAAGGTAAATCTTATGAAAATGATCCGGATTCTCTGTCTTACTACCGCCGTTGCCATACCGACATTCGCCGCCGACATCCAGAAACTCAATCAACGCATTGAGTCCGCTCACATGGTTCTCCACGAGCTTATGGATACCCCTGACCGTGGAATTCCCGATGGCGTCGCCTCCCACGCGACTTGCGTTGCCGTTATCCCCGGCTATAAAAAGGGAGCTTTTGTTGTCGGCGCACAGTATGGCCAAGGCGTCGTTTCCTGTCGCACCGGCCATGGGTGGAGCGCGCCCGCCTTCATTCAGTTGACCGGAGCGAGCTTCGGCTTCCAGATTGGCGGAGAGTCCACTGACCTCGTCCTTATCGCTACAACTCATGACGGCTTCGAGCGCCTCCTCCACGATAAGGTCAAGCTCGGTGGCGATGCAGCCGTGGCCGCCGGTCCGGTCGGACGCAACGCGCAGGCCTCCACAACTGAACTTGCCAACGCGGGCTTCCTCACGTACTCACGCAGCAAGGGCGTCTTCGCTGGCGTCGATCTCACCGGAGACGTCGTCAACCAGAACCAAGAGGACACCCGCGCCTATTACGGCGGCCGGGACATCTCCTATGAGACTATCCTTACCGGCGGAGTTCCCACGCCTCCCGATGCCCGCCACTTTGTGCGCACCGTCAGCGAACTGTTCCATGCTAGCGGCGAACGCGCCTACGGCACCCACTAAACACGTACTGCAGCACTCCAATAAAAGCCAGACCGCAACCACGGTCTGGCTTTCTTTCGTCTTGGTCTTCGCAGCGACCAAACAATTGGTCCTTTCGATGATATGGTTGCGTTGATCCGAATATAGCCGATGGTCACGTCGCTGCTGGCTTTTGTAGTATCGGTGCGACGTAAAACGGCACAAATCCGCGACGCGACCTTCTCACCAAATGCGTTTCTGCTTCACCGTCTGGCACGACGGTCCCTAATCTTTGTCTTTAAATTCTCGTTCGTGGAGGGGTTGCCCTCACCTCTATGTGCGGGATAGACGTGCAAGGGCGCCGCACACGGACGACGACCGAAAAAGTGTTCGGGTGAGCAGCAGGGTCAGAAATTCATGGCATTGGTCGTTATGGGGATTCCAAGACTCAACCCGTTCGAGAGGTAAGGGCGAACGAGCAACCTAGCGGACGCGTACTCCCGGCGTTTCAGCCAATTGTCGAGGCAACACCAACGGGTGACCGGAGCATCTCAGCAACGATTTGAAAAATATTCGAAGAAGAAGCGCCTTGTAGTATGCTCTTATCGCCGCACGAGGAATACGTATGCTTTTCGATTCGGCCTTTCCTCTTTGCGTGCTCCATGGCGCTAATTTCCGTCTCGATACTTGCAAGATGGTCGGTTTTTGGCGCCTAGCGCTCATTTCTGTGAGGTTCGCCCGTGAAGGCAGATGGTCGTAGATCTATCAGGGCCAAGAATGAGCCCGCTGATGCAGCAACCTTCGTTCCGACAACCGGTTCGGCTGATCTAGACATTCCTATCTTGTTAAGCGCATTGCGAAAGATGCGGGATGGAGACTTCTCTGTCCGGTTGCCCAACTCCTGGACCGGTCTGGAAGGCAAGGTGGCGGATACGTTCAACGAGATTGTTGCAGCCAACCAACAAATGGCTGGCGAGCTAAAGCGTATCGGTCAGGTTGTTGGCAAAGAGGGTCGAACGCGGGAGCGAACGAGATTTCAACAGCTGCATGGTTCGTGGGGAGAAATCGAAACTTCCGTCAACACCCTTGTGGAAGATCTCCTCCGGCCTACCACAGAAGTCACTCGTGCGATCGGTGCTGTCGCTCAGGGAAATCTGGCGCAAACAGTGCGATTGGATGTTGACGGTCGGCCGCTCGAGGGTGAGTTCCTGAGGTCAGCCAACATCGTTAATACGATGATTCAACAGCTCAGCGTTTTTACGTCCGAAGTAACGCGCGTGGCCCGTGAGGTCGGTACTGACGGGAAATTGGGAGGGCAGGCCCAGGTTCCAGGTGTCGCCGGGACTTGGAAGGACTTGACGGACTCGGTCAATTCGATGGCCAGCAATTTGACTGGACAGGTAAGGAATATAGCCGAGGTGGCTACAGCCGTGGCCAGCGGAGACTTGTCACGCAAGATTACCGTCGATGTTCGCGGCGAAATTCTGCAGCTTAAAGAGGCGATTAATACGATGGTGGATCAACTTCGGTCGTTCGCGTCCGAAGTAACACGCGTTGCTCGTGAGGTGGGTACAGACGGCAAGCTTGGGGGGCAAGCTGTGGTTCCGGGCGTTGCCGGAACATGGAAAGATCTCACCGATTCCGTAAATGCTATGGCGGGTAATTTGACGGCGCAGGTGCGGAACATCGCTGAAGTTACGACAGCGGTTGCCCGAGGCGATCTATCCAGAAAAATCACCGTGGACGTCAAAGGCGAAATTCTTGAGCTCAAGGACACCATCAATACCATGGTTGATCAGCTCAATGCGTTCGCGGGCGAAGTTACCCGCGTGGCCCGCGAGGTGGGCACCGAAGGTAAATTGGGGGGACAAGCGCAGGTACCGGGTGTTGGTGGAACCTGGAAAGATCTGACTGACAACGTGAATTTCATGGCCAGCAATCTGACTGGTCAAGTGAGAAATATCGCCGAGGTGGCCACTGCGATTGCCAATGGAGATCTGTCGCGCAAGATCACCGTTGATGTGCGCGGCGAGATTCTTCAACTGAAGGAAACTTTGAACACAATGGTCGACCAGTTGAACCGGTTCGCCGGTGAGGTGACCCGTGTGGCGCGAGAGGTCGGTACAGAAGGCCGTCTCGGTGGCCAGGCAAATGTTCCCGGAGTGGCTGGCACGTGGAAAGACCTTACTGATTCGGTGAACTCGATGGCAGGAAACCTCACGGGCCAGGTTAGGAATATCGCCGAAGTCACTACCGCTGTCGCTGGGGGCGACCTATCAAGAAAGATCACGGTGGATGTGAAGGGAGAGATTCTGGAGCTTAAGGACACCATCAACACTATGGTGGACCAGTTGAATGCCTTCGCGGGCGAGGTTACGCGCGTAGCCCGAGAGGTTGGTACGGAGGGCAAGCTTGGTGGCCAGGCCCAGGTGTTGGGTGTAGCGGGAACGTGGAAAGACCTTACCGACAACGTGAATTTCATGGCCAGCAATCTGACTGGACAGGTGAGAAATATCGCCGAGGTTGCGACCGCAGTGGCCCGTGGCGATCTATCTCGCAAGATCACGGTGGATGTGAAGGGAGAGATTCTGGAGCTCAAGGACACCATCAACACTATGGTGGACCAACTTCGCTCGTTCGCGTCCGAGGTCACACGCGTAGCGCGCGAGGTCGGAACTGACGGTAAGCTCGGCGGCCAGGCACAAGTGCCAGGAGTTGGTGGAACGTGGAAAGATTTGACAGATTCGGTGAACTCCATGGCGAGCAACCTGACAGGTCAGGTCAGAAATATCGCCGAGGTATCGACGGCAATCGCAAACGGCGATCTATCCAAGAAAATAACTGTCGATGTGCGAGGGGAAATTCTGCTTCTTAAGGACACCATCAACACTATGGTGGATCAGTTGAACGCCTTCGCGGGCGAAGTTACGCGCGTGGCCCGTGAGGTCGGTACAGAGGGTCGTTTGGGCGGCCAGGCAAACGTGCCTGGAGTTGCGGGCACATGGAAAGACCTTACGGATTCAGTGAATTCCATGGCAGGTAATTTGACCGGGCAGGTCAGAAACATCGCCGAGGTAACAACTGCCGTTGCTCGTGGAGATCTGTCTCGCAAGATCACGGTGGACGTCAAAGGTGAGATTCTCGAACTCAAAAACACCATCAACACGATGGTGGACCAGCTGAATGCGTTCGCAGGAGAAGTTACCCGCGTCGCCCGCGAGGTCGGTACCGAAGGACGTTTGGGCGGCCAGGCTAACGTACCTGAGGTTGCTGGGACGTGGAAGGACCTTACAGATTCGGTGAATTTCATGGCCAGCAACTTGACTGGCCAAGTGAGAAACATCGCGGAAGTTGCCACTGCCATTGCGAATGGAGACCTGTCGAAAAAGATCACCGTCGATGTCCGCGGCGAGATTCTGCAGCTAAAAGAGACGCTCAACACGATGGTTGAGCAACTAAGATCGTTTGCAGCCGAAGTGACGCGTGTTGCTCGCGAAGTAGGCACCGATGGGCGTCTAGGTGGACAAGCCAACGTGCAAGGTGTCGCTGGAACCTGGAAAGATCTCACTGATTCGGTAAATGCGATGGCCGGTAATCTTACCGGTCAAGTGAGAAATATCGCCGAGGTGACGACTGCGGTGGCCCGTGGCGACTTGTCGCGTAAGATCACGGTCGACGTTAAGGGAGAGATTTTAGAGCTGAAGAACACCATCAATACGATGGTGGACCAATTGAATGCCTTTGCGGCGGAAGTAACGCGGGTAGCTCGCGAGGTCGGCACTGATGGCAAGCTTGGCGGCCAAGCCCAGGTTCCCGGCGTGGCTGGGACTTGGAAGGATCTCACGGACAATGTAAACGTTATGGCTGCCAACCTCACCGAACAGGTTCGAGGAATCGTAAAGGTTGTGACCGCGGTTGCTAATGGTGAACTCACCCAGAAGCTGACTGTCAACGCGAAGGGCGAAGTCGCAGCATTAGCCGAGACAATTAACAATATGACTGGGACGCTAGCAACTTTTGCAGACCAGGTGACTACGGTTGCCCGCGAGGTGGGCGTAGAAGGAAGGCTCGGTGGCCAAGCGAATGTTCCGGGCGCAGCCGGCACGTGGAAGGACCTTACAGGCAATGTGAATCTGCTCGCAGATAACCTGACAAATCAGGTCCGGGCCATTGCTGAGGTCGCCACAGCGGTGACCAAGGGCGACCTAACGCGGTCGATTCAGGTGGAGGCTAGCGGTGAAGTTGCCGAATTGAAGGACAACATCAATACGATGATTGATAATCTCCGTCTGACAACGGACCGTAATAACGAGCAAGATTGGTTGAAAACGAACCTAGCTCGGTTTACAGGCATGTTGCAAGGTCAACGTGAACTTGGCACGGTCGGTCGGATGTTGCTCTCTGAACTCGCTCCGCTTGTTAATGCTCAGCATGGTTTGATCTATCAGATGGAAGAGGAAAACTCAGAGACCATGGTCCTGCTCTCGGCCTATTCGAGCACATCGGAGGGGCATCTGGAGAGAATTGCGGTGGGCGAAGGTCTGCTCGGCCAGTGCGCGAGAGAGAAGCGCAGAATGTTGATCAATGATCTTCCGCCGGGCACTCTTCCCATACGTTCGGGATTGTTTGAGGCAATACCACGGAATGTGATTGTGCTGCCAGTCTTGTTCGAGGATCGGGTGAAAGCCGTCATCGAATTGGCTACTCTAAATAGTTTCACGGCTTCGCACCTGGCATTTCTGGAACAGCTGACCTCCAGCATCGGAATTGTCCTCAACAGTATTGAAGCTACGATGCAGACCGAGGCGCTGCTTAAACAATCCCAACAGCTTGCAACCGAATTGCAGACGCAGCAAAAAGAACTACAACAAACCAATGAGCAACTAGCCCAGAAGGCCAAACAACTTGCTGAACAGAATGCCGAAGTTGAACGAAAGAATCAGGAGATTGAGCAGGCACGTCGGGCTCTAGAGGACAAAGCAAAAGAATTGGCGTTGACTTCAAAATACAAGTCTGAATTCCTTGCTAACATGTCGCACGAGCTGCGCACTCCGCTTAACAGCATTCTGGTGTTGGGACAACAACTCACCGACAATCCGGATGGTAATCTCACCACGAAGCAAGTTGAGTTTGCACGGACAATCCATGGCGCAGGCACGGACTTACTGAATCTTATTAGCGATATTCTGGATCTCTCCAAGATCGAATCAGGAACGGTATCAGTGGATGCGGAGGAGGTCTTTTTCACCAATCTGCTCGAAATGCTTGGACGGCCTTTCCGCCATGAAGCGGAGAACAGAAGAGTCTCCTTTGAAATTAACACGGACCCCAAACTGCCTCGCAGTCTTGTTACTGACTCAAAACGCTTACAGCAAGTTTTGAAGAACCTGCTCTCTAATGCGTTCAAATTTACAGAAAAGGGCAGCGTACGACTTTCTGTCTTTTCAGTAGATTCGGGTTGGAGCGATGGCCACCCCATTCTGAACGCGGCTGCGTCCGTCGTCGCATTTGAAGTTAGCGATACTGGTATAGGTATACCTCTAGACAAACAGCGGATCATCTTTGAGGCGTTCCAGCAAGCGGATGCTGGAACCAGTCGCAAGTACGGTGGAACCGGACTGGGCTTAGCAATAAGCCGTGAGCTTGCAAGTCTTCTCGGAGGCGAAATACAGCTACGTAGTACACCTGGCGCCGGTAGTACGTTTACCTTGTACGTACCCCAAACGTACGTCGGTTCTTCCGCTGCAGTAATTGCAAATCCAGAGAGAACGTCGCTCTATCTGAAACCGAACCTCCAACTACCAGCGATTGCGAATGAACAGATCGTGGAACGTGTTGAGGATGACCGCGACACGCTGCAACCGGGTGACAATGTTCTGCTTGTGGTCGAGGACGACCCGCACTATGCGCGAATTCTGTGTGATCTCGCCAGAGACAACGGATTCAAAGTTCTTGTGGCAATGCGTGGATCGGAGGCGCTTGCCTTTGCTCGCGAATTCCGTCCTACGGCGATCTCGCTGGATGTTTTTCTGCCGGATATGCTCGGATGGGCGGTACTCAATCACCTGAAGCAGGACCCTCAAACTAGGCACATTCCCGTACAAATCTTGACGATGGACGAGGATTGGCATCATGGTCTCTCACGTGGAGCTTTTTCGTTTGTGACCAAACCGACGACACCCAAAGGATTAGATGGGGCATTCCTACGAATTAGAGAGTATTCGCGTCCCCGCATTAAGAAATTGTTGATCGTCGAGGACAATGCTGCTGAACAGCTTAGTATTCGGGAACTGCTCGGATCGAACGACATCGATATTGCCGTTGTCGATAGAGGGGAGGCAGCTCTTTCTGCATTAGATGCCGATACATTCGATTGCGTCGTGCTCGATCTCCGTTTGCCGGATATGTCTGGATTTGAAGTTCTCGAACGGATCAATCGATCTCCCTCATTAAGAGAATTGCCGGTGGTCGTTTTCACGGGCAGAGATCTTTCTCCAGAGGAGGACGCCCGACTACATACTTTGGCCCGCAGCGTAGTTGTGAAGGATGTAGAATCGCCGGAACGACTCCTGGATGAAACTGCGCTCTTCCTCCATCGGGTTGTCACAGATCTTCCACTGGAAAAGCAAAAGTTACTAGATCGGCTACATCGTTCCGACGAGGCTTTGATCGGAAGAAAAGTGCTCGTCGTTGACGACGACGTTCGAAACATCTTCGCATTGAGTAGCGTTCTGGAACGAAGGGGAATGACAGTCTTGACGGCTGGGACTGGTCGCGAAGCGATCCAAATCCTCGAAACAACGGCCGATATCGCAATAGTTCTTATGGACATCATGATGCCCGAGATGGACGGTTACGAAACGATGCAGGTAATTCGGCAAAATTCGGAATTCCGAAGATTGCCGATAATCGCGCTGACAGCAAAGGCTATGAAAGGCGATCGCGAAAAGTGTCTCGAGGCCGGCGCTTCAGAGTATATGGCGAAGCCTGTCAATACAGATCAACTACTCTCCGGACTAAGAACGTGGCTCCACAGATAACATGACCTCCCAAGGCTCGAACGCTAATCTTTCGGTTTCATCAATGGCCGTTGTCCGAGACACGTCCTCGAGGCTGCGCGAGGATGCCAGATCGCCGGTAACGGTTCTAATGGTGGATGATCAGTTATCAAAATTATTAAGCTACGAAGTAATTCTTCAAGATCTCGGCGAGAATCTTGTAAGAGCCACCTCTGGACGCGCGGCACTTGGACATCTCCTAAAAGAAGACGTCGCGGTCGTGCTCATGGACGTGAGCATGCCGGAGATGGACGGCTTCGAACTGGCAGATATGATGCGCCAACACCCGCGCTTTCAGGAAACGCCGATCATCTTTGTTTCTGCGGTTCATTTGACTGACGTCGATCGCCTTCGCGGATATCGAAGCGGCGCCGTGGACTACATCTCAGTGCCAGTTGTCCCGGAGGTGCTTCGTGCTAAGGTCGGCATCTTCACCGAACTGCATCGGAGGAGGCGCCAACTCCAGGAGCTTAATCATAACTTGGAAGCCCGCGTCGCCGAACGCAGTGAGGCACTACGTCTTATTAACAGCCAACTCCAGGAGAGAGTTGCAGAGCTTGAGTCGATAATGCGAGTACTTCCGGTAGGAGTTGCGGTTGCACACAATCCGGAATGCGATTTCGTCACGGGCAATGCTGCTCTTAGCCAAATTCTTGGAATGAACCTTGGAGACAATCTTTCAGAGAGCAACGGCACTGGATATCAAATCTATCGAGAAGGGAGAATCGTCCGGGATGAGGAGTTGCCGTTGCAGAAAGCTGTGAAGACCCGAACCTCAACTGGGAGTACCGAACTCGAAATCCGCCTGGAGGGAGTGTCACCTCTCTCGTTCCTCGCGAGTGGTTCCCCTCTTTTCGATGAATTCGGAGTAGTTCGAGGCGCTGTAGCTGCATTTTTCGACGTCACTGAGCACAAACGAATGGAGGAAACTCTTCGCGAAAGGGCCGAACTGTTAGAACTCGCCTCTGAAGCCATAATGGTGCACGATTCGGACGGGACAATCATGTTTTGGAACGCAGGCGCCGAGGCTTTGTATGGTTGGCCACGTGAAGAAGCCAAGGGCCGAGGCTGCCACGAATTGCTTGCCACGAAGTTTCCTGCTTCCCAGGAAGAAACCGCCGCTTCCTTGGCAAGCAAAGGGAGATGGGAGGGCAACCTCACCCATCGGACAAAAGATGGTAGAGAAGTAGTGGTGGCTAGTCGGCAGGCGCTAAAACGAAATAGTGCTTTTGTCCTGGAGATCAATCGAGACATCACGGCACAGCTTGTTGCCGAGGAAGCTCTGAGGAGAAATGATCGGCTCGCGGCAATGGGTAAACTGGCCGGCATTGTTGCGCACGAGATCAACAATCCACTCGAAGCGATAACGAATACGTTTTACTTATTGCGAGCACATCCCTCGCTGGACGCGGAAGCGCGTTCCTATGCGCAGCTTGCCGACCAAGAACTAGCCCGGGTTTCTCACATAACAAGACAGAGTTTGAGCTTTTATCGGGAGCACCAACGCGCGATACAAGTCTCAATCTCAGAGCTGCTCGACGATGTTTTGTCACTCCAGCAGCGCTCACTTGAAATGAATCGGATCTCGCTTGAGAAATGCTATACGACGACCGGTGAACTCCAAGGATTTCCTGCGGAGCTGAAGCAGGTGTTTATGAATCTAGTGAGCAATGCAATTCAGGCCATGCCCAGCGGCGGACGATTGCGTGTAAGTGTGAGCCGTACCTCAACTGGAGACTACAGCGGGATCCGTGTATGTATTACGGACAATGGAACTGGGATTTGTGCAGAGGACGCCAAACACGTTTTCGAGCCGTTTTTCTCTACGAAGACGACCAAGGGTACGGGATTGGGATTATGGATAAGCAGGGGGATTGTGCAAAAGCATGACGGCTCGTTGCGATTTCGAAGTATCTTTCAGGCCACCAGCGTTGCAACCTGTTTTGAAATGATTCTTCCTGCGAATCAACTAGGTTAGCCGAAGTTCGGTGGCCCGATCATTCCAGATCTCTAATCGGCTATCGCAAGCGACAGCAATCCGCGCGGACGACGACGAGCCCCCAACGATCGCCTGGAAGGCGGCTGCGCTACTCGGGCCAGAATCGCATTCACGCCTGTGGGATAGCCGAGCAACGCGACGACACTGCCGCGACGGCCGAGTAATGACCATCGCGGCCAGCGGAATATGCCGAATGCCCAGCCCTGAGATATTTCCCGTCACGACAGCGACATCTGCATCGGAAGAAATCTTTTTGGTTGTGATCGGGATGCCATAAGTGACACCGGGAAAATATGCCGTCATCTCAGCAATCTCCGGCTCAAAGCCCTGATCGTGCAACTCCTTCAGTTCGTCGTTCTGCCATCACGGCTCGGCTACGTGATGGTTAGTGAGGATTTGTCCGTCATCGGATGCGAGAAATCCACTGCCAAAAACATCAACGTGTGTCTCTGGTCCGGTCCCTGTAAGGCTCACCAGGCGGTTGTTGAACTCGTCGTAGCCGGCTCGCTGCTGCTGGTAAGCGCCGCGTAATGCAATTTCAGGTCGGTCTTGTGATCGCGGAATGCCAATCGGCGTCGATAATCGTCTGCGCGACTCTCCCCTCGCTTTCGAGCTTCTGAAGTCGACCTTCTACTGTCGCCACCTGGACAAGGTCCGTAATGTCCTGCGATCGATGATGACGCGGATTATCTGCTTCGACAGGTAACTGGATGCAGACGGCCACGCTTGGCGGTAAGTAGCGGGGATTTCGTAATCTAACTCAGAGCAGGTCGATTCGCCGGAGGAGCTCTTGAAAACGATGGTCGGAGCGATAGCGGTCAAAGACCGGATCGACGGCGAGGTATCCCATCCAGACAGCGCGATCGCGATACGCGGCTTGCAGCCATTTGAATGTGTCTTCATCGCTTTTCAACGCTGCGTAGATCTGAGCCAACCCGTAGGGCGAAACGTAACGCTTCCTCGATACTGTCTCCAGTTCGTGTGCGATTCGGAGTGCTTCACGCCTCCGCCCTGCCGCTGCAAGGGCAATCGCGACCTGGGCCGTATAAAGTGCGCTACCCCCTGACAGACTCGCAGCCCGCTTCAGCTCACTAACGCCCTCTCTGTGCAAGCCCGCCTGAACATAACCCTCGCCCAGCAGAAGGTGTGCAGCTGCGAAGTTCGAGTCCTGCTC
>Ga0210388_10001126_pt1 | contig 21189 bp, 20 predicted proteins | sample IncBWC19OmetaG_FD_155485 | JGI IMG/M metagenome (GOLD analysis project Ga0210388, IMG submission 155485) | Forest soil microbial communities from Barre Woods Harvard Forest LTER site, Petersham, Massachusetts, United States - Inc-BW-C-19-O ... | reverse complement strand
GTAAGGTTTGTTATTGAGCTGACTCTCCAGACGGTCCGCCATGTGCGTGAGCGATGTCGAGCACTGAGCGAGAAAATCGTGCTCGATCTCACGGAAGGCATCGGAGATTCGAGTGGGGTCGCCGAATAGCCGGAATTGAAGCAGCGGCACTTCCATCAGATAAAACGTGCGCAGCGCGGCCTGCCAGTGGCGGATGCGATCCCGCGCGGCCATGTGCGCGGCGCGCAGTGGTCCGGTTTCAAAGGGAACCGCATCGGACTGCGCAGTCACATCTCCAAAGAGTCGATATACCTGGTCGCGCTGTTGGCGAATCTGGAGGATGGTGTTCGCGTCCGCGCCAATCCTTGATTCCGTGACCAGATCGGACATCAGTCGAAGGTTGCGAACAAAAATGCGGACCATCTCGTCGGATGCAGGTTTGGGATAAAAGCGCTCGAAGACCAGCCACATCATGGAAATGCCAAGCAGCACACCGATAGCCCGGTCGCGCGCTACCGAAAGTGAAAGCTGAATGCTGAACTCGCTCAGGTTAATGAGATAGAAAGCGACTACGATCTGCAGTCCAGCGTAGGAAAGGCGGACACTGGAAGTAGCCACCCAGGCTGCAATAGCCGAGACGACCGCAAAGAGAACCGTGAACCCCGTAATGGAGTCGATGTATGGCAGGACGAAGACCTGAGCTCCGAGACCGAAAACGAAACCACCCAGCACCGCTCCGCCGATGCGCAGAACCTGCTTCTGGCGTGATGATCCGATGTTGCTCAGGCCGGTCAGAACGCACGTGGTTACTGCAGTCGATATACCCGGCCAATCCAGTGAGACGTACGAGATGTAGCAGAGCATGGCGGCCAGAGTTCCGCCGAGCACATAGCGTAGATGTTCGGGATTGGAAAATGCATCCTGCACGAAAAGGCGAGAGGATGGCGCGCTTTCCAGTATCTCCAGACGCAGATCGATCGGCGTTGCGCTCTCATAGACCGAGGGCATGAGTGCAACCATCGACTCCAGCTCGGAAAAAAGCGGCGTGCCCGAGTCTCGCTCCCCTGGCACCTGCCACGAACTCGGCTTGCGCTCCGTTGCCAGAGAATCTCTGACCTCCTCGATGCGCGCCGCGAGTTGCGCGGCTCTCGGCCGCACTTCGGGAGGAAGGACCGGACATGTGCTGGACAGAGCTGCCGCAAAATCAATGGCGCGGCTGGTGAGTGACACCAGCGTGGTCATCTGCATGCGGTGAAGAGGAGCGAAATTTGCGCGGGCAATGTAGCGGCGCATTGCTCCCGCGCCGGTCATGGCATATTGCGCCAGCACGCGATCGGTCTCGGGCGGAATGGGTTGGCCGTCGGCATAGCTCCGCAGCAGATCCTGGATGGGTTTCAGCCTGCTGCAAAGGCCATCTACCAATTCATCATGCTTGCTCAAGGCGTGAAAGATCGCTTCCACCGTAAACGTGACCCCTGCCCCGATCAATGCGGCAAGCACTTGCCACAGACTGAGCTCGACATTATGTTCACCCGGGCCGGGCAGATACCAGATCGCCAGAATATTGGTCGTCACCAGGCTGAGGCCGGTGGCAAGGCCGAAGTTCGTCAGCGTCCTGAGCAGGAAGAAGGCCAGAAATATGCTGATCGCTTCCCACAGAAAGTGCGTCTCCGGGACAGAGGCAAACATCCGCGCGCCGATGGGAATAAAAAGTCCGCCGACGGCGAAGGCTGCAACGATGTATAGCGCGGACTTCGCAGTTGAGAGCAGGTTTTCACGCGAAAGAATGAATGCGACGAGTGCTCCGATCGCACCGCCCGGAATCCGGAAGGTGACTATGAGAACCATGCTGATGGTGGCCGCAATCACCATCCGCGCCACAACCGCGCCACGCCCCGGGTAGGGGGCAAGCTCTTTGCGCAGAAAATCGGGAAACCATGTCGCAAACCGCGCCAGGTGAGGAAGCCGCACCACGGTTGTCGCCATGTTTATCTCCGGGGTATCAGGGATGACTCGCCACGGATCACCACCACCGCCGATTCGCTCAACCGGAAGATATCGTTCGGCCCAGCTTCGATGCGAACCCGCACCGGGAAGCGCGATGCAAGATGAACCCAGTTCAGCGTCCGTTGCACATCAGGCAGACCCGGCGGCGAAAGCTTTCCCACCAGATCGGCGTCTGGAGTTACGCCGAAGCCCACGCTGTCCACGGTGCCCTTGAAACGCACACTCGGTTTCGAAAGCACATAAACATCTGCCTCCATGCCCGGCCGGATGTGCTGCAGTTGCGTCTCGCGGAAGTTGGCGACAGCCCACCACACCCGGGTGTCGATCATGGTAAAGATATGCTGTCCCGCGGTTGCATATTGCCCTTGGGAGATCGTCAGATTGGTCACGCGGGCATTGAACGGCGCGACGATCTTGCAATTGTCGAAGTTGTATTGCGCAGTATCGATCGCAGCCTGCTTGCCGGGCAATTGGCCGACCAGCGGTTCCAGCGTGGTGACGTTATGCGACGCTTCCTGAACCTGATGATGGCTTTCCGTGAGTGTGGCTTCGCCCTGTCTGTACTGGGCCTGTGCAGCCTCCAGACCGGCCTCCGCAAGGGCGAGTTGAGAACGCGCCTGAAGTGCGGCCTGCGAACGCGAAATCTGCAGTGTGCGGGCCTGGTCTATCTGGTCGACAGTTACATATTGCTTGGCCAGCAGCGGCTCGATGCGATGAAGATTGTTGGTGGCATACGCCAGCTCTGCGTCCGAGCGGTCGACCAGGGCTTTGGCACTGGCCACATCGGCCTTCGCCTGCCCGATGGATGCGCCCGCACGGCTTAGGCTCGCCTCGGCGCTGAGTGCGCCGGCCTTCGCCACATCCACGCCGCTCACCTTCCCTGCAATAATGCGCCGCTGATCGCCGATTTCGCCCTGCAATGCCAGCAGGTCCGATTTGGCTTGTGCCAGCGCATACTTATAAGGACGGTCGTCGATCTCAAAAAGTGGCTCGCCCTCTTTCACCAGCTGATTGTCAGCCACGTATAACTTGGTGATGGGCCCGTTTACCAGCGGCGCCATGCCAATATAGTTGGCAAATACCTCGGCGTCGTCGGTGCGTGGATTAGCCGTAACCTGTCGGAGGACAAGCAACCCGGTAATCGCCGCGCACAGGATGATGGCGACACTGACGAAGCGGCCCATGTGGCGAGGTTGTGTTGACTCATCGAGTGCCATAATTTGTCCTAACTAAAGAACACCAGCCATAACGTAAAGGCGAAGAACGCCGCCAGGCACGGATACACGAGAATGGTCCACGCGATCTCCTTGTCCAGCTTGTAAACCGTCAGCAGCCAGTGAACGATGGCGGCCAGTACGATTCCCACGACCATGCAGATGAGCCACGCGGGAAAAAACGACCCCAGAATGTTGAAGGACGGCGCTCGCCCGCAGCCGCTCAAGAGGCTGAGGCCAACCAGCGCAGCCAGTGATGTCGCCGATTTTCGCGAAAATTGCACGGATCCCAGTTCCCTTTCTGATCCTGAATCGTTCACCATCGTCTCCATCACGGCCCTGCCTTCGGCGGCTGCGCCTGAATCAGATCGGCCGTCCGGAAGGCCAGGTCTGACACCTGCAGCAACAGCTGCGTTCGCGCCAGAATGTCCTCGGATCTGGCCTGTGCCAGCGTCTTCTGCGCGGACACGACATCCAGCAGATTCCGGACTCCATAGCCATACGACTCGCGCGCCGCTTCATAGGACTGATCCGAAGCGATCAGCAGGGACGCGGCCGCCTGCTGCTGGCGAAGCGCCGTCTTCATATTGGCATAAGACGCCCACACTTCATCGCCTATCTGGTCCCGAAGCGCATCAATGCCGGCCAGAGCCGCTGCCCTTTCAGCCTTTGCCTGCGCAACGTCGTGTTCGCGGCGGCCGCCGTCGAAGAGCGTCCACTTCAGCTGCAAGCCAACTGTCCAGGTTTCTCCCTGTGCGTAGCTTCCCGGCAACAGATCCTGCTGCCCGTATGCGCGAGCAAGGCCGCCATCGCCGCTAAAACCCAGGGTCGGAAAATAGGTCGATCGCGCCTGCTTGATCGATGCATTCGCCGCGCGGACACGGGCCACCTGCTCCAGTAGCTCCGGCCGCTGCGCAAAGGCTCGATCGATCTCCTGGTCGACGGAATCCACCATGGCGGTTGGTGTGGTCAGTTCATGAATGCCCTGCACCCCGATCACGGTTCCAGCAGGCAGCCCCATCACCGTCGCCAGATTCCCGCGGGCAATGTCCTCGGCTCCAACTGCGGACTGGAGATCGTAATCCGCCTGCGCTCGCGCTGCCGTTGCTTCCAGAACGTCTGGCTTGGTTGCCAGCCCGTTGTTCAGCCGGTTTTGGGCATCGTCTTCAACCGTCTGCGCGTTCTTGAGGCTGACTTCGGAAGCCTCCCGCTGTCCCCTGGCATTCAGCAGCCGGTAATATGCTGACGCAACATCGAAGATGATCTTCCGGTGTGTGTCGTTGAATGCAAGATTCGATACCAGGAGGTTGGCCTTCGCCGCATCGATCGCTCCGCTGCGGCCGCCTAAGTCGAAGACCAGGTATTCAACATGCAGCGTGGGCTCGAACACACCGATCGTCTGCCGATGAAAATATTCACCGATCAGCGTTGCCGTCCGGGTTGTGTCCGCCAGCGCAACCGCAGCAATCGTTGGGAACCATGCACTGCGTGCGATCCCCAGCGCTGCGGCTCTGGCCTTTGCCTGCTCCCAGGCAACGCGCGTCTCCGGATTATGTTCCTGGGCAAGGTCAACCAGTTCAGCAAGCGTATAAGACTTGGCAGGGTCGATGTCATACTTGGCTTCGCTGTGGGACGCGAGTTCACGGTCAAGCTTTTGCTCCGCTTCAGAGTGCCAGACCTTCTCCGGGGAGGCAGGAGCGCTCTGTGCGACTGCGCACACAGAGGCGATCGAGAGCAGAAAAATGGTTGTCGCGGCCCCGGTGAACTTTCCCATGCGGTATCAGTGTAATGCCCTATGAATAAGAACGACTGCAATGCCTGAATTCTCTGGCTATCTTTCTTGCGGCTCTATCGCCTTGGAGCATCAGAAGATACCAGACGGTGCACGAAAATTTTCACACATCAGCGAACGTTTTCCTGGATGTTCGCTGACCATCCAAAGCATTTTCTCCGGTTGAATAATCAGGTACACAGGGCGGATAGGGGTTCCCATAACAAGGGAAGATTTCGTATCCTGATACTGTACCGCCGTAATTTGGCGGCGATTCCAGCGAAGGAGATTTGAATGACAGAGAAGGTGAAGAAGGCCAAGGCACCTGCAAAGCCGCGCAAGACCGCAGCCAAGAAGGAACTAGCGCTTGAGGAAGTGAAGACAGTAGTGCATCCCTCGCGCGAAGAGATCGCGCGGCTCGCAGAGAAGTATTGGGCGGAGCGCGGTTGGAAGGAAGGACATGCAGAGCAGGATTGGCTGCGCGCCGAGCAGGAACTCCGCGGAATGGCCTCATAAGTTCGAAGCAATTGCTTCGTCATAGTTCCTGAAGAACAAATCCCATAACAATAGTGAGGAATGCGCACGCGACCCCACGCCCGCTATGTTCCGGGGCCGTGCACGTTCCAGGCCCAAAGCGAAATTCCATTCGAGATTCGCGTAAGTTTCATTCGCCGATGGAAAAGCACCAGCCCCTTCGGCGTCGTTCGGCTTCATCCAACGCAGTCTTATCTCTTCCGGTAAATCACTGTTGCCCCGAACGCAATACGCTCAAACCTCTCCTGCAGATTGAGCACCGTCTCTGCTCCGCTCACTAGCAGATATCCGCCCAGCTCGAGTCCGGCCCACAGTTGATTCAGAATCTTGGCCATGGTTTCTTCCACCATTTCAGCCGGCCCTCCCGCGATCAACGCCGATCGCACCTCAGGATTGACTGCGGCTGGCGATCGCCTGCAGCTGCGCCGCCATCTCGCTCAGCGACCGTGCAGCGCTCTGCGTCTCGACGGCGCCAGCCATGGTCAGCTCCGCTGAATGCTCAATCCCGGCGATGCTGTTCGCGATTTCATTCGAACCCACCGCCGCCTCCGCGACATTGCGGCCGATCTCCGTCGTGGTGGCCGTTTGTTCTTCCGCTCTCGACACCTGCCCCCAACCTTCCACTGCACGATAGAAATTTTGAGCTCTCCATCCGAAAAACTCACCGAAGCATCGATCTCCTCATGGCGTAATCAGGCTCCCATCGATTGCGAGGATTCGTTCTGTCCTGATCACCAGCAGCAGACCGCAGCCCAGCTGATACACGCCCTCCAGAAACTCCCGCTGCTCGGGCGGAAGATTCGCCGGAATCGGCGTCGATGCTTCGATTGGCACATCGAGAACATCGCATATCTCATCGACCAGAATGCTGACCGGGCCTCCATCGGAATGGATCACTATGTTCATCGGCAGAGCTTCGCCATCCGCCACCGGAGCCAGGCCCAGAATCCTGCGCATATCGACCACCGTCACGATCTGCCCGCGCAGATTGATCAGTCCCGCGATCATCGGCGCCGCCAGCGGCACCCAGGTCATCTCCTGATAGCGAAGAAGCTCCTGCACCCGAGCCAGTTCGATGCCCATGAACATGTCCGCCACGCGAAAGGTAGCAAACTGACGTATGCCCACGCCGTTCCCCGCCGCCGCGTCAGCAGCGCTCATCTCCAGCCCCCGGCCGCGGCTTGCTCAGGTTCCAGAGACTCATCGACGCTTTCTTTCGCTTGCGGCACGATTCTGGCGAGGCGCGCCACTCCCGGCAAATCCAGTATGAGCGCGATCTTCCCATCCCCCATGATGGTCGCGCCCGCATAACAGCGCAACTCCTTCAACTGCTTGCCAAGCGCCTTCACTACGATCTTCTGCGTATCGTCGATCTGATCGACCACGAGCCCGAAGGCCGTCTCCTCTGCCTTCACGACGACAATATTCAACACATCGCTCTCGCTCGTGCACGAAGGCAGCCCCAGTATCCGGCTCAGATGAGCCAGGGGCAGCAGCTTGCCGCGCCACCGGTAAAATTCCGCTTCATGAATGCGGTCGATCTGCTTGCGGCGCTCCGGCCCCTCCAGCCGCACCAGCTCCAGCAGGTTCGCCTGCGGAATCACGAAACGGTGCTCGTCCGGCATTGCGCCGGACACAATGTTCCGGGTGCTATGCACGCTCACCGCCAGCCCTGGAATGATTGCCAGGGTCATCGGAATCTTGATTTTGATCGTGCTTCCCACTCCCGCCCGGCTGGTCACGTCAACCGCGCCGCCGATCTTTTCGATGTTAGTTCTCACCACGTCCATGCCCACGCCCCGGCCGGAGATAGGAGTCACCTTCTCCGCAGTCGAAAGGCCCGGCAGAAAGATAAGCCGCAGCGCCTCCCATTCGCTCATCTGCGCCGCCCGTTCCCGAGGCACCAGCCCTCTCTGCACCGCCTTGCTCTTGATCCTCTGTGGATCGATGCCGGCGCCGTCGTCTGATATCTCGAGATTGACGTAGCCTCCTTCGTGATAAGCGCGTAGCAGAATCGTGCCGTGCGGACTCTTTCCCTGGGCGACGCGCGCCTCGCAACTCTCGATACCGTGGTCGCACGCGTTGCGCACGAGATGCATCAGAGGATCCTTGATGGCCTCGATGATGGTCTTATCGAGCTCGGTCTCCGCGCCCTCCAAGTGCACCTCGATCTTCTTGCCCACCGCTGCAGCCAGATCCCGGACCGCGCGCGGCAGCTTGTTCCACACCACCCCAATAGGCTGCATGCGGGCACGCATCACGCCCTCATGCAGTTCCCTGGTAATGAGGTTGAGCCGCTGCAAAGCGCCGTGGATGGTCACCGCGTTGGCCGTGCCGCTCTGCACAATCTGGTTCTGCGCCAGCACCAGCTCCCCAACCAGGTTCATCAGTTTGTCCAGCAGGTTGACGTCGACGCGAATCGTCGAGCTCGATGCCAGGCTGCCCTTCGACGCAGCCAGTTCGGCAACAGGCCCCGCTTCGTCCGCAATCGCCGTCCCGCGTTCGACTTCAGCAGCGGCGGCTTCGAACATCGCCTCGCTGCCTGAGCGAAACATCTCAGCCAGGCGATCCCTCAGCTCCTGGTAATCATCCGCGCCCTCATGGCCGCATTCTTCGATATTCGCCAGAACCGCCTTAACCACATCGACCGTGCTCAACATCAGCGAAACCAGCTCTGGCGTCAGGTTTCGCTGTTTGTCCCGAACCTGCCCCAGCAGATTCTCCGCAATGTGTGTGATCGAGCCGAGAATGCTGAAGCCGAAGAAGCCCGAGGCGCCCTTCAGGGTGTGAAGCGTCCGAAAGACGCTCCCGATCAGCAGTTCATCCGTGGGATGTTTCTCGAGTTCGACAATGTCCCGGTCAAGCGCAGCGAGGCCGTCGTTGCTCTCGATCAAGAACTCGCGCATCTCCTCGGCAAATTCCATGCAGTCCTCGTCAACTGCGCGCTCAGAAGCTCTCTTCCTGCAGCATTGCAAAAGTTTATGAGCGAAGAGCGGTCGCGCAGACCTCAGACGTCGCCATCTCGCATCGAATCCTCCTGCCGCTCTCCGGAACAGGCGTCCGGCGGACCGCCGCCCTATCCTTATCGGCGAGTTCGAGCACAGGGTTAGATGGAATCGATGGAAAAAAGAGGAGTGTCACAGCTTTGCTTCCGCTTGCAAGCGGATCGGGATTCTATTCTGATTCCCCTGGGCCGGAACGGCAGGGTGCCGCCCGCATCGTGGCAGGGCGCAAAACTGAAAGCGCAATTTCAAGGCGGGCGTTGTCGGAGCGGATCCCGACCGGACCGTCCAGCGCCATCCCGGCCGCACCGACACTTCCTTCCCAGACCAGCGCTCCATCAGCGAAGGCGCGCAGCTCCTGACCGTTCATCTCCGCCCGAAGATTGTGCGTTTCTCCCGGACGAACCACCGGAACGGCCGCGCTCTGCCGCGCCTTGATGTTTGTGTAACCGCGATTGCCGCATTCTGTACTGGAATCCTGCCCGGGATTGCTCTTCACCGATACCACCAGCTTCGACTCAGGCTCGATCCGCCACATCACATAGACCAGATTGCAGGCATTCGCAGCACGGAGCTTGAGTCCGAACTGGCGCCGCATCTCGCCGGAACCAAGCGGAGCCTCATGTCCCGTCGATCCCAGGTAGGTAAACCGGGTCTCGAGAAACTGCGGCGTAGGCATGTCGAGATAAGCACGCATCTTCGGAACACCCACCGAGAAGCGCTTCCCGTCGAGCTGTCCAAGAGTGCCTTCAGTAACGCAAAGATCGGCCCGCGAGATTGTTATCAGCTTCCCTTGCGGCAAACTCGATTGCGCGTCGCCTCCGGTGCTGATGGCCGCGATAACCAGCCAGGCCAGCAGATTGCGTTTAGGCAGCATGCATCTTCTCCCCGGCACTTGGTCGAAAACCATCCGGTCGGATCGTCAGAAGTCTACATCCGAAGCCCGTAAACCGGCGGCACAATTGTCGACCACCCTTGGGCAATCTCGCGATTCAGGCCTGTTCGTAGCCGAACACCTCCGCCCGGATTTGGACACCCGCCTCGCACCCAATCATTTGCCATCTCGCCAGAAACCCTTCTGTCATGTGGCTTTTGCAAGGCAGCACGCGCAAAATACCAGTGGCGGGATACTTGCTCTAAAATGCACACTGCAGGGGAGGGGGATCCCATCATGGCACACTTTGAACGCATTCGCGACATTGTTTCGGGCCCATTCAGTCCGGAGATTATGAGGCAGCGCACCGCCGCCGGCTGGCAGCTTGTTTCTATCGAATGGCGGCGCGAACTCCCCCCCGATGAAACTCCGACCGAAGGCGCCTACGCCGAAGATATCCCCTATGGGCTGCGCATCTCCGACGACTGCCAGCGCCTCGAAGTCGATCCCCGCGAGAACCAGGCGCTCACCCTCATGATGGAGCTGCTGGTCCAGGACTTCCCCATCTCGAGCGTCGCCAGCGACCTCAATGAAAAGGGATTCCGCACCCGCTCCGGCAAGCCCTGGAACGCGGCCAGCGTCTTCAACATGATGCCGCGCCTCATCGACGTCGGCCCTCGGCTCTTCTCCACAAATGACTGGGAAGCACGCCGGCAGAAGTTCGCCCGCTTCATTTAGCGGACTCGATGACCCGCAACCGCACCGATCAGCGACAAGGGGCATCCTCGTCTTCAAATCCGCCGCCTTCAGAATTGTCGCGTCCGGATCGATCTCCGATGCGCTGCGCGTCCGCAATCCTCGATGAGAAGAGTCTCTTCGGCGCCCCGCGTCCACAGCGGCAATTCCCTGATAACGATCTCAGAGAACGACACGAAACATCCTCCAGACGCTTCAGGCAGACTATGATTCATTCTCGGGATCGCACCGCAACGGGAGCTGTAGGCATTCGCGGTACGGACGCTTTTCCGTGCTTGACGCATCTCCTCGAAATTGAGAAGTTGCTGTAGGTAATTCGCATCAGGCGTTCCGCATTCTGCCTGAATTGCGACAAAAGAGGCCGATGGAACGCAAACCAACCATGAACGATGTTGCGCGCGCCGCCGACGTGGGAACCATGACCGTCTCGCGCGTGCTCAACGGATCGGCGCACGTTTCACCCGACACCGCGGAACGCGTCTACAAGGCCATCAAGAAGCTGCACTATCGCCCGAATGAAATGGCCCGCGCCCTGCGCGGCCTGAAAACCCGCACCATCGGCGTCATCGTTCCCTACCTGTACGACCCCTTCTTCGCGACCTGCGCGCACGCCATCAGTACAGTGGCCAAGGCCAAAGGCTACTCCGTCATCATCGCGACTTCGAACGAAGATCCCGAAGCTGAAGGCGCCGAGGCCCAACTCATGCTGCAGCGCCACGTCGATGGCCTGGTCGTCATCCCGGCAGCGTCGCGCCATTCGCATCTGAGCCAGCCGGAGTTCAACAAGATCCCGATTGTTACCCTCGACCGCCCAGGCCCCGATCGCGGACCGGATCGCAGATTCGACACCGTCCTCGTTCAAAATCAGAGTGGAGCCCGGCTCGTCACTCAGCATCTGATCTCCGAACATGGCCACGAACGGATCGCCTTCCTCGGCCTGGACAAGCATCTCTACACCATGAAAGCCCGCTTCGATGGCTATCGCCGCGCGATGCTCGACGCGGGTCTGAAGCCAGAGGCCTCCTTTCAGTGCTCATCCCAGGAGGCCACAGCGGCAGCCATCTCCGCCATGCTTCGGGAGCGGGATTCGCCCACAGCGCTGCTCGGCGCAAACAATCTCAGCATGCGATACATCTTGCGCGCTCTCCTCGATGAGCGCATCCAGATTCCCGAATCGCTTGCTCTCGCCGGCTTCGATGACTTTGAGCTGGCCGAAGTCCTTCACCCCACCCTCACCGTGGTGCGTCAGCCTGCCGGCGACATCGGCACGGTCGGCGCGGGCCTGCTCTTCGACCGCATCTCCGGAACGCGCAACCCCAAGACCGGCCGGGAGGTCGTGCTGCCGGTAGAGCTGGTGGTGCGGCGGTCCTGCGGCTGCAACCCCTGATTGAAACCCCTCACTTTCGGGATACAGCCTGTCCCATCACCGCCCCGCTCTTGGAAGAATTCTGAGTCGCTGCCGCCTTCTCGACCGCTGTGCTCTCCGCTGAAGCCCCAGCGAAAGGACGCTCATTCCTGAGCGCAGCTGGATACACATTGGCCGGCGCCTCTGTCGCGGGCGCATACGCACCCGTTGAAGCGCCCGGCACAGGCGAAGGCGGAGCAGCATCGAGATACTGCACAATCAGCGAAATCCGCCGATTCGAAGGATCGAGCGGATTCTTCGGCAATCGCAGTCGCTGGTCGGCGTACCCGCGCACCTGTGAGACCTGATCGCCGCGAACTCCGGTGTCCTGCAAAATGCGGCGTGCGGCATTAGCGCGATCCGACGAAAGCTCCCAGTTTCCGTAGCTTGAGTTCGCGGAGTAGGGCTGCGAATCGGTATGGCCTTCGATGGAGAGGCGATTGGGGATCGAGCGCAACTGCCCGGCCAACGCTCCCAGAATCTCGCGGCCGTTGGCATTCAGGTTCGCGCTTCCGGAATCGAAGAACGTTCCATTCTTCGATTCCAATAGCTCTATCCGCAGCCCCTCGGGCGTCACTGTCATCTCGATCTGTTTAGAGAGCGTCTTGAAGTCCTTAGCCTGTGTCAGCGTTCGCTCCATGCGCTCCTTCAACTGCTCGATATTGTCCCCGCTAGCGGCCGAATTACTGGCGTCACCGGCGCGCTCGGTGCCATTCATCGTGGAGCGGCCCAGCGGATCGTTGAAGTATCCGGCAACAGCCTTGCGCACGTGTTCGCTGGTGTTGAGCAGCCAAAGCACGATGAATAAGGACATCATCGCGGTTACAAAATCCGCGTAGGCCACCTTCCACGCTCCGCCATGATGGCCGCCATGCCCCTTCGCCTTCTTCACGATGATGATCTGGTTCTTGGTCATCGGCCTCTCACGCGGTCTTCTGCTCGACTTCAGCCTGTCCGCCGGCCTTGCCCGCCTGGCACGCTGCCTCTACCTCCTCAAAGGACGGCCTTACGTGCGTAGGGATTGCGCGCCGCCCCATCTCGATCGCCAGCGCCGGCGCATTGCCCTTGATAAAAGCGATCATCAGCACCCGCAGCACGTACAGAAAGGCGTGCTCCTCTTCCGACGCCTTCCCCATGCTCACGCCGATAGGGCCAACCAGTCCGTAGCACAGCAGAATGCCGAGAAACGTTCCCACCAGCGCCGCCGCAACCTTGTGGCCAATCGCCTCCGGAGGACCCCCAAGCGCGCCCATAGTAATCACCACTCCCAGCACCGCGGCCACGATGCCCAGCCCCGGCAGCGAATCGGCGATCGTCGTCAGAGCCGCAATCGGGTGGTGGGCGCATTTGTGCTGAACCTCCATGTCGAGGTCCATCATCTGGTCCAGATCAAAAGGATCCACGCCGCCGGTCACCGCCATCCGCATGGTGTCGCAGATGAAATGCCGGACGTGATGATCCTTGATGAAGTCCGGATACGCGCTGAAGACCGGGCTCTCCTCCGGCTTTTCAATATCCGCTTCGATCGACAGCATCCCGGAGCGACGGACCTTATTCAGCAGCTCGTACATCATCTTCAGCGAAGAGACATAGCGCTCCTTGCCGAAATGGGACTTCCCGAAGACTCCCATGACACCTGAGGCAATCTCCTTCACCGTGTGCATAGGATTCGAAATCAGAAGCGTCCCGCCGGCAGCGCCAATGATGATCAGAAACTCGGCCGGTTGAATGAGCACAGCCAGGTGCCCTTTCTCCATGAGGAAACCGCCGATCACCGCTCCGAAGACCAATAAAATTCCAATGATGGCGAACACTGGCGCAGTCTCTCCTCAGCGCACGTGAAACACGAAGTGGCACTGGTTGCTCTATCGGCGAGGCTTCGCAGCCCCTTAATTAGTGAGGTCGTGGAACTTGCAGCGGAAGGAAAAGACCGAACGGAAGTAGGATTCTGCCCGGCGGCGATGCGCTCGACCGGCACCGCAGAAATTAGAAGTAGAGATTAGAAATAGCTCATCATCGGCTGCTTACACACCGCAGCCTCCAACCAGGGCGTGCTCTATTTTGTTACCGGCAGCCGCACGACAAACTCCGTCCTTCCCGGCTCGGAGTTGAAATCGATCTTTCCGTTGAACTGGCCGACGACAATGCGATGAGCAATATCCAGACCCAGCCCGGTGCCGACTCCGGCCGGCTTCGTAGTGAAGAATGGCTCGAAGATGTGATCGCGAAATTCCTCTGCAACGCCCGGTCCTTCGTCCGCGATCCCCACGCAAGCTTCGCTCCCGTTCATCCACGTGCGAATGGTCAGCTTGCCGCTCTCCGGCGAGGCATCGATCGCGTTATCCAGGATGTTCGTCCACACCTGGCTTAGCCCCGTGCCGGTGGTCTTGATCGTGGGCATGTCGGCGGAAAACACCTTTTCGACGGTCAGCTGCTTGTGGCGGAACTTGTGCGCCAGAATCGTGATCGTGCTCTGAATGCTGTCGTGCAAGTCGATGTCGCGCTCGCGGTTCTTATCGTCGTACGCATACTTCTTCACCGCAACGACAAGATCGGTAACCCGCGCGATGCTCTCCTCGATTGTTCCCACCAGTTGCATGCTCGAGATGAGCGCTTCCAGCCAATTGAGGGCGTCCGACAGGATTTCCGGAGGAAACGCATGCTGCGCGCATTCGATGTCCCCACACTCCCAGCCCACCGTCACGAGCGTCGGAGCCAGCTTCCACGCGTTCTCTACTCCCGCGCTCTCCAGCCACTCCAGCAGCGTGTCTTCGGCATCGGCCTGTTCCATTGAGCTCAAAGCCTGCGGCTTGCGGTACTGCAACGCCTCTTGCTGCAGCTCCGCCATGCAGCGTTTCTGATCTGGGGTAAGCTCTCTTTCGGAGAAGCGCAGACTGATCTGCTGAAGCCGGGTAAGGTTTTCTCGAAGCTGCGAAGCAGCCCGTCGCGCCGCCGCGCCGGGATTGTTCAATTCATGCATCAGCCCCGCGGCCAGCGTGCCCAGCGAGATCAGCTTTTCGCGATGCAGGGTCAGAACCTGGTAGGCCTCCAGGCGCCGCCCCATGTTCGCCAGAACTCCGGCGCGAACCACCGGACAGGTGCTCATCAGGTTCCAGAAACCGGGACCCCCGATCCGTACCGCTCTGGAATCCTGGGTCGCTTCGACGTGAACCGTCGTCGCCGAAAGCCCGGTAAGCAGCGGAACCTCGCCGAAAGTATCGCCGGCTTTCATCGTGCCGAGCAGCGTCGTTCCGCCGTCCGCCTCCGGCTTGCTCATCCGCAGTTCGCCGTCCAGAAGCACCCAATAGAAGAGGTCGCGTTCGCCCGGATCGAGCAGCGTCGATCCCGTGGGCGCGTCCATTACCTCGACATCGCCCAGACAGTTCAGATCCTGTTCTTTGACCTGCTGAAAAATCGAAACGCGCTTGAGTTCGGCAAATAGGTCTCGTGCCGGGACCAGCGTGGTGGGCAGATTCGTTTGATTCGCTTCCATCTCTTTTTTTGTCTCTTCAGCCTGCAGCTACATGCCTGAAACCTGAAACGCTTTGTACCGCTTCCGTGTGCTCTCGGTATCCAGCCACGAAACCCCGCAAACCCTCGTCGTCAAAAACCTGCTCAGCCTTTACATCAAAAACGAGCCAGATATTGATGCATGAACTGCACTGCAATCGAACCTTCACCTACCGCCGACGCGGCCCGCTTTACCGACCCGTGCCGTACATCGCCCGCCACAAAAATCCCCGGCAGGCTCGTCTCCAGCAGATACGGCGCCCGGTCTTCCTTCCAAATCCGCGGATACTTCCCCTCAACCTGCAGATCCGGCCCCGACAGAATGAAGCCATTCGGATCGCGCATCACGCTGTCCGGCAGCCAACTCGTCAAAGGCGCCGCACCGATAAAAATGAAGAGCGCGGTAGCTGGACGAGTCTCCTCGCCGTTCGCTGTTCCAACCCTCAGGTTTTCAAGTCTGCCATTTCCAATCGCTTCAAGTACCTGGGAACGCGTTTCGACCCTGATATTGGATGTTTCAGCGATCTGATTGATTAAATATTTCGACATGCTCAGCTCCAGCGACTCGCCGCGAACCAGCATGGTTACACTTCCGGCATATTTCGAGAAATGCATCGCCGCCTGGCCTGCCGAATTGGCCCCTCCAACGATGAAAATATGCTCGTCTTTACACGACCGGGCCTCCACCAGGGCTGCGCCATAATACACCCCCAGCCCCGTAAGCCGATCAATCCCGGGGGCTTCCAGCCGGCGATAGTTCACCCCGCTCGCAATCAGGCAGACATGGCTCGAAACCTCGCGCCCATCTGCCAGGCAGATCAGGCGGTACTGATTCTCGACCCGAATCCCCCCCACCCGTTGGCTCAGAAACTCCGCCCCAAAGCGTGAGGCCTGGACATACGCCCGGCGCGCCAGGTCGGCGCCGCTTAATCCCGAGGGAAATCCCAGGTAATTCTCGATCCGCGAGCTCGATCCAGCTTGTCCGCCAGGAGCCTCCGGCTCGACCACCAGGGTCCGCAGCCCCTCCGAGGCCCCATACACCGCCGCTGCCAGCCCGGCCGGACCTGCCCCGATTACCACCAGGTCATAGAAATCCTTGGTTGCGTGGGTGCTAAGCCCAATCCGCTCTGCCAGAGCCACCTGGGTCGGCTGCACGAGGGAGCTTCCGTCGGAGAAAAGGAGTGCCGGCAACTTCGAGTCATTGAGCTTATATCGTTGCAATAGCTCGATCGCTTCAGCATCCCGCTCGGGGTCAAGCCACACATACGGCACCTGGTTACGCGAAAGAAAGTCCCTGACCTGATGATCCTGCAGCGACCAGCGCGGACCGATCACCCGCAGGCCTTCGAAAGGCGCGCGGTAGTCCTGCGTCCAGCCTTCCAGCAGATCGTCCAGCACCGGATAAAGCTGCTCCTCCGGCGGATCCCAGGGCTTGGTCAGATAATAATGAATTTTGGCCGTGTTGATGGCCTTGATCGCGGCTTCGGTATCGGCGTAAGCCGTTAATAATGCGCGCTTTGCTTCCGGATAGACGGACTGCGATTTGCCCAGAAAGTCAACTCCGGACATCCCCGGCATCCTCTGATCGGACAGGATGAGCGCCACGGTATCGCCGCGCTGTTTCAGTTGATTGCAGGTGTCCAGTGCTGCCTGACCCGAGGCCGCCCGCACGATTCGATACGTGGCCCCATATTTCCGCCGCAAATCCTGAATGACGGCCTCAAGAACACTGACATCGTCATCCACAGCTAAAATGACTGGCTTTCCCATAACTACCTCTCAGTGTAGTCCTTAGCCGTTGCTGACCCAAAGTGGGAAGGCAAAGGAAAACGATCAGGAAAAAATATTGCATTTCAGCAATTTTTCCTTTGCAGCCTTTGGTTTCTAAAGTAACCTGCTTTTATCAACACTAAGCAAATTTTGTTCCCCATTCCCGCTGGTCTCGCCATCTGAGTCCATTGGAAACTGCTCTAAGTGTCCAGAAGAGAGGCACCGGCTTTGAATGCAACGTTGCAGCCGATACAGCCAGTGAGCGCGAAGCTACGCCCATCGGCAGTTGATCGACAGCACCCTGCCTCATTTTCGGATAGACCATCTGTGGTGTGAATTGAACGACGAAAGAAGACGGTAATGAACAAGATCATCCTTGCCGATAACCAGGCAATCTTTCGAGCTGGAACCGCCAAGATCCTGGCTATGGAAGACGACTTCCGCATTATCGCCCAATGTGGCGACGCGGAACGGCTCTACCAGACGCTGGAGACTTTCCGGGGAGCGACCATTATCTTCGCTTCCGCGCTCAAGCTGAATCTTCAACCCTTCACCGAACGAGTTCATGTTCAGGGAAGCCGATCGATTGCAATTGTTGAAAATAGCGAGCCTACTCAGCCCTTTATCTCTGCCGGAGTTGACGGTGCAGTTCATCGTTGTGTCACAGGGCCAGCCCTGATCGACTGCGCGCGCCGGATAGCCCGGGGAGAACGCGGTGTTCAAGGTGTCAGTACCGGTTCAGGTCCCATTGAAGAAGATCTGGTCGGTGCACGTGTCCGCGATCGATTGACTCCCAAAGAAATGAAGATCGTTGCTCTGATCGTGCAAGGCTGCAAAAACAAGGAAATTGCGATGCGGCTCACTACCACCGAGCAGGTCATCAAAAATTACCTGCGCAGCATCTACGACAAAACAGGTGTCTCTGACAGGCTGGAACTCGCCCTGTTCACCATTCACCATCGCATCCTCGCCGAAGCAGCGGCGGCGGCCGGCGATATCATGATGCAGACGAACTATCAGTAATGCGGGCTTTGCTTCCAGGACTGGTCATCCTGACCGCAAAACCGGCAAGAGAGTTCGGCCCGGGACCTATCGAAGCGATTGAAGTAGACGTGCTGAAGAATTGGAACGAGTGATTTACGGAAGAGACTGGCGCCCCCGGCCCGTCCTCACTTCCAGCAAGGTTTGCAAGATCTGCAGCAGTTCCCGAGAGTCCACGGGCTTCTCGAGATAAATATCGGCCAATGGCTCGGCTGCCTGGAACGCCTCCCCCACGTATCCCGACACCACGACGACCGGCATGCTCGATCTGGATTTGGCGGCTTCAACAATGGCCCTTCCCCGACTCTCCCCTAGTCGCCAATCCGTTACCACCGCATCGTAATCGGCCTTATCTAATTCCGAGATGGCATCGTCCACAGACACGCAGACCGTAACCGAATAACCGGCCTGTTCCAGTATCTCCTTTTTAAGCGAGATAACTCCGGGGTCATCTTCAACATACAGAATCTTTGCCACTTGTCGTCCTTAGGGGTCTGGCCTATTGTCCCGAAGGGTCGGCGCGGTGTCAAATTACACCGGTGCCGTGATGACTGAATGGCTATCTCACTCTCTAAATTATGTTAGCTTCTCGGCAATGGACTTAGCCTGCGTGAATAAGTAGAGATAATCCGGCCCTCCGGCCTTCGAATCCGTGCCCGACATATTGAAACCGCCAAAGGGATGCGCTCCAACCATCGCTCCCGTGCACTTGCGGTTCAGATAAAGATTGCCGACATGGTACTCACGCCGCGCGCGATCGAGTTTCTGACGGTCGCCGGTATACACGGCGCCCGTCAGGCCGAACTCGGTGTTATTCGCAATCGCCAGCGCGTCATCGTAATCGCGAGCCTTGATCAGGGCCAGCACCGGACCAAAAATCTCTTCCTGTGAAATCCGTGCATCGGGCGCCACATCCGCGATCACCGTCGGCTGGAGGAAATATCCACCCTCGGGTGTCTCAATCGCCTCGCCTCCTGCGATCAACCGGCCTTCTTTCTTGCCGAGCGCAATGTACTCCGTGATCGTCTTCATCGCTCCCGCGCTGACCACAGGGCCCATGTTTCGATTTGTCATCGGATCACCCACCGTAAGTTCAGCCACGCGCTCGCGAATGCGCTCGACAAAGACATCGTAGAGCGGCTCCTCGATGATGGCGCGCGAGCAGGCCGAGCACTTCTGTCCGCTGAACCCGAAGGCCGATGCCACCACGCCTTCGATTGCAGCATTGAAATCGGCGTCTGCACTCACCACGATCGAATCTTTGCCGCCCATCTCCAGAATCGTGCGCTTGATCCAGATCTGTCCCGTCTGCGTCTTCGCCGCACGCTCGTGGATATCCAGGCCCACCTCTTTCGAACCGGTGAACGCAATGAAGCGCGTCTTAGGATGTTCGACGATGGCGTTGCCGAAGGTCGCGCCCGATCCCGGACAGAAATTCACCACGCCGCCCGGCATGCCCGCCTCTTCCAATACCTCGACAAAGCGCGCCGCAATGGTTGGCGATTCGCTCGACGGCTTCAGGATCACGGTGTTTCCCGTCACGATCGCAGCCACGGTCATACCCGCCATGATCGCGAAGGGGAAGTTCCACGGAGGAATCACCGCACCCACGCCCAGCGGAATGTACTTCAGCTCATTGCGCTCGCCCGGATACGGAATCGGTGTCGTTGCCTTTGCGAGGCGCAGAGCCTCGCGCGCATAGAACTCCAGAAAGTCGATCGTCTCCGCGACATCCGCATCGGCCTCTGCCCAGTTCTTGCCTACTTCATACGTAAGCCAGGCGCAGAAATCGAACTTGCGCTTGCGAATGATGTCGGCGGCGTTCAGCAGCAGCGACGAGCGCGATTCCACCGAAGTGGACTTCCAGATCTCGAAGGCGCTCAGCGCCGCTTGCATCGCGCGTTCAGCGTGTTCCGCGCCTGCCTTCTGATGAATGCCAACAACCTGCGCTGGACGCGCCGGATTGCGCGACTCGATCTTGCCTGAGGTGCGTACATGCTCGCCGCCGATCACCAGGTCATACTCGTGGCCCAGCATGTCGCCCACACGCGTCAGCGCCGCCTGCATCGCGTGCGCATTGTCATGCTTGGTAAAGTCGACGAACGGTTCGTTCTTAAACTCGCCCTGGGGCGAGCGCGGCAGGATGACGGTGGGGGTTTCTACGGTAGCCATAACTGGCTAGTTTAGCTGAGAATGACCAACCCGGCACGGGAGCGCCGGGAAAGTCCAGACCCGCGAGCAGTCCGCCTCAACCTGCTCGCGAGAAGGCCTTATCTTTCAGCAGCTTCATGCGTGTCGCGTCCGAGCCGTCAGAATTTGTAAACCACGCCTCCGGACAGAATCGGGTAGAAGCGGATCCAGTGCAGATCGTTGTCGAGTTTCCGGATCTGCCCGCTGATATTCGCCTGAACCGTCGGATCAGTGGCAATCTCGCTGCAATTGGTGTTGTTTGGATTCTCGCAGACCGTTCCCTTCAGATTCAGATTTACCGTCGCCTCGCCGGTATATGCAAAGCCGAACTCGAAGGGGAAAGTAAGATGCTTGTGCTCACGCCGTGAAATCCAGTTGCCCCAGCCCGCCGTAAACATCGGCGCAACACTGTTAAAGTGCACCGACCCATTGCCCGTCACGGGATCGGTCGTGCTGCTGTAGTAATTCGTATCGTTCAACGTGAAGGACTGTCCTCCCGAGACACCGCCGTCTGCCGTCACGCGGTTCTGATTGTTAAACAGCAGTCCCGGACTCACATGAAAGCTGCCGTGAAACGGAAACCAGTCGAAACTCGACTGCAATGAACGGAAATGCAGATGCCCCGCATAGTTCGCTCCGTCATCGGTTCCGCTCAAACTGTAATTGAAGAAGTTCCATCCCAGCCGCACATTCGTCGAGTGCGTAATCGGGGTCGCGATTCCCACGCCGACTCCCAGCGGGCTCGTGTACGCACCGATCGCGATGCGAGACAGCGGACCCATTCCAGTCGAGGCCGGCGCGGGCAGGTTCCGCGACACAGCGCCGTTCCCTGCGGACGAACCCGCGGCTGCGCTCATGGAAATACCTGCAATGCCGGTGAGGCTCGACGAGTAGACGTCCGGCGCTGCAGCCGGATCTGTCGCCATTTTCAAGGTTGAGGTGGATTGTGAAAGACAGGCCGGCACAAGTTGCGCCAGCAGAAGCAGCCCGAGTGCGGTCCGTGTGCGATGAGACATGAATTGGCTTTCCTTGGGAACTGGAAGTCAACAACCTGGGAAAGAGAGCAACTGCGAACACCAGACACACTGGACTGTTGCAGGAGGCCTATCGTGGCCCCGCAATATCGATCTTTGTAT
>Ga0210388_10001125_pt1 | contig 21194 bp, 14 predicted proteins | sample IncBWC19OmetaG_FD_155485 | JGI IMG/M metagenome (GOLD analysis project Ga0210388, IMG submission 155485) | Forest soil microbial communities from Barre Woods Harvard Forest LTER site, Petersham, Massachusetts, United States - Inc-BW-C-19-O ... | reverse complement strand
CATGTGATGAATTCAGGGGTCCGATTCTCGCCATAGTTGATGACCGATTCGTGCAGGCTTCTGAAAGTATTGCCGGGATTGGCGCAAAGAAACTCGAACCCGATGGACTTAATGATGTCGACCATGAAATCGGACCCAGGGCGGGCAATCGTCAGTACTTCGGCATTGGTTGGAATCGCAGATTCGTCCGGCGGAATGGGCGCCGTGCCATTTCGCGGTGCGCTTTCCTGATTGGCAGCAAGAGGCAGAGGTATTGCCGCAAGGGCAGCCATGCCGACGGTTGCGTTCTTCAAAAATCGACGTCGATTACTCGGGAGCTTGCTAGACCTGTCCACGTGGATTCTCCGCGATCCATGCAACGAACCCACGCGGCCGGTTCGGGCCCATATCCGAGACTCTTGCGATCAAAGCGCCGAAGATCTGGATTTCGTCCACCCATCCAACGTCCACGGTCTTGTCCTCCTTCACAATTATGAAGGTCTGCGGAAACTGATTGAGCCGTGGACCTACCAGATCAGCTTCAGGCCAAATTGAAGTTGTCTGGAGGTCGTGGTTGTTCTGGAGATACGTCCCTCGGCCGCAATAAGCGCGCCGGTAGAATCGAAGATATCCGTCCCCGGTGGCGCGAAATTGGCGCGATTGGCAATGTTGAAGGCCTCAAACCGAAACTGAACGTCGAAGTTCTCTGAGATCGTCGGAAAGTATGTGTTCTTGATTACGGAGAAATCCAAGTTGATCAATCCGGGGCCCGTTACGGTGTTCCGACCCGCCGTACCTTCCAAATTGAAGCACGTGGGGAAGACTTCTCCGCGTGTGTGGTCGCAGTTGGCGGTCCAGAAAGCCATGTCCGGAGCCGCTGGGAGCGTGAAGCACGATGCCTTGATGTAATTCACCGGATTGCGAGGATTCACTGGATTCGCGCAACCAGGGGTGTTGAGTTGGTCGACGAATCCATTGTTGGTACTTCCGAAGCTGCCGGTGACGTTTCCGCCCGTACCCCAGGTGGGCGTGAACGGCTGTCCATCTCCGGTCTTAAAGATGCCGCTCAGTTCCCATCCCTTCGAAGCAAATGCCAAGAGCCGCTCGTTTGTCGCGGGGCCCGGCAGATCCCATATGCCGTTGACGATGAGCGTGCGGCCTACGTTGAAATCCGAACGGCCGTACCAGAGCTTCTTGAAAAAAGTTGGATAGGCCGCATGGTTGACGTCGAACAGATCCGGCGTCGCCACAGAGTTTGTGAACGAATCGCCATCCTGAGTTGTTGAAGTGTCGTCGAGGCTTTTCGCCCAAGTAAACGCGGCGCGCATGTAGAAGCCGTGCGACATCCGTTTCTCGACGTCCGTGACCAGACCGTTGAAATCCGAGTCGCCGAGCCAGTAGGTTCCGCGCATCGACCCAAAGTTGGGATTGATCCTCTGCAGAGCCGTGTCGATCCCCGGCGCACCGAACGGAGCTGGCCACAGCCATCCGGCGGAAGTGAGCGTGGGTTCGACGATGTCGGGTTCCTCGGTCTTCGTGACGTCGTGAACGCCGCGTGTTCCGACGTACCCCGCGCTGACCGAAAGACTCGGCGTCAGCTGATGCTGCAGGTCCAAGTTCCACTGCATCACATAGTTGCGCTTGGGGTTGTATTGGAAATTCAGACCTCGAAACGCCTTGGCATTGCCCGCCAAGCAGCAGTTGTAGCCCAGCGTCGGGAAGAACCCTTGGACGTCGGCTTTGCCGTCGAACGTCGCCGCTCCGGCTTCGAAGAACGGAAATCCCTGTGCCGCCTGCGAGGTGATTTCAGAGAAGAGAGGCAACACGTCGAACATGCCGAAGCCTCCGCGGACCGAAGATTTGCCATTGTGGAAGGGATCCCACGCGAAGCCGACGCGCGGTTCAAAGTTGCGGTATGTGGGATTCAACCACCAGGGGTTGCCAAGCGCTGGCGTGGCATCAAAAATGTTGCGGAGGTTGGTGGCCTTATCGTCGACCATGTGGGGAACCGTGGACATTTCATAGCGAATGCCGAGGTTTAACGTCAAATTCGAGCGGATGCGAAAATCATCCTGCGCGTAACCAGCGTATATGCTTTGATGCACCAAACGGGAAGTGAGCGTGCCGGGCACCTGAGCCGAGAGTGATGTCGGTTGGTCCAGAAGGAACGCGGCTAGGCCGCCAAAGGACCACGACCCTCCGGTTTGGGTACTGTTGTCGTAACTCTGGCGGTCGTCTTCGATCGCGACGCCGAATTTGAGCGAATGTTTGCCCTTGTTCAAGAATATGTCGTCATAAGCCTGATACGTATTGAAGAAGGAAAAGCTGTGGGCCTGGGTGTCGACTCCCCCTGGGTTGGATGTAAAGCCCGCTCCTATGGAGATCGCGGCCTGACCCGGCTGTCCCGGTACGGTGGCACTTGCGGGATTATCCGCGGCTGGATTGACCGCTCCCAAACCGATTCCAATCGGGGACAAGAAGCGGGTGTAGCCAATGCGGGCCGTATTGAGCAGCGACGAGCTGAACGTGTGGGTCTCCGCAACGGTCGCCAATTGGCGCTCCGTAATGTTGCCTTGAACTTGATTGTCGAACGCGTCCGGCGCTCGCCCGGTGGCTTTGTCATACTGATAGCTGGCGACGATGCTGTCGTTCTGTGAAAAGGTATGATCGACACGGCCGTCAAAGAAATTTTCGCTGACAACGTTTGTTGACGTGAAGGCGAATTGTCCTTGATCGGGCGTAATCAGGGGCAGGCCTGGGGTGGGGAGCGGATAGAGCTTGAGCGCGAGCTGCATAGCGGGGCTTACTGTGAAAACACAAGGGCAAGGCGCCAGGGTGTTCGGATTCTTGCCCGTAGCGACCATTCCGTCGCGCGCCGAAGCAGTAGGAACCAGATCGAGGACTGTTGTGCCGAGAGATTGGCGCAAACCCTCATACGCGCCGAAGAAGAATGTCTTGCCTTTTTGTATCGGGCCGCCGGCTGATCCGCCGAACTGATTGCGGCGGAATTCGGGGGGTCCGCTGGCAGGATCGAAGAAATTTCGAGCGTCGAGAGCGCTGTTCCGGATGAATTCAAATCCATCGCCGTGAAACTGATTTGTCCCCGAGCGCGTGATGGCATTGATCACGCCGGCAGATGTTCGCCCGTATTCGGCGGGCTGGTTGTCCGTAATCACGGAGAATTCTTGGATGGTATCGACACCGAGATTTCCGCCTCCCGCTTGACTACCCGGTGCGGAATTGTATTTGTCGTTGATGCTGACACCGTCGATGCGATAGCTATTCTGTTGTGGCCGACCTCCGTTGATCGTCAGCTGGGTTCCGCAACCGTGATTGCAGAATCCGCTCTCCGCTTCACCCTCGCCGCTACCGATTACGGAAACCCCGCGCTGCAGTTGGGTAAGATCGGTCCAGCTGCGGCCGTTCAGCGGAAGATTTACAATGGTCGTAGAATTTACAACGGCACTAATTTCGGACGAACTGGTTTCGACCGTAGGGGCCTCGCCGGTGACTTCCACGCGCTGGGCTACTTGACCAACCTGCATGGTGACATTCAACTGCTGGCTTTCACCTACAGTCAGTATGAGTCCGCTCCGTATGACGGTCGCGAAACCGGTTTCCGTCACTGTGACTGTGTAGGTCCCAGCCGCCAGGTTCGGAACCGTATAGAAACCGGCAGAATCCGAGGTGACTTGGCGTGTGATTCCCGTTGCAATATCTTGACAAGATACACTGGCGCCTCCGACAGCGGCGCCCGAAGAATCTGTAATACTGCCCGTCAGGATCGCCCCGACTACCTGTGAAAGAACCGCGAAAGGCAAACACAAGCCGCAGAGCATCATCGATAGAAGCGCTATTCCAAATTTCAGTCTCCGTTCCGCAGCGCACATGGATCGTCTCCTTGTTCCAGTGTCTCGATCTTCATTGTTTTGCAAGGCGAACTCGGATATCCGCGGATCAAGCGCCACGTAGCCACCGCCCGCGACAGTGCAACAAGCTCTTTATGCATCGGTGAACAAATGACGTCGTTATTCTGTGTTCGCTATGCGAATATTTGTTCATTGCGGCGATTCGTGGCGGCAGCATATCCAACAAAAACGAAAACGTGTCTAAAGGCCCTATTAATTCTTATTAATCAGCCCCTAAGTGTTCTCTTAACCTCACAAATGTAGAATTGCGATGAGTTCCAAAAGTGGGGTAGTGGTCCGGGTCCATGCCCAGCACGAATTGACCTGAAGTCTGCATTTCATTGCGAGGAGGTTCGCATGAAGTCTCACGGTGTCGCAGCTGTTGTAACCACGGTGCTACTCGTTTGCGGAGCTGGTTCGTCGCTCCGGACTGCGGCTGCCGACTCATATCACTTGGTGAAGAAATATGGCTTCGGTGCGGCCGAAGGGAGCACGCGCGAGTACTTCGACTACATCACGGTCGATTCTGCGGCACGGCGTGTCTATCTCTCGCACGGCACTGAAATCAAGGTCCTCGACGCAGACGACGGCTCGCTAGTCGGGAACATCACGGGCCTCAAACTTGATCATGGCGTCGCAATCGCTAGCGAGTTCGGCCGCGGCTTTATTAGCGACGGCTTGCAGGGCGCACTAATCGTATTCGACTTAAAGACGCTCAAGGTGACCGGCAAGGTTGACGTTGACAAGGATGCTGATTGCGTCATTTACGATCCTTTCTCAAAACGCCTTTTCGTAATGGACGGCGATCCACACAACGCAGTTGTGATTGACCCCAAAAGCAATACCGTGGTCGGAAAGGTTGATCTCGGCGGTGGGCCGGAATTTGCCGTTGCCGACGGTGAGGGAACAATTTATATCAATTTGGAAGGCAAGAACGAAATCGTAGCCGTCGATTCCCGTTCACTCAAGATCAAATCGCGCTGGCCCGTCGCACCCGCTGGGGGGCCGACGGCTCTTGCCTTGGATGCTTTGCACCATCGGCTCTTCAGCGCAGGTCGCGATCCCCAGATGCTCGTTGTTCTCGACTCTCACAACGGAAAAGTACTCCAATCGTTCCCGATTTCCGGCGGTGTGGATGCGGCGGCGTACGATCCTGAAACTCATCTGATATTCGCTTCCACACGAGAGGGTATGGTCCACGTGTTCCACGAAGACTCTCCCAACAAGTTCAGCGAGGCAGAAACGATTCGCACGGAAATTGGGGCCAAAACGATGGGACTCGACATCAAGACCCACAAGCTGTTCCTGGACACGGCGGACTTCGACGCCCCGCCCGCACCAACTGCAGAGCGGCCGCACCCGCGTGGGGCAGCGATTCCCGGAACATTTCGTGTGTTGGTGTACGGACGTTGACCGATCGGCAGGCAAGGCTCACATCATTTAGGACTGCCGACAGTGCTTCGTTGCAAGCCATCGTGCTTCGTCGGCATTTTTTCGCAAGTGCTTGGCATGGTCCCGTCTATCTGGGCCTATGATCAGTCGCACAGTCTGTCAAATGGACTTAGGCAAGATGAAGAAGGGTTTGTTTTTACTTGTACTCTCGCTGATAGCCGGATCCTGTTCCAGACACGTCGCCCAGGTCGAGGAAGTGTCGACCAGTAGCAACACATACGAGGAAGCATTTATCTACGACTTCCCGAGCATTGTGACCTACCAAGTAATGTATCAGTTCAACGTCGATAGAACGAGTTCTCAATACAAGGCGCCGTTCAATCAGATTTGGAGCGAATCGTTCGATTTCACTCTCAAGGACACCACGACTACCACCCCTAATCTCGACGCGCCGTACTCCTCGCTGCAAGTAGATGATGGAAATGCACTGGATGGCAGCAAGCAACGCTACACACTGTCTTTCGCGGCGGGCCAAGTTCCTCCCGTGAGTGGGTTTTGAACCGATATTGTCTGGATTCACACGCGGTGTCGAATATGAGAAAAAACAAGGACGGCTCACTCACCATATATTTTCAGAAGGAGCCACCGTCGCGCGATAGGCAGTCGAACTGGCTGCCGGTACCAGACGGACCCTTTTTACGCCGTCATGCGTCTCTACTGGCCGAAACAGTCTCAGCTCTTGATTCTACCCGCGGGGTATGGAGCTTGGAGTCCTCCGGCGGTAAGAGTCGCGCAGTAGCAATTTTTGCGGCTTAGCCGGGGGATCTATGGCATCTCCGTTGACAGGCAGGACTCGGTCGCCCTAACATCCGGGGCGTCATCGATCATAGCGCGGCTGCCGATAGTTTGTAGCCGCCCTTTGGGTTCGACCTGGGTGCGTAAGATCGTGGCGAAGTATTTGTGTCGACGAACACGAGTTGAACGGCGGAGATGATGCGGCTCTTACTTGTAGAGGACGAGCGGAAGGTGGCGAGCTTCATTGCGCGCGCTCTTCGGGAGAATTCTTACTCTGTGGATGTGGCAGAAACCGGCGAAAAGGCGTTGGAACTGGTTTCCCGCTTGAATTACGATCTGGTACTCCTCGATATTCGACTTCCTAGATTAAGCGGGGTCCAAGTGTGCCGTGAAATCAGGGACTCCGGAATTGAGACTCCCGTGCTCATGCTGACAGCGCGGAGTCTTGTTGAACAGAGAGTGGAAGGACTCGATGCTGGTGCCGACGATTACCTTACGAAGCCATTCGCTCTTGCCGAGCTGCATGCTCGCGTGCGAGCACTGACGCGCCGAGGTTTTCATAAAGGTGGACCAAAACTTCGAACTGCGGATCTGGAACTGGACCGGACGCGACGCAGCGTCAAGCGCGGAGACAAGCCGATCGAGCTCACGCTGAAGGAGTATGCGTTGATCGAATTGCTGATGATGCGTTCTCCCGACGCGGTACTTCGCTCTGAGATTGTCGAGCATGTTTGGTCGTATGGTTTCGATACGGAAACCAATATTGTGGAAGTCTATATCAACCGTCTGCGCCAAAAAATCGACCAGGATCACCCAGTGAAGCTGATCCAAACTGTTCGAGGAATGGGATACCGGCTCGGATCGCCGGAGCGGTAGTCAATGCGAGGACGTTCACTCCGATTCCGAATGATGCTTCTGTTTTGCATGGTAGTGGGCGGACTGCTGCTCAGCACGTACGGAATCATTTATTCAATCTTCGCGCGTGAGTTGCGAGCGCAACTGGACCGCGAACTGAGCGAGGCCGCAGGGCCGATGGTGGCGGATCTGGCGAAGAACGCTCCCGAGGAGGATGTATTTCAACTCGACCTGCCCGACCAGTATCTCGAACTGCTCACCGAATCCGGCGAACCTCTCAACATGTCTCGGAATTGGCATGAGCACCCGATTGACGTTGGGAGCCTGAATTTTCAAGGCCAAGAGCGGATTTTTCGCACGATGCAAGGAGGTAGCGGGCGCCTGCGGATGGAGTTGATTCCATTTCAACTTCAAGGGCAATCGGTCGTTCTGGCGATTGCGGCACCGACTCGTGATATCGACACGGTGCTGCTGCATTTCCGTCAGGTTCTGATGATTCTGCTTCCGGTCAGTCTGTTGTTGACCGCCGCGGTCTCCACCTGGTATGTCGGGCGAAGCTTGTCACCAATTGCCGAGCTGACCGAACATGCCGCGCGACTCACTCGAGCGATCGCCGCGCCTGGCCAAGTAGACATCAAAGCGCCGCGGATCGCTTCCAGCTCCACGGACGAGTTGGGACACCTTGCCGCGACTTTCAATGAGCTGTTTGCGCGCGTGATCGCGGCGATTCAACAGTTGCGGCAGTTTGTATCGAACGCATCGCACGAAATGCGAACTCCTCTCGCGGTCTTGCAGGGCGAGACGGAACTGTTGCTTTCGGAGCGCCGAGAGCCCGAGGAATATCAAACGACCCTGGAAGTGATCCACGGCGAGCTGCGGCACTTGAGCCGGATTGTCGAGGGTCTGTTCACCCTTTCGATGGCGGATGCAGGGCAGTTGCGCGTCGCAAACGACCCCCTGTATGTGAACGAGGTGCTAGAAGAAGCGTGCGAGATCGCAATACCTCTTGCGCGCTCAAAAGGTATCTCGATCGAGCAGAATCTGGACTCGGAGATCGCTTCGAGGGGCGACGAATCGTTCCTGCGGGATCTGTTTCTAGTGTTTCTAGAGAATGCCGTCAAGTATTCTCCACCCAATACGCGGATCAAAGTGAGCTTGAGCCGCATCGATGGGTCTGCGCGAGTGCAATTTCAAGATCAAGGTATCGGCATTTCTGCTGAGCATGTCCCGCACATTTTCGAGCGGTTCTATCGAGGCACGGGATCGGACGCCGTGGAAGCACGTAGCGGCGGTCTGGGACTGGCGATCGCACAGGCCATTGCCAACGCTCACGAAGGCACGATCGAGTGCCAGACGACGCTGGGGCGCGGCTCGACTTTTACGATTATGCTGCCTGTTATCGGCGAAATGTCATCCCTTGCCTAGCGCAATACATGTTGTTCAGGTAGCCCACCCGCGTCTTCTTGTCTTCACCTGATACTTACGACGTCAATATTAATAAGAATTAATCATCGATTCAGCCCAGCACGGGTGCGGTTTCGATATGCTCCGCGCCATCAGCTGTAGCCGGGCGGGCCAACAGACATTCTCATTGGGGTTCGATAGCCTAAATTTGGGAAATCGCAACACAGTGAGTCGAGTCCCTTGGGTCCCGCCAGGTTTCGAGCAAGCATCCGTGTAGCGGCCCAGCCGAGAAAAGCACGCTCTCGCCGCGGGCTAAGGTTTGCGAAGAAGTCCCGGGGGGGATTTATGGACACTTCTTTGTCGTCTATCGGGTCGCCGTGTATCCGTACGAATATCCGACTTCGGGCCCTAGGACTCGGGTTAGCAGTGTTGCTGCTCTGTATTCCTGCTTTTGCCCAACTCAATCTTGGAAGCATAACCGGAACCGTGACGGACCCAAGCGGCGGGGTCATTGCAGGGGCGACCGTGACCGTCACTGACGTGGAACGGGGCGTCACACGGACTCTGACCACGGACGCCGCCGGCCAGTATTCGGCTACGAGCCTCACCCCCGGCAGCTACTCTGTGCGCGTTGAGTTCACGGGCTTCGAAACACTGAACCGCACGGGCATCACGGTGGGAGTCGGTCAAGCTGTCCGCGCCGACCTATCGCTGAAGCCTGGCGCACGAACCCAGACGGTAACAGTCACCGAAGATGTGCCTCTGGTGGACACGAGTAACGAAGTGCTGTCCAGCACGGTGGAAAGCGAACAGCTGAGCCAATTGCCGATCAACGGCGGGCTCTACACAAAAGTGTTGGATTACCAGCCGGGTGTCCATGGGAACCCGGGCGGCAATTCGCCGAACTACCAAACCAACGGCGCCGGCGGCCAGGGCAATTACTACATGCTTGACGGCGTCGAGAACAGCAACATATTCGTCAACTCCGGACCTCTCATCGGCGCGGCCACCAGCACTGACGAACTGACCATCCTGCCCCAGGACGCCGTTCAGGAAGTGAACGTGATGACCAATCCCCCGGCGGAATTTGGGTGGTTTCAGGGCGCCGTCGTCAATGTCGGCCTGAAATCGGGGACGAACACGATTCATGGAAGCGCGTACGGATTCTTCCGCAATAACAACTTCGATGTGAGAGACCCATACCTGGCGCCCCTCGTGCCAAAGCAGCCAGATGACTTCAAACAGTTCGGAGGGTCCTTTGGCGGGCGGCTCAAGAAGGATAGGTTGTTCTACTTTGGGGCTTTCGACGGAATGCGCTACAACGTTGGAATCGGCAGCACCGTGACGCTCCCAACTACCGCGTTCGTGGACGGAAATCCTGCCAGCATACCGTTCGCGATCAATGACCTGATCAACAACCATGGCGTGTTGCCGAGCCAACTCAGCCTCAACCTCTCGGACTGCACCGTCGCTGGTTTGGCTCCCAACACGGTCGCCACTTGCGGGAACAAGGGCGTCTTCCGATATAACGGGGTCGTGACGTCACCTGTGGGCGTGCCGGGGGACTCCCAAGGCCATTCGAACAATGTGCTTGGAAGAATCGATTACCACCTTAACGATTCGAACTCCATTGACGGCGAATATTTCTTTGGCCAGGCGGTTACCTCCACGCCGAATGTTGGCGAACCGTCCTTTTGGAATAACCTGAACCGCAGCCGCACGCAAATGATGCGCGCCGTGTGGATCAGTACGCCCAAATCCAACTGGGTGAACGACCTTCGGTTCGGCTACAACCGATACAACTTGGCGGACGGTAACGCGGAATGCGGCGGAGGGAACTATTCATCGGGAAACGTCGGCCAGCCAAATTATGCGGCGCTGGGCTTCATTTCCGGGGCCAATCCTCCCGCTCCGTTCTGCGGATTCCCCGCTGTGAATTTTACCCAGTCAGGCTTTCCTAGTTTCGGCGCGCTGTCCTTATTCATCAGTGATCAGGGCGTATTCCAATACACCTACACGGCGCACGACAACGTCTCCTATACGCATGGCAAGCACGTCTTCAAATTCGGGTTTGAGTTCCATCACAGCAGGTTCCGGGGGATTGGCGCTCCCGGTTTTCTCGATGGCGTTCTCAATTTTAACGGTGGCAACGCGTTTTCGGGCTCGACGGATCTGCAGGATTTCCTGGCGGGAGCGATTGGACAGGGCAACCAAATCCTGGTGAATCCCCGGCAAGAAAACACTACCCTTGGCTTCAACCGCGAAGGTCTTTATTTTTCAGACGATTTCCGGCTGAATTCGAGAGTGACCGTGAACTTGGGGCTGCGCTACGAATTGGAACCAGCGATTCGCGTGGACCACAACAGCGCCGGCAATTTTGACCCGTTCTCGCCCACGGGCATGGTGCAGCAGAATGGCATCCCTCTTTATCAGTCATTTCACAAAGCTCTTGGCCCGCGGGCGGGCTTCGCCTGGGATATCACAGGCAAAGCGACCACGGTGCTTCGGGCGGGCATGGGCGTGAGTTGGGATACGCCCCAGGTGGACGACCTCGTCGCGCAGAGTTTCGGCGCGGGCCTCAACACCATTCCCACTGGGGCCGCACTCTATGACGACACTGGCCTCGTGTTTCCGGCGTCCGCAAATCCGCAGGCTATCAGGACGGGCGTGCCTTCCATCCCAGGCGCGTCGTTGAGCTGGGCGGTCGGCATCCCGGTTTTTCCTGCGGGTCTGAACGCTGACTTAGCATGCGGTACCGGAAATCCAGAGATCACGACGCCGGGTGGCACGACGCCCTCGCCATGCACCCTGAAAGCGAGGGGCACGATCGTAAGGCTGCCCGGCGGCCAGTTGTCGATGAACACCGATAATGCCCGGTCCCCCATGTACACGTGGACGGTGGGCATCCAGCATGCCTTTGGCGCCAGCACTTCCCTGACGGCAAACTACGTGGGCACTCACGCGTACGATCTGGCCAGCGAAATCAACATCAACCAGGCGGTGCCGGGAGACGTCGCCGGCATGCAGCAACGGCAACCGTATTTCAACCAGTTCCCGTGGTTCAACGGCATCTTTGTGTATGGTCCGGCCGGATTTTCAAATTACAACGCCCTGCAGGTGACCTTCGTTCAGCGGAATTTCCACGGATTAACGCTGAATGCGGGCTATACCTTCTCGCGCGACTTGGCCACGCCAAAGGGTGGCAACGATCCCTACATAACGAACAGTCAGTGCGTACGGTGTGACTATGGACTTCAGACGCCCACGCAGGACCTGGGCATCACGCTGGTATATGCGCTTCCGGGAATTAAGTCACCGGCGCAGCTGCTGGAGGGCTGGCAGATTTCCAGTGCCATCAACGCGCAAAGTGGAGTGCCCTTCCGCGCCGTCGACAGCAGTGACGACTTCGCTGGAGTCAACGACAACAGGGGGCTTTTCGGAGGCACACCTGAACCGTGGTCGTTGTTCGGCAGCGGGCGCAATTTCAACAACCTTGGAAAACTCAAGACCAATGACATACAGCCTGCCTCAAACGCAGCCTGTGTGGCAGCGGCCATCGCGGAACCAGTGAACGCCTCGGTTCCCGGCTCGAGCGGACTTGCGTCGCTCACGAACGTCGGCTTTTGCTATGTGTCCCCCAACGGGAAGTCGGTGATCGTTCCGCCAGCTCAGGGAACCTTCGGCAACATGAGGACAGGCGCGCTGCTGGGCCCACCATTCCATGAGTGGGATCTGTCGCTACGTAAGACGTGGAAGATCGGCGAGCGGCTCGACGTGCAAGTGAGCATGTCGGCCTTCAACGTTCTCAACAATCACAGCTTTGCCCTCGGACCTCTCCCCGCGGTTGTTCTTGCGGGTGATGTGAACGTCCCGCCCCTGTTCGGCCTTTCTTCCGGGCAGGCGAATGACGGCAACCCGATCAACGGTACCGGCGGCGCCCGGCAGATACTGCTGGGTGTGAAAACAACATTCTAGGCGGTTCCGAAGACGACCCTCACTGTTGATTGGAGTGAATGACTGAAAACTGCGTGCTCCGCAGTTTCGTCTGTTGGTACGCCCACTCCGCATCCAATGCAGTAGCCGGCCGTTCTGACTATGGGCCAATCGAACCAACCTTAACGAGAATTAATAATCGCTTCAGCCCGGCAGCACCATCATTTGGATACCCTTGTGGATGTCGGAATGCTGTCAGCTTAGAAACATGAACAGGTTCATAGTGGCTGGTCCGCGACGATCTGGTCACGCGATGTGCGCAGTATCCGTCCGAAAATCATTTGGGAGTTCAAGGGGTGAGATTCCGTCGAATGCTACTTCTGTCGCTGCTAATCGGCGCCGCTTTCTCGCCTCCCACCGAAGCGCAGCTGACAAAGCGAGGGTCTCAGAGGTTGAGTTTGACCGACGCGATCACCCTCGCTGACAAGCAGAATCTCGATCTCGCAGCGGCCCGCGCGCAGCGGGCCGTAGCGGACGCCGGCGTACGCGCCGCGGGAGAGCGTCCCAATCCCACGCTGAGCGTGGGAGCCTCGCGCGATGCCCCGCACGAAAATGTGTTGATCGATCAGCCGCTGGAAATAGGGCCGAAGCGCAGCCGTCGCATCGAAGTTGCCCGCCAGGAAATTGCCCTAACGGAGACGGACATTGAAACAATGGAAAAGCAAGTACGGCGCAGCGTCCGCGAAGCATATTTCGCGCTCGCTCATGCTCGCGCCGCTACGGCCCAACAAGACGACATTGTGAAGCTTGCCGACCGCCTGCTCGATATATCGAAGAGCCGTTTCAACGCCGGCGACATCCCGAAACTCGAGGTTACGCAATCAGAGCTTGAGTCCGCCCGCGCCCACGCCGACTATCAGGTAGCTTTGGAAGAGGAGAAGGTTGCGCTCAGCGGGCTCAATGCCACTCTAAACGAGCCTCCCGAGTCCGACTGGGATCTCGGCGACCCTTTCGTGGTTCTGCCGTCCGTTCCTGCGCTCGACGATCTGGTCTCGCGAGCGCGCGGATCCAATTCAGAAATCGCAAAGATCAACCAACAAATGAAACTCGAGCGGAGCCGCCAAGAGTTGTTGAAAGCGCAGCGCGTTCCGAATCTGGGCATTCAGGTAGGCGCCGATCTGAACGCGCCTGGGGGACCCGGTATGAACACGGGAGGCTACGAGGTTGGCGCGCGCGGTCAGCTTTCGATGGAGATTCCGATTTTTTCGCGCAATCAGGGCGAAATCGCACAGTCTATTGCGAATACGCGTGTGCTGGAAGACGCTCTGGCAGCGGCGCGCCGCGCGGCAGATGCGAAAATCGAGTCCGCCTACCTCGAGTTGCAGGCGCGGCAAACTCAAGCTCAGTTGTATCGAGACACGATCCTTCCGTCCTCCCGACAGTTGGAAGAGATGTCTGAGGAGAGTTATCGCGCTGGTAAAGCCAATATCTTGACAGTGCTCGCAACGCAGCGCGATGTGCAGCAGGGAGAGCGCGATTATCTCGACAGTCTCCTCGCGGTACAATCCGCGTTTTCGCAACTCGAGGAGGCGGTCGGCGCTCCGCTCGACTGAACCTAACTCTCGATGATTCACATGGCCATTCACCGCCTTAGTCTCCCTTTCGCGTTAGGATTTTGTGTCCTTGTGGCTACTGGATGCTCGCATCCGTCGGCCGACGATTCGTCTGGAGCGGACGTGAACGCCAATGCCGAAGTGACTGTCACTCGCGTGGCCCGCGCCGACATCTCAAACCCACTCACGCTCAATGGAACCGCCTCTGCTCTCCCGAACGCCGATGTTCGGGTGGGCGCGCTGGTGGCCGGCAGGATTGCCGAATTGAACGTCGCCGAGGGGGACCGCGTGCAGGACAATCAGGTTGTAGCCAAACTTGACGATCATTCCTACCGCTCGCAGCTTTTGCAAGCCGAAGCCGGCGAGCAGCAGGCTAAGGCCAACTTCGACAACGCTCAGCTCGCCCGCACTCGCGATGAGGATCTCTTCCAGCGCGGGATTGTGGCTCGCAAGGAACTCGAAGATGCGCGTACACAGGAAAACGTAGCCGGTGCAGCCCTCAAACAGGCTGACGCGGCCGTGGAAATAGCGAAGTTACAAGTCGCGCGTTGTGTGATCGTCTCGCCGCTGAGTGGCGCGGTCGCGAAACGGTTCGTGAATGTAGGCGAGCAAGTCGACGGTACGGCAGCGCAGCCTATTGTCGAAGTTGCGAACCTCCAGCAAGTCGAATTCCTGGGTAACGCTCCGGCGGTGTACCTTCCGAAACTCCGTGCCGGCGAATCGGTAAGCGTGACCGCCGAATCGGTGCCGGGCCAGAAATTTGTCGGGCACATCGAAGCCATTTCACCCGCCGTGGATCCTTCGACGGGCGTGGGACTCGTTCGCGTCCGCATCCCGAATCCCAAAGGCGCATTGCGCATGGGGATTTTTCTCAACGCCGAGATTTCGCTCGATATGCACGTGAACGCTCTCACAGTTCCGGTGGGGGCCATCTATCGCGACCAGGCAGGTCAGCCTCGTGTCTTTGTCGTTCGGCAGGATACTGCCACCGCAGTCCCGGTAAAACTGGGGATCGAAACCAAGGATCGGGTCGAGGTCGCTGACAGCAGCCTGAAAGAAGGGGAGACGATCATCCTGACGGGCGGCTACGGACTTTCCGATCAGGCCAAAATCCAGATCAAGTCCCAGTCGATGCAATGAACGTAGTCCGCTTTTGTCGTAACAACCGCCATGCGGTCTATTTGCTGAGCACTTTCCTCACCATTGCCGGTGGAGCGGCTGTATTTCAGTTACCAAGCAACATCTATCCAGAGTTGAATTTTCCGAGAATCGTGCTACTGGCGCGCTCGGGCGATCTGGCGCCGGACGCCATGCTGCTTACAGTCACTCGGCCCATCGAAGAATCCGTCAGCACCACCCCCGGGGTGCGACGGGTGGATTCCAAGACCATTCGCGGCAATACCGAAATCTCAGTGCTGTTTGAGCCCACTACTGACATGCAGTATTCCTTGCAGCTAGTGCAAGCACGTGTCAGCGAAGCCCGATCCGCCTTGCCCCAGGACGCGGAAGTCGACGTGGAGCGCGTGTCACCAGCTGTATTTCCCGTCCTGAGTCTCATTCTAAACGGCAACGTTCCTGATGCCGATCTTCGCGACGACGCGTACTACGTTTTGCGGCCACTTTTCAGCCGCGTGCCCGGCGTGGGCACAATAACGGTGCAGGGAACGGATACGCGCGAAGTTTCCGTCATCGTCGAACCGCAGAAAATGCTCGCGCACCGACTTTCGCTGGTTGATATCGCGAACGAACTCCGCGCCACGAATCAGGTCACATCTGTCGGCCGTCTCTCGAAAGACTATTCGCAGTACCTGGTGCTCACGACCAGCCAGTTTGCAAACCTTGAAGATGTCCGCGACGCTGTAGTCGCAATCGACAACGGGGCGCCGATTCGAGTACGCGACCTCGCCGAGGTTCGCTACGGCGTTGCCGATCGCCAAACGTTAATTACGGGCAACGGCCAACCCGCGGCATTGATCAATATTTCGCGCCAAATCGGCGGTAATATTCTCCAGCTCGCTCGGCAAATTAAGGAGGATGTCCGCAATCTCGGTTCCGCCATTCCCAAAACCCTGCACATTTCTGTGGTCTACGACCTCGCGCAATTCGTGTCCGAGTCCATCGGCAGTGTTCGTGACGCCATCCTGGTCGGCGCCGTGCTTGCGGTATTGATCCTTTTCATATTTCTGCGGGACGGACGCGCCACGCTTGTTGCTGCCACCTCGTTGCCACTTTCGGTGATCGGCACATTCTTTTTCCTCAGACTGTTCGGCGGCACGCTAAACCTAATGTCGCTGGGAGGATTGGCGATTGCAATCGGGCTAATAATCGACGACGCCGTCGTCGTTGTCGAAAACATCTACCGCCATCGTGCCCTCGGCGAACCAGTTGACCTAGCCGCAGAGCGTGGAACGAACGAGCTTATCGGCCCGGTTGTGGGTTCAACGGCTACGACGCTCATCGTTTTCTTGCCGCTGAGCCTATTGAAAGGCGTTGTCGGCGAATTTTTTTCGGCGCTGTGCCTCACGCTCGGTATTTCCGTTCTTCTTTCGCTCGTTTTCGCGATCGCCCTGATTCCATTGCTATCGCTGCGCTACCTGTCAGGCTCGACTCGCCACGCGGAGAAAGCCGCTAGGTTCATCGAACCCGTAAACAGGGTTTACGAACGATCCGTACGCTGGGCGCTGAAGCATCGTGGTATCGCGGCCGGAGGAGCGCTGGCGTGTGGCGTGCTCGGAATCGTTCTTTACCTCAACGTGGACACCGGTTTCCTTCCCGAGATGGACGAGGGCGGCTACGTCCTCGATGTCATCACGCCCGCGGGCACATCCCTGGACGAAACCAATCAAATTATCGAGCAGATCGAGCAACGTATTGCCAAGATGCCTGAAACGGACGCCTTCTCGCGGCGCACCGGTGCGGAGCTCGGCCTCTACGCTACCGAACAGAACAAAAGCGACATTCTTGTAAAGATGAAGCCTCTCTCGAGGCGCAAACGGAGCACCGAGGAAGTCATGAACGACTTGCGCCAGCAAATTGCGCAAAACATTCCCGGTGTGGACGTCGAATTCACACAGATCTTACAGGACATGCTAGGTGATCTGGAAGGCTCTCCAGAGCCTGTCGAGATCAAGGTATTCGGCAACGATATGAACACGCTCCAAAAAGTCGCCGACGAGATTGAACCGAAGCTGACGAAAATTCCAGGTATCGTCGATTTCCAGGGCCTCCGGAAAGGTAATCCCGAGATCGTTTTTCACGTGGATGATGCGCTCGCAGGACGTGCTGGGCTTACCGCCGATCAGGTCTCTCAACAAGTGAGCGCCGGACTGCTTGGCCTCACCGAAACCCAGCTTCGCGAAGCGGACCGCTCCGTCGATATCCGAGTGCGGTTTCCGGATTCGTTCCGCTACAACTACTCCGATATCCTGCAGTTTCCCGTATTGAGCGCTTCGAAACAGATTGTTCCGCTTTCTTCCCTCGCCCAGGTGGATCAGGTTCACGGAGACAATCAGTTGCTGCGCGAAAATCAGCGACTGATGGTTTCGCTAACGGCACGCCTCGAAAATCCCAATGATCTCGGTCGCGCTATTGGCGACGTGAGGAAAATGATGGCGCGTATCGTTCTGCCAACGGGCACTTCATTCGAAATCGGTGGGCAATACGAAAGCCAGCAAGCCTCATTCCGGGATTTGCTCTCTGTGCTGGCCTTGGCGCTAGGGGCCGTATTCATCGTGCTTGTGGTCCAGTTCCGAAATTTGCTGCCGGCGCTAATTATTCTTTCGGCAGCGCCGCTGTCGCTCGTTGGCGTGTTCGCCGTGCTCTGGGTCACGGGCACCGCGCTCAACGTATCTTCCTTCATGGGCATCATCTTGATGGTGGGACTCGTAGTAAAAAATGGGATCATTCTATTTGAGTACGTTCAAAAGCTGCGGGAACAAATGAATATGTCGCTCGACGAGGCTCTCGTTGCCGCCGGAACAATTCGCATCCGTCCGATCTTGATGACCACGCTGGCCACGCTTTTCGGACTCTTGCCCTTGGCGCTTGGCGTTGGTTCCGGCGCGGAGCTGCAGAGGCCACTCGCATTGGCTGTAATCGGAGGGCTGCTTGTGTCTACCTTTATCACGCTGCTAGTGATGCCCGTCCTGTATTCCTTCGCAGGACGCGGTGTCGGTAGCGATAGGCACTCGGACTAAAGTAATAAATCGATCCGCTCCTCGACTCACTAGGCTTCTTGCACTTGATTCGCTGGGCTTCGCACGGGTGCCTGAAATCAGGGTCTACACAAATAACCTATGCTTTCGCGCAGCGTTTGATCGCTGGAATTAATTCGGCAGCGAGCGACGATTTGTCTAGCAATACCAGTGCGCCAAATAAATCAGCCAGTTGTTTCGTCTCGTCGTCAATCCATAGCGACATTGCAATGACGCGCGTTTCAGAGAAACTCGTCTTAACCTGTTCTGGTGAAACGGACTTTTCATCTCGCATATGCACGTCAAGAAGCACGATGTCGGGCCGGATGCGAAAACATAGCCTAATACATTGGCTGAATTCGTGAGCGACAGCTACGACTTCAATCTCAGGGTCGGAACCAAGGTGGCGCCCGATCGCATCTCGAAGGTGTTCGTTGTCGTCAGCGAGCAAAACCGTGATGGGCAAGGGACGATCCAGGGTTAGATCAGACGTTGAGAGCGTACAGCTTCCGACCTGCGTTCGCATTGCTTGTCATCGAGAGTGTTCAAGGTTCTCCGGGACACCCCACAGATTTTCGCCCGACCGAACTTACACAACAACACGGTTCGACTAAGTTGTCGAATCGAACAGCCGGTCAGGTTCAGAAGATCTCGTCCCCTCAAACGGTGACCGGCTGGTCGTGGGGTGGGGCAGAATCAACCTAGGTTCTGGCAAGTTTAGATCGCATCCGGTAAAAGAGTATGAAATCGTGATTAAAAGTTCTTAATGACGATTCTTATTGAAGAGCCATTGAGGTCACTGCTTTTCCAATCGCCAGGAGCCTACTGCTTCTTCACGCCCTTGGGCTGCTGAGCTTCAACCCGTTCGACGAAGAAGCTAACGGCCGGCCCGCGCAAAGATTCTCTGCCGCTCGCGCGTAGCGGTTCGACCTTGCGCGAAACTGTTATCAAGGGCTCGTTTCTGTTCGCGGGGAATTAGGAACAGATATGTCCGATTATCCGACTTACCAAGCACTTGCGACGATTCGTGTTAAATTCGATGCAGTTCGCGCTGATGGTGTGCGGCGAACGAACGGACAGTTAGCCCATTTCTTCGGAGTTCGACCGTGATTAGCTCTAGGCTGTTCACGACCATTGCGCTTTCGATCACCATCGCCGCTGGCTGCGGCGCGTCGAGCACAGTAAACCTGTCGGATGAGGAAGCAGCTATTCGCAAGACTGATGCTGACTGGCTCGCCGCTGCTGCTTCGCACGACCTAAATCGCGTACTCCCGTTCTGGTCCGACGATGCGACCATACTAGTTCCTGATACACCGGCGGTCGTAGGAAAGGAAGCGATCCGTAAATATGTAGCCGACTCGTTTGCCACGCCCGGATTCTCGATCACCTGGAAGACTGAGAAAGTAGAAGTTTCCCAATCGGGCGATTTGGCGTACTCCACCGGAATTGACCGAATATCGCTGAATGGTCCGGATGGTAAGTCTCTGACGGAGGTGGGCAGAGGCGTGGCGATTTGGAAAAAGCAGGCGGATGGTTCCTGGAAGTGCGTCGTGGACGTGATGAGCCCTGCTGAGAGTTCCAGCGCAAAATAACACGCCAGTTCCTGATTAACGCTGCCGGCATCCACGCGAAGAATTCGAAACTCTGACAAACTGAATGGCTACCGACGCTGCGCGGCTGTGGTAGTCTTCCGCTCGACTCATCCCTAGGTGAACAAACAACCAGTTCACAACCCTTGGAGGAACCAGGATGATCCGACGGCTAGGTCTGTGGCTTCTGCTAGTGGCCGTGTTGCCGCCCTCCGCGTTCTGTCAGATTTTCCAGCTCGCCGAGCTGAATACAAATCAAATCCGCGCTCTGGATCGCGCCAAGACGGTCGTGCTGATCCCGGGGGGAATTTTGGAAGAACACGGGCCCTATCTCCCGTCTTTTACAGACGGGTACGTCGATGCGGCGGTGACGCAGGAACTGGCGCGTTCCATCGTTGCGCGGCCCGGATGGATTGTCGTGATCTTTCCGGCTGTACCTCTGGGTTCCGGCGGCGCAAATGGTTTAGGCGGTAAATGGGCATTTCCCGGCTCGTACACCGTTCGCACCGAAACCTTGCGCGCCGTTTATATGGATCTATCGACCGAGCTGGGAGAGCAGGGATTTCGCTGGATTTTTCTGGTCAACGACCACGGTGATCCACTGCACGCCCGTGCGCTCAATGAGGCTTCTAGGTATTTCCACGATGTCTATGGCGGCACGATGGTTCATCTCAGAGATTTAATGCCAATCGCGACTTGCTGCGGCACAGAGGAGAAGTTGTTCACACCAAGCGAACTTGCCGAGGAAGGATTTACCGTACACGCGGGGGCGGACGAGCACAGCCAGATTGTCTTTTTGCATCCTGAACTTGTCGATCCATCCTATAAGGACGCTCCATCACTGACGGGCAAGGACGTCGCTGACCTTTTTCGTATTGCGGGAGCAAGGGATTGGCCTGGATATTTTGGGGCACCACGGCTGGCTCGCGCATCTTTAGGGGCTCAGCATTTTTCAGAATTCGTCCGCGTCGAATCCGAGCTGGTATTGAAAATTCTCGACGGCATGGACTATCGAGCTATTCCGCGTTTTTCCGATCAGTTCGATCTCAGCAAAATCCCCGGATTGCAGGCTGAATTCGAGCACGATCGCGCATGGGAGGACAAAGAAAAAGAATGGTTGAAATCGGTCGGAAGCCAGAAGAGGTAGGCATTCAAAATTGTTAGACGGGATGCCTTAGGAGGCATGATGGCCGATCCTTCCAAGTGGCTTGAGGTCTTGGCGTGGAGTAAGGCGCTGTTCGAGTCCACGAAAGCCGGAATAGATTTCGCGGCAACGCTTCAGAAAAATCGTGAGGACGGAGCGATCCTCGTAATCCAAAAGTCACTAGAACGAGCAGCGCGGAACACATTCATGGACGGATGTCCTCGCTAGAAGAACTATTCAGAAAACGGCGAGTTTGCGACGACGTCCGCGAAGTTCGGAGGAGTGAACCCTTCGACGTAGCGGGTGCCGAAATCCCGAAGAATGTTGTCAAAGCTGGTCGCCGGTTTGCGGCGAACGATGTTGCATAGGGATGACTGGAGCTGGTTCTT
>Ga0210388_10001124_pt1 | contig 21196 bp, 14 predicted proteins | sample IncBWC19OmetaG_FD_155485 | JGI IMG/M metagenome (GOLD analysis project Ga0210388, IMG submission 155485) | Forest soil microbial communities from Barre Woods Harvard Forest LTER site, Petersham, Massachusetts, United States - Inc-BW-C-19-O ... | reverse complement strand
CGGCTTCTCCGTCGAGAATGTAAAAGTCAATTGGCCCGCCATCCTCGCGCGCAAAGACAAAATCGTAAAAAAACACGCCGGCGGCATCAACGCGCTCTTCAAGAAAAATAAAGTTGAGTCCATCACAGGCTGGGGCAGGGTCGCCGGTCCAGGCCGCGTCTCCGTGGAAAAAGACGGCAAGATCACCGAGCTCGAAACCGCGAACATCCTGGTCGCCACCGGTTCCGCAGCGCGCTCGCTGCCCGGCGTAGAGATCGACGGCACGACCGTGCTAACCAACCGCGAAATTCTCGGCCTGCAGCAAATTCCGAAATCCATGATCGTAGTCGGCTGCGGCGCGGTGGGCGTTGAGTTCGCCTCCATTTTCAATACCTTCGGCTCGGAAGTCACCTTGCTCGAAGCGCTCCCGCGGGTCGTGCCCCTCGAAGACGAAGAAATTTCCGCCGAGCTGCACAAAGCCCTTGTGAAAAAGGGTATGAAAATTGAACTCGAAGCCAAGGTGGAGTCCGTGAAGAGAGACGCCAACGGCGCGACGGTCGTTTACAAAGACAAAACAAACGCAGCGAAAACCATCAGTGCAGAAAAAGTCCTGATCGCCGTCGGCCGCCGCCCACTCACCGAGAATATCGGCCTGGAAAAAACCAAAGCCAAACTCGAGCGCGGCTTTATTCATACCAACGCGTACCTCGAAACCGACGAGCCGCGCCTCTACGCCATCGGCGATATCGTCGCCGGCCTGCCGCAATTGGCGCACGCCGCCTCCATGGAAGGCATCATTGCCGTCGGGCGCATGGCCGGAAAAGAAGTCCAGCCCTTCGATCGCAAGCGCTGCCCCAACTGCACCTACTGCGAGCCGCAAATCGGTTCCATCGGCCTAACCGAAAAACAAGCCCGCGATGCCGGTTTCCAAGTGAAGACTGGAAAATTCCCGTTCCTCGGCAATAGCAAAGCCACGATTCTCGGCAACCACGAAGGCTTCATCAAAGTGGTAGCCGAAGAAAAGTACGGCGAAATTTTAGGCGTGCACGCCATCGGCCCACTGGCCACCGAAATCATCGCCGAGCCGGTTGCAGCCCTCGGCCTGGAAGCCACGCTCGACGACATGGCCGCCACAATCCACGCCCACCCCACTGTATGGGAAGCAATGGGCGACGCATTCAATTCCGTGCGAGGCTTAAGCATCAACTATTAGCGCGCGCTGAAAGTTTTGTAGGTCGTGGCTTTAGCCACGACATCAGACTAACGAATTGCGACGGTTTTGAAGTTGTTTTTGAATGTGTAGCGGCCAGTCCCGTTTTATGGAGTCGGGCAGCCGTTGGTCAGCTTTTGTAGCGGCGCACTTCAGTGCGCCATGTGATGTCTGGCAGGCAACATCCGGCGCACGTTGAGAGGCTCGTGAACCACCCAGAAAAAATCTGCTGGCAAGTAAATGCAGGCCTCCTGCTTTACGCGCCCGCGTGCGCGCTCCAGCATCAACTCGTCGAAGCCCGCAAAGCCGGCGCCATCCCAGACGTCCTGCTTTTCTGCGAGCACCCGCACGTAATCACGCTGGGGCGCAACGGAAAAAAAGAACATCTCCGCGCGAACGACCGCCTGCTCGCGCAAATGAATGTCACGTTCCACGAAACCAACCGCGGCGGCGACATCACCTACCACGGCCCCGGACAAATCGTCGGCTACCCCGTCCTCGATCTCACCGAACACCGCCGCGACGTCCGCTGGTACGTCGAACAACTCGAAGAAACCATGATCCGTGCGACAGCCGACTTCAAAGTCACAGCGACGCGGATCGCCGATCGCCACGGGATCTGGGTCGGCCAGCCCGCAACAGAAGAAAAACTCGCCGCCCTGGGTGTCCACCTTAGTCGCTGGGTCACTTCCCACGGCTTCGCGTACAATGTTGCAACCGATCTGCGATACTTTGATCTAATCGTCCCATGCGGCATTGCAGGTAAGCGCGCCACCTCTCTGGAACGCGTGCTCGACCGCGCCGTCCGCACCGAAGAAGTGCGGCCCAGGCTCGCCGCGCATTTCGGCAAACTGTTCGAGCGCGACATGCTGCAAGTGACGCGCGCCGAACTCGAGGAAAAATTGCAACACCACATCGAACACGCGCTCGCGCCACGCCCCAGCGAAATCTTGGAACTAAAAGGGAGCTTGGCATGACCCAATCGCCGATCCAGACAATGACCCAATCTACGGCTCAATCCAGCGCCCAGCCGCTCACCCGCCAGCAGCACCTCGACCTCTATTACTACATGCAGCTCAATCGCCAGCTCGAGGAGCGCATGGTCCGCCTCTTCCGCCAGAATAAAATTGTCGGCGGCCTCTACTCCAGCCTCGGACAGGAAGCCGTATCCGTCGGCACCTGCTACGCCCTGGAAAAACGCGACTGGATCGCCCCCATGATCCGCAACATCGGCGCGCTGCTGGTAAAAGGCGTCCCGCCACGCGACATCTTCACCCAGCACATGGCGAAATTCACTTCGCCCACGCTGGGCAAAGACGGCACCAGCCATTTTGGCGACCTGAAAGTCCGCCACATCGTTTCCCCGATTTCCATGCTCGGCGATTTAATCCCGGTGATGACGGGCGTCGCCATGGCCGGCCGCTACCTGGGGCAAAATATCGTAGCGCTCACATGGATCGGTGACGGCGGTAGCTCCACCGGCGCGTTTCACGAAGGCCTGGGCCTCGCCGCGTCGCAGCGCGCTCCCTTCGTCCTGATCATTGAAAATAATCAGTGGGCCTACTCCACTCCCGTTTCACGCCAGGTGCCCATCCAGAATCTCGCCGACCGCGGCGCGGCCTACGGAATCGCCAGCGTAATCGTTGACGGCAACGACGTGGTTGCCGTCTATCAAGCCTCGAAAGAAGCGGTAAACGAATGTCGCGCCGGCCGCGGCCCTCGCATCATCGAAGTAAAAACCATGCGCATGCGCGGCCACGCTCAGCACGATCCCGCCGAATACGTTCCCAAGGAAATGTTCGACTACTGGAAGGCCCGCGACCCCCTCACGCTCTACGAAAAGTATCTAACCGAAAATAAAATCTGGGACGCCGCCGCGAAATCCGAAATTGACGCTCGTATCGAACGCGAACTCGACGTCGAACAAAAATTCGCCGAAGATTCGCCGCTCCCTCCGCCCGAACTGGCCGAAGAAGGCGTCTATTGCGACGGCTGCCACAAAATCGAAGCCGACTGGAAGCGCGCAAAATCCGAAGTGTCGCCGCCGAGATCCGGCATCGACCCCACCTGGCGCCTGAAAGACCTACCCGCATACACGCAAGCCGCAATCACAGGCGGCAACGGCGCGAAAAATCCAGCACAGACGCAGCCGCCCGCCTCGGTGGTGGTGCCCGCCGCCGCAGCAGCCACGGTCCCGGCGATTCAAAAGCCCGCCCCGGCACCCGCGCCCGAACGAGTCGAAACTCAACCGGAACATTTAGCCGCGGGCGTTGCCGCGGAGGATCCCGCCGTCCCCCGCGTCCCGTTCGGCCGCGGGCCGAAGGACAAAGCCTTCCGCCAAAGTCCCGAGAATCCCCAAAACAAACCAGCCTACTCCCGCGCACCGAAAGAAAAATCCTTCAGCCGCACCCAGCCGGAGAAATCTTTCAGCAAGAGCCCGCGCAACAAGTCCTTCGGCAAAAACGCCCAAGGCAAGCCGTTCACGAAAAATCCCCACGATAAACAGGGGAGGCGCTGACGATGTCCCACACCGCTCCGAACCTGTCCTCCAAAACCGTCCCCACTTCCGGCCCCATCACCATGGTGGACGCGATCCGGCAAGCGATGTTCGAGGAAATGGAACGCGATCCCGCCGTCGTCGCCATCGGCGAAGATATCGGCGTGTACGGCGGCGCCTTCAAAGTCACCGATGGCCTGCTGGCGAAATTCGGCCGCGAACGCGTCATCGAAACGCCCATCGCCGAAACCGCGATCATCGGCGCGGCCTGCGGCATGAGCTTCCTCGGCCTGCGCCCCGTCGCCGAAATGCAGTTCATTGATTTCATTGCCTGCTGCTTTAACCAGGTCACCAACTTCGTCGCCAAATCCCACTACCTCTGGGGTGCGCCGGTGCCCATGGTCATTCGCGGCCCTTCCGGCGGCGGCGTGCACGGCGGCCCATTTCATTCCGCGAATCCCGAAATGTATTTCGTGCATACGCCGGGGCTGAAAGTGATTTATCCTTCCACGCCGTCGGATGCCAAGGGCTTGTTGAAGTCCGCGATACGCGACAACAATCCCGTGCTGTTTTTCGAGCATAAATATCTGTACCGCCGGCTGAAGGAAGAAATGCCGCCGGGCGATTACACCGTGCCCATCGGCAAAGCCATCGTGCGCCGCCCAGGGCGCGATTTAACGATCGTCAGCTACGCGGCCATGGCGCATACCTCTATGGACGCTGCCGTCGAGCTGGCGAAAGAAGGTATCGAAGCGGAAGTGATTGATTTGCGCACGCTGCTTCCGCTCGATAAGGACACTATTCTCAATTCCGTAAAGAAGACCAACAAGCTGCTGGTGGTGCACGAAGACACGCGCACCGGCGGCATCGCCGGCGAAATTGCCGCTCTTGTCTTCGAAGGTGCTTTCGACGACCTCGACGGCCCGGTGGCCCGCGTCACCGCGCTCGATACGCCGGTGCCGTATTCACCGCCCCTCGAGGAACGTTTTCTACCCAACACCGAAAAAGTAGTCGCGGCCGCGCGCGAACTGGCAAAATACTAAAGCGGACAAAGGCAGGACCGAGACGATGGGAAAGACCAAGGGCATCAACAACGCCGAATTTGAAGTGGGCAGCGAAGTGAAAATTGCCGACCGCGCTTTCCTCGAGGCTTTTCTGGAGGCCGGCCAGTATCACAACGAGCTGGAGCCGGAGCAGCTACCCTACGCCGGCAAAATCGCCAAAGTGAAGGCCGTGGACTTCTTTACGGGCGGCGATGAGATTTACACGCTGCAGGGTATCCCCGGCGTGTGGCACGAGGAATGTCTCAGCGCCGCCTAGATTTTGCCTCGTTGAAGTCAGTCCCGCGGCGCGCGTTCGTACCTACAGGAGAAGACCATGGCTGTTGACGTCATCATGCCCCAAATGGGCGAAAGTATTTTTGAAGGCACGATAACCAAGTGGCTGAAAAAGGCCGGAGACAAAATCGAGCGCGACGAACCGCTGTTCGAAATTTCCACCGATAAAGTCGACGCGGAAATTCCCTCGCCCTCGGCTGGGGTGCTGAAAGAAATCAAAGTCGGCGAAGGCCAGACGGTGCCAATTCAAACCGTCGTCGCCGTGATCGAAGCCAGCGACGGCGCCGCCAGTTCCGCGCCAGCCCCGGCTCCTGCGAAACCCGAAGCCGCCAAGCCCGCCGCGCCGCCTGCAGCAGCGAAGTCCGCTGCGCCAGCTCCTGCTTCGGCTGCACCGGCTCCGCCGCAAGCTGCTTCGAGCGGTGAAAAAGTTCGCAGCTCGCCGCTCGTCCGCAAAATCGCGCGCGAAAATAATATTGATGTCTCCCAGGTTCCCGGCACCGGCGCCGGCGGCCGCGTCAGCAAGAGCGACATTCTCAGCGCCGTGCAAGGCGGTGGCGCGCCAGCGTCTTCCGGCGCAGCTCCGGCGGCCGCACCGCCCGCACCAGCGGCTAGGCCAGCAGGAGTTCCGCCGGCCACAGGCGGCGCAAGCGCCTCTGCTGTCCTCGAAAACGCCGTCCCGCGCGAAAAAATGTATTTCGGCCACTACGAAGTCCAACCGATGTCCGTCATGCGCCAGCGCATCGCCGAGCACATGGTGCTCTCAAAGCACGTCTCCCCGCACGTGTATTCCGTGGACGAAGCGGACATGACCGCCATCGCCACCCTCCGCGCCAAAATGAAGCACAAGTTCGAAGAAACCAGCGGCACCAAGCTCACGTTCATGCCTTTCTTCGTCCGCGCCGCCGTCGAAGCCCTGCGCGCCTTTCCCACGGTGAACGCCTCGGTGGACGGCACCAACATCATCCTGCACAAGGAATGCAATATCGGCATCGCCGTCGCTCTCGATTGGGGCCTGATCGTTCCGGTGATCAAAAACGCCGAGGAGAAAAATTTCCTGGGTATCGCGCGCACCATGAACGATCTTGCCGAACGCGCCCGCGCCAAAAAACTCAAGCCCGAGGAAGTCGCCGAAGGCACTTTCGCCATCACCAATCCCGGCGTCTTCGGCGGCCTGTTCGGCCTCCCAGTAATCAATCAGCCGAACGTCGCCATCCTCGGTCTGGGCACAATCGAAAAGCGCCCCGTGGTAATTGACGACGCGATAGCCATTCGCAGCATGGTCTACCTCACCCTCTCCTACGATCACCGCGTAGTAGACGGCGCCGTAGCCCACCAGTTCATGGCCAAACTGAAGCACACGCTAGAGAACTGGACAGAAAGCATTCTGTAAGTTGCGTCAGCGATGCAGAGTCAACAGTCGGGAGTTAAAAGTTAAGAGTGAAGGCAGGCAGTGGTTTTGAATTTGTGAATCGCTCCCGCTTCGCGGGATCGAAGGGTCGCGGCCGCCTGCTTTTCAGGCGGGCGTAGCTGACTTTGCTTTGTAGGTCGTGGCTTCAGCCACGACATTTACGTTGCACGCGTCGGCCGGCTTCAGCCGCTGAATTACGGCTTGTGCGCCTACGACACGGACCGGGAAGGCCGGGGCTTCAGCCCCGCCGTCAGCGCGCCCAAAAAAGGGGCTTTAGCCCCTGAAGCCATTCCTTTCGGTCCGCAGTTGAAAACGAAACGCGCCGTCTCAATTGTCTTTTGCTTTCAGCTTTTTAGCTATCAACTTTCAAGTCTAAACGTCCTAGTCTAAATCCATGTCACGCTCCCCGAAAATCGACCCCTGGGGCACCCCACCGTGGAAAATTAACTTCGCCCCGTCGCGGCGCAAACGCCCCGCTCACGTGGACTTCGCCATAATCGGCGGTGGCTTCACCGGCCTCGCAGCCGCCGGGTGGCTGCGCCTCCTAGCTCCCGATAAATCCGTAGCCGTCTTCGAGGCCGCCCACATCGGCGCAGGCGCCAGCGGCCGCACCGGCGGCATGGTCCTGGCCGAAACCGCCGCTGGCAACCAACCCGGCCTGGGCGACGTCCTCGCGGGCTTCCAATCCATCCTCGAAAAATTAAAAGTGCGCTGCGATCTGAAACTAAACGGCGCCTGGGAAATCGCGCGCCGGCATAATTCCGGAAAAGCGAAGCCCCAGCACTCACCAATCACCTGGAACGATTCCGGCACCCTGAGAGTAGTAAACGAAGTCCCCGGTGGCACACTCGATCCCGGCAAACTCGTCAGCGGCCTGGCCCGCGCCGCTCAGCGTCAAGGCGCGTACATCTACGAAAATCACCGCGTGCAGCGTATCAGCTGGAGCGTGACGCCGGAACTGCACATCACCACCATTGGCAGCGCAGCACAGAAAATCGCCGCCGCGAAAATTCTTTTCGCCACCAACGCTCTATCGCTTCCCGCAGCGGGCCTCACCGGAATGCACCCGAGGCTGACGCTCGCCGTGCTCTCGAGGCCAGTCAGCGAAAAAGTTCTAGCCGAGATCGGCCTCGGACAAAGAAAGCCCTTCTACACCGTGGATTTTCCCTATCTCTGGGGCCGCGTCCGGCCGGACCGTTCAATCGTCTGGGGCGCAGGCCTGGTGCAATCCCCGGATGCCAACGATCTCGAAAAAGTGGAGATCGCCGCCGAAGAATCGGCCGCAGCGTTCGATCGCCTCGAAGATCGCATCCGCCACCTGCATCCGGCGCTGGAAAATACAAAATTCTCCAGGCGCTGGGGCGGCCCGATCCTCTTCCGCGATTCCTGGAAACCGGTCTTCGACTGGCACCCGCAAAGCATCGCTTGCGCCACAAGCAAGGGCGCAGCGTCAAATAACAGCGACGCCCCACGCAACGGCATAGTGCTCGGCGCCTACGCCGGCCACGGCGTAGCACTCTCCTCGTACCTCGGAACCTGGGCCGCCGAAGTCCTGCTCGATCGCCGCGACCTGCCAAAATGGAGCGTTCTCAAGCCGTAAGAGAAACCGATGCCGCTCATTTCCGTCACGCGCTTGCGAGTCCGCTCCTTCCGCTATCTACCGGGATTTCTCTGGGATACATTCCAGTCCGTGCGCCAGGTCCAGCGCAGTCCCGGTTTTCTCGGCGGCAGGCTGTTAGTCAACGCAGGCTACGTTTTTTGGACCATGACCGCCTGGCAGGACGAAACCGCGATGAACGCCTATCGCACCGGCGGCGCCCATCGCCAAGCCATGCCCAAGCTGTTGAACTGGTGCGATGAAGCCGCGGTAGTGCACTGGACGCAAGACTCACCGGAAATCCCCGAGTGGCAGCAGGCCCAGCAGCACATGTCGGAACGCGGGAGACTTTCAAAGGGTGAACCATCCATCCACAGCGCAAGCCTCGCAGAAAATTCCCGCGCCGCAACCCAGCCGCATCGCACAAACGCTGAAGCCAGCGCGCTAACTTCGCGCAGCTGCGGCAAGCGCCGTCCACAAAACTATCTCCCACCCACCGCCCCGCTCATCAAACGTGTGGTTGAAGACGCCATGAGGCAGTCTCCGGTAAAGTAACCCGTGAGAATTTTGCAGCGCCGAACCGCGTTTCGCCGGACCGTGCTAGCAGTCGTGGTATATTTTATCCGTCTTCGACGTCCCTGTTTTTCTTCATCGCCCTCGAAGGAGGCTCCGTGCAATTCTTCCGTTCTCGCTACCAGCTGGTACTTGCCATTGCCCTGCCTGCACTCGCCGCGTTGTACGCGGGCAGCTTTATTCTCCCGGCTCGGAATCGTTCCACGGTCCTCGCGGGAGCAATGGGCGCCGCATGCCCGGACGATGACAGCGGCCTGAAGCTGCCGTCTGGTTTTTGCGCGACGATCTTCGCCGACGGCATCGGTCACGCGCGGCACATGGCGGTCACGCCGGGCGGAGTGGTTTATGTAAACACCTGGTCCGGTGAATACTATGGCAACGACACACCGCACGCGGGCGGGTTCCTGGTCGCGTTGCAGGACCCGGCGGGCGCGGGCAAGGCCACCGTCAACGAGCGGTTTGGTGAAACCGTCGCGAGCGGCGGCCATGGCGGCACGGGCATCGGCCTGTACAACGGCGCGCTCTACGCAGAAAGCAACGACCGCATCGTGCGCTATGCGCTGCCGCCGGATTCGCTCCTGCCGCGCGATGCTCCGGCCACCATCGTCTCTGGTTTGCCCCTCACTGGCGATCATCCCATGCATCCGTTCATCATTGACGCGCAAGGCTCGCTATACGTGGATGTCGCGAGCGCCACCAATTCCTGCCAACTGAAAAATCGCACGCTGAATTCACCAGGGGCCGAGCCCTGCACGGAACTCGAGACCCGCGCCGGCATCTGGCGCTATGACGCGAATAAATCCGATCAGCATTTTTCCAGCGCCGAACGCTTCGCCACCGGCATCCGCAACGCTGAAGGTTTTGCGATTGACTCGAGCGGCCACATGTTCGTCACGCAGCACGGCCGCGACCAGCTGCGCTCAAATTTCCCGGCGTTCTACCAGCCCCAGCAGGAGGCCACCCAGCCCGCCGAGGAAGTCGTCTTGCTGAAACAGGGCGGCGATTACGGCTGGCCGGAGTGCTACTACGACGGCGTGCAGCAAAAGCTGGTGCTCGCGCCGGAATACGGCGGCGACGGCGGCAAGAAAATCGGCGTGTGCGCGCAGAAGACCGCTCCGGTCGCGGCATTCCCGGCCCACTGGGCGCCCAATGGAATGGTGTATTACCGCGCGCAACAATTTCCCAAGCGCTACCAGGGCGGGCTGTTCATCGCCTTCCACGGCTCCTGGAATCGCGCGCCCTATCCGCAGGGCGGCTACAACGTGGTGTACCAATCGCTCCAGGGCGAGCGTGCCGGCGGCTCCTGCGAAATTTTCGCCGATGGTTTTGCCGGCCCGGTGAAATCGCCGGATGGCGCCGAGCATCGTCCCAGCGGCGTGGCCGTCGGCCCCGACGGTGCGCTATACATTTCCGACGATGTGCGCGGGCGAATTTACAAGATAGTCTATCGCGGCGGTTCTGCTGACGCGGGCGGCGCGCGTGTAACTCCGTGTCCCAGCGAGTCGGCTCCGGCTGGTGCAATCGCGCGCGCTGCCGCGAGGCCGCCAGAGGGCACGCATCCCGACGCCGGCGCGGCGGCAAACTCTGCTGGCGCTGTGCCGAAAGGTGCGACGCCAGAAATGGTCGCGCTCGGCGCGCGCGTCTACGGCGGCCAAGCTGGCGGAGCAGCCTGCACGGGATGCCACGGCGATCACGGCCAGGGCTCGCCGCTCGGTCCCGCTCTTACAGCGCATAAGTGGCTATGGAGCGACGGCAGCTACGCCGGCATCCAGAAAACAATCACCGACGGCGTGCCGCAGCCCAAAAATTATCGCAGCCCCATGCCCGCGATGGGCGGCGCGCAACTCAGCGCCGATCAGGTGAAGGCAGTCGCCGCCTACGTGTACAGCATCAGCCACCGGGCGCCCGGGAAATCGCCGCAGTAGAAGTTGCACTTTGTTTCCCGCCGCTACGCGCAGGCCCAACTGCTGCGCCAGCGCGCGCTGCACGCCAAAATAATTACGCGAACGCTCCGGCACGCCGGCCGGGCGGATTTTCAGTTGGATCCCACGGGAAGCGTCTCGAAAGGTTCTGCGGGAAGCCGCGTCACTGGATGCGCATGCGCAATTCCTCCGCGAATCCCTCCACCTGGCTCATGGCCACGATGCGTATGCCTTCACCGGCGAATAATTTCTCGACGAACACGTGCCGCGGATTCTCAGCGTCCGGCGCCGTATCGGTAATGGCCGTGATTTCCGCAAGTCTGTCGCGCGCGTGAATGCAGCCCGCCGTGTAGGCCAAAGCCTTCGCCTGCGGCAAATCGCGCCGCAGCGAAACCGACTGGATAAATCCGCGCACGCCGTTCTGGTAACCGTAATCCAACCGCATGGGATCTCCAGGCTGCGTAAAACCCTCCACGCGCACGCGATGCTCCAGCTTCCCCAGTATGCGGTGCCGCCGAAACACATCGTTCAACTTGTCGCGCATCCAGTCCCGCGTATTCTGCAGCAGGCCGCCATTGCGCCGCGCGGACGGCGTCACCTGCTCGCGGTACAAACGGTCCAGCTCTGCATCGAAATTGTCGGCCAACAGCCCCTGCTTCTGGCTGAACTGCAGCACGTTTGAGAGGCCCTGGTCCAGCGTTTGAAGATAAACCTCAACGTTCTTGACCGATTCCCGCAGCCGCGCATCGAACTCGGTAGGAAGCGACCGTAGCAAGTTTTCATCAAGGTCGGGATGCACGCGTCGCACGCGCGCGAATTCCGCAGGCTCTTCGATCAACCGCATTGCCCGTCGCGCGCCGGTAGTTTCCTGCAACAGCACACCGATATTCACCCACTCGTCGCGCCGTCGGTTGGGCATATATCGCAGGATGCGATACTCGAACCAATTTTTTGGTGCTTCATCGGTCGATACAAGAGACATGCTTCACCTCCCTACGAAGAGCTCAAGCCGCAGGCTTCCAGACACACCCTTGTCGCCGCAGCTACGCTCAGATCCTGGCGCCTTGCAAAAAGAATCGGCCGCGGCCGGCCAGCGCAAGCGGCCGAATGCTCCACCAGCAACAAATTTCGCCCCGTCCGCAAAAAGCATCCCTACTTCCAATTCGGAAACGGCTGCGCCGATGATTTCCATGCCGACACAATCAATTCCCGCACCAGCTTCCTCCGCCGCAAAAGTTGCTCCAGCATCCTCTCCAGCGCATCCGCATCGCAGTCATACCACTCCGGAGGAATCTGCCCGTAAATTTCCTCCAGCGCCGTCTCTTCAATCCTCTCCACTCGCGCGATCCAGGCTTCGAACGAATCCATCCCGCGCACGCCCTCGTACACCCGGTGCCGCGCATACAATCCCCGCAGCGGCGCATCCGGAAAATTCCATTCCGCCGCATTAAAACAGAATCCGTTATCAATCATCCGCGCGCAATAACGCGTCGCCGCCCCCGCCCCGCGCCCGGCTCCATCCGCTTCGCGAAAAAATATCGCCTGCCGCCCGTTGGTGTTGCAGGTCCATTTGTCGAACACCAGCATCCCGCAGAATTCCGCGATGTTGGTCACTTCGCGCAGCTGTTCATCCGGAAGAAAATCGTACACCGCCACGTCCGCAAGATTTCCCGGATAGCGCGAACCAAATTGCTTCCCCGCCTTGCATGGAGCGCGCCCGCGCCCCAGCTGAATCACCAGATCCTCGGTGTGGGCGATCAGCTCCGCCCGCACCTCCACCACTTCCGGCTCCGCCACAGACAGCCCCAGCCTCGCCGCCAATCTCGTACCCAGCAATTCGTTCGCCAGGATCCGCAGCCCCTGCGGATTGTTCTGGAATTTCACCACGTAATACGCCTGATTCGAGCAGCGCATCAAATGCGATTGCGCCCCGCCACGCATCCTCCGCACCTGTTCGACCGCCAGCGCCATCCCGCGCCCATGCTAACGGCCCATAAAGCCGCGCGGCAAGCGAATTATTTTCAAACTGGGAACGTACCGCAAAGGTGCACTACCGCTAACATCCGCGCGCCATGTTTCGCTTCAGCACACCAGCCGGCTGCGCATCAGATGAGGCAACACAGAAACAGCGCCACCGGGAAATACCGAGCAGGGAAGCAGGGAATCAAATTCCGCAACGCGCGCGACAATCAAAATGCCAACGCCACGCAAAAAGAAACGCGGAACCGTCCGCGCCCGATGCAGCGCAGACGGCCCCGCGTAGTGATGTTCCGAAACCAGAAACGCGTCAGCGTTTCTTGCGCTTGGCAGCTTTCTTCGCCTTGCCTTTTTTCTTCGCAGCTTTTTTCGCGGGTTTCGCTTTCTTCTTGGCCGCGGCCTTCTTCTTCGGCGCGCTCTTCTTGGCCGCGCTTTTCTTCGCAGCAACCTTCGCCTTGGGAGCAGGCGCCGGTTCTTCGTCACCGTCTGGCTCTTCCTCGACGATAATTTCCTCCACTTCCTCTACGATCTCTCCGTGAGGGGGTTCCGCGCCTTCTTCCCCCTCTTCCTCTTCGTAACGGGGTAGCTCGTCATCTTCCTCATCATGCTGTTTGGCGTGAAACATGGATCCCTCCCTGGATATCGGGCTTCAAAAAGATCGTATTAGGCCCTGCGCGCATATAATCGGAGTACCGGAAGTTTGTCAAGATGCAAGGCCTCGAAAACCTTATTCCGCCAAGAATATTTGAGGAAATCGCTGCAGGAGGGATGTAACAAAAGGTTACAGATTAATATAACAAACCTATAATCAGTAGCTTACGGTAGGTGCAGAATGCCGCCGCAATCAGCGCTGAATCGTCAAAACATCACCAGCTTTCAAAGGCCGCTCGTCCAGAAACGAATTTGTCTGCCGTATACTCTCGACGCTGGTCTTGTAAGCATGCGCAATCGAGTACAGCGTCTCGCCCTGCTTGACATGATGCTCCACGGTCGCAGGCTTGGCACCGTCGCCACTCGCCGCCACATTACGCACCGAAACCGTCGCGCCGCCGCCGTTCCCCGCAGCAGGATGCGCCGCCGACTTCGCAACAGCAGAGGCTGAGCGTGCGGGCTCATCCCCCGAGCCCCCGGCATAAATCTTCAATCGCGAACCGCGCGGCACGCTCGGCCCGTGAATATTGTTCCAACGTTTCAACTGCGCCACGCTCACATCAAAACGTTCCGCAATCCCTTCCAGCGTGTCGCCGCGCACCACGCGGTAATGCACCAGCCGCACCGCGGGCGGCGCCGCCGGCACGTTCAGCATGAATCCCGCCGGGACAATCGCATGCGCTTCCAAATGATTCGCCGATTCAATTCCGGCCACGGTCACGTGGTAGTGCCGCGCGATGTCGGAAAGCGTTTCGCCTTGCTCCACAGTGTGCAGCCGCCATGTCGTCCACTTGTCTTCCGGAACTTGGCTGATTACGTTCAGCAATTTTTCGCCGTACCCCGCGGGCAACTTCAATTCAAAGCTCGGATCGCTCGGCGTCACGCTGCGCAGCATTTCCGGATTCAACTCACGCAGATCATCCAGGTCCGCGCCGGTCGCGTCCGCCACCAGCCGCAGATCAATCGCATGCGCCGGATGAATCACGTCCACGGGAGCTGGCTTCTCCGGCGCCACCTGCACGCCATACAGCGAAGGATCCTTCGCCACCAAAGCCATCGCGATAATAATGGGCACGTAGTTCTGCGTTTGCTTTGGCAGCGCGTGGCGCTTCTGCAGTTCCCAGAAATCCGCGTAACCGGTGCGCTCTACAGCCTTCACCACGTTCATCGGCCCCGAATTGTACGCCGCCATTACCAGGTACCAGTCGCCGAACATGTCGTACAGGTCGCGCATGTGCCGCGCCGCCGCCCGCGTGGCCTTCTCCGGATCGCTGCGCTCATCCACATAATAGGTCCGGTCCAGATCGTATTCTTCGCCCCGGAACGGCATGAATTGCCACAATCCCCGTGCCCCGGCGCGCGATACCGCCGACGGCTGAAATGCCGATTCCGCCTGCGCCAGATACATCAAATCCTGCGGCACGCCTTCTTCCTTCAGCACCCGCCGGATCATATCGTTATAACGTCCGGACCGATCCAAGCCGTGCTCCATCGTCGCGCGGCCCCGGGTAGTCGTAAAATAGCTCAAATATTGCAGCACTGAATCGTTCACCGTCAGCGGCAGATCGTGCGGCACGCGCATCAATTCCTTTTCCGCCTGCGCCGCCAGCCGCGGGTCGCCCTTCGGCAAGGTCATGTCCGCCAGCTCGTCAATCGGCGCCGGAGTGCCGGTGCCCTCTTCCTCTTCGTCGGCTTCTTGCTTGGCGCTGCGCTCGTAGGAGTGCAGCGTCTCGCCGATCTGATCGAAAAGATCCGAAAGGCGCGGATCGGAATCCACCTGGAAGCCGCTCGCCAGCATCAATTCCACGGCGCGATCGTAATCCGCATGCGCCTTGTCGAAATCGCCCGACTTATATTCTTTCTGCGCGGTGTTGAAAATCACCTGCACTTTGTCAATGAGGACGTCAATAGCAGGACGGGTGTCGTACAACGAAGTCAGGAAAACGGTGTGCTCGGGAAAGGGCAGCGCTTCGCGCGCAAATTCGGGGGCCGGCGCAGGAGTCGCCGCCGGAGGACGCGCCTTCACCTGCTTGCTGGATACCGTGTCGTTGCACGCCGCGAGCGCGAACGTTCCCACTGCGGCAATTCCGGCGCAGCAGAACCAGCTCAAACGGCGCATGCGGCTCACTGCGCCGCTCACCTCTTCTTGGCCAACGACCCTCAGCTTCATGGTCTTCGTCCATCCTTGCGACGCGCCAGACTTCTCCGCAGGATTCTCCGAAGCAACTTCGGGTCACTAGCTTGCTTCATCCAACGCGGCGCCGCGTCGTTCGCCCCTCTTAAAGGGCAACCGGAATCTTACGAACTACCCACGCCCGGGTCAATGGTCTTGCCGTACCAGCCATTGTCATACTCGGGACATCGCCAGCGGCCCCGTCGCCGCCACGCCGCCCGATCACCTGCCATCCCCGCCTGAAACTTATCGGCAAATATCAGCCGCGTATCACCCCGTCGCGTCAACCGTCTTTCGCAGCACATCCCATTTTTCGGATTGCAATTACACGAGCTCTAATACCTCCGCCAATTTTCCGTTCCACTCTTCATACAAAGCCCATTCCTTATGCCCTTCGCGATTAAACTAAATGGTGTGTAATCACTGATTTATGAAGTGCCAAGTTCTTGACATACTCTGGCTATCCATCTGCATTTGCCATTTCATTCGTCGCATGTTGAGGCAATCGGTCCCACACGAATATGCCCAACAGCGGGAGGGGAACGGCATGAACTTCGGTCGTCGTCTGTTCGGGGCTGTCGGCACTTTCTTCATCATCTTCGCAGCAATTCTAGTGGCGCCATCCGCCTTGCGCGCGCAAACCTCCACTCTCACTGGCACAGCTCTTGATTCGTCCAGCGCAGCCGTTACCGATGCCACCGTCACCGCGACCAACGCCGCCACCGGTGTGACTCGCACCACCACGACCACCAGCACTGGCGCTTACACTATTCCCAACCTGCCGCCAGCCGTTTACACCATCACCTTCACCAAAGACGGCTTCAAGACCGCGAAATTCCAGGGCATTACGCTCACCGTGGATCAGACACTCACCTTGGATTGCAAATTTGAAGTTGGCGCCTTGTCCGCAACCGTGGAAGTGAATTCCGACTCCGTGGCGAACGTGGACACCGAAACTCCCACGCTCAGCAACGTCGTCGAGCACACCCAGATGGTCGAACTGCCTCTGATCCTGCGCGATCCCTACCAACTCGTGCTGCTCGGCCCCGGCGTCACCCAATCTGACAGCGGCCTCGGCGGCGTTTCCATCAATGGCGGGCGCGAGCGCAATAACAATTTCCTGCTCGACGGCACCGATAACAATGATGCTGACGTTCCCGGCGCCCTCGGAGGTCTCACCTCGCAGAATCCCGATTCCACCCAGGAATTCCGCGTCCTTACCAACAATTTCGCTCCGGAATACGGCCGTAACAACGGCGCCGTCATTGACGTAATCACTCGCAGCGGCACCAACACTTTCCACGGCAATCTGTTTTATTTTGGCCGCTGGGACGCCCTCGGCGCCCGCGACTACTTCAATCACCAGATCGACCCCACCACCGGTGACGTCGCCGCCAAGAATCCCTACGTTCGCAATCTGTACGGTGGTTCTCTAGGCGGGCCCATTCGCAAGGACAAGACATTCTTCTTCTTGAACTATCAAGGCGATCGCTTCGTCACCTCGTTAACCAACACTGCGACTGTGCCTACCGCCGCTTTCGACTCGGGAATTTTCAACTACACCAATCCCAGCAATGGCGCAAGTCAGAATGCCATCAACGTCACCGTGCCCGGCGCGCTCAATAACGCCACAGGCGTGGGCCTCGATCCCACTGTCCAACAAATCCTGTCGCACTATCCCGCGCCCAACATTAATAATTCCGATGGCATCACCGGTCTGCTCTTCTTCCCCACGCAGTCCCGCGAAAGGGATGAAGACGTCACCGCCAAAGTCGATCAAAAAATCGGCAAGAACAATGATCTCTACGTTCGTTATGTTTTCAACTGGTTCCGCGATCCGGATCCATTCCATTCAGACTCCTTGCCCGGCGGGATCGGCGCCATCGGTGAATCCGCCAAGACGCAATCCTGGTCCGTCGGCTTGACTTCGACTTTTGGAGCCACACTCTCGAACGAAGTTCGCTTCGGCGCCAATCGCAACACCAACCCCTTCTCTTGCAATGGAGCTCTCGCCGACTCGATTGCCAGCGCCAGCGGAAACTTCCTGGATACTTTCGGCCGCGGCGCCGACTTCACCCTTCCCGGTTTTAGCGTTCCCAACGTTGCGGACTTCGGTTGCGCCTCCCTGGGCTTTACCAACAGCCAGGAGCGCCATACCGGAACCTACCAGGTTCTCGACTACGTCACCAAAGTCCTGGGTTCGCACACCATCAAATTCGGCGGCGAATTCCGCGATGTCTATTCCAATAACAATTCTAATTTCAGTTCGCGCCAGCAATTTCAGTTCAACACCGCAACCGATTTCGGCGTCTCGGTGCTTCAGGGCATAAACCCGCAAGTGGACAACATCACTCTTGAAGATGAAGTGTCCGGCCTGCTTGGCTTGGTTGCAGAGGCCAATCAGACCCAGTATTTCAACCTCGCCGGAGACCGCCACAAGTTCGATGAACTGAATTTCGATCAGCACGAAGTAGGATTGTTCGTGCAGGACGTTTATAAAGTTAGATCGAACCTCTCGATCACCTATGGACTGCGCTGGGATTGGTACGGCGTACCCTTTGAACGGGGCGGCAACCTATCGAACCTGTTAACTGACCCGAGCGGATTCGCTCCGTTCACCTTCACTCCCGTGGGACCCGGCACAGGACACCAGCTCTACCCGGGATACAACAAAGACTTCGAGCCTCGGCTCGGGTTCGCCTGGGATCCTTTCAAGACCGGCAAGACCTCCGTGCGCGGCGGCTTCGGCCTGTTCACCGACCGCGTTTACGGCAATCTCTTCGGCGATGCGCGCGGCAACCCGCCGTTTCAGCCGAGCTTCGTCAATCTTCCTCTCGAGTCGAGTGGTCTCGGTCCCGGTTCGCAACTGCAGAATCAGACTGCGCCCGCTCAGGTGGCTCCTTCCGCGATTGTGCAGCAGGGAGCCCAAACCTTTCCGGACATTTTCTCAACCGGCTCGAATTGCGGCACCGGTCAGACCTGCTCCGGCATCAAGCCGCCACTCATCGCCACTTGGAACCTCGGAATTCAACGCGAAATCGCTTCAAACCTGATTGTCGAAGCCAACTACGTGGGTAATCACGGCACTAGAATTCTCAGAGTTGTGGATGGCGCGCCCCCGCAACCAGCCCTGGTCTCGCAACTGGAAACTTTCTGCGCCAATCCTGCAAACGCCTTCGGCTGCAGCGAATCCACTCTGCAGTTCAGCAATCTGTTCTTGGGCCAGGAATTCGGCGCGTTGCCGTTTGACGCCGTCAACAACAATGCCTTCATTGACGCTTTCTTCGACGAAAGCAGCGGACATTCCTGGTACAACGGCCTGCAAATTCAGGTCACTGAGCGCAACTTCCACGGCTTGCAGATCCAGGGTTCTTACACCTATGCGCACGCTCTGGACGATTCCTCCGACCCGCTCGCCACTACTCTCGGCAATGGCAATTTCCCGATCGATTCCTTCGACCTGCGCCGTGAGAAAGGCAATTCCGGCTTTGACACCCGTCATCGCGGCGTCATCAATTTCGTTTACCAGCCCAACATCGGCCGCGGCAAGGCTCGCCTCAACGAAGGCTTCGTAGGGCGCGCTTTCGCAGGGTGGGAACTCAGCGGCATCGCCGCCTTTCAGACCGGCTTGCCGTATGACATCTTCGGCACCGCTGACACTCTGCACACCAATCTCGCCGACCGCGCCACCGTCGTGAACGCCGCCGTCCTGAAAACGGTTCCGTCCATGGGCGCGTTCGTCCCCAGCAGCGCCGTTTTCACCGGAGAAAATCCTCTCGCCTTCAACCCGGATAACGCCGCCATCATGCCAATTCCTTTCGACGTGCCTTCCAACGTCGGACGCAATCACTGGTACGGCCCGGGCATCAACAACTGGAATTTCAATCTCGCGAAAACCACTGCCATCACGGAGAGGCTGAATTTCCAGCTGCGCTTTGAGTTCTACAATATGTTCAACCGAACTCAATTCAACAAGCCGGACAATACCATCGGCGATCCCAACTTTGGCTACTCCACGTCGCAAGTCGGCCAAAACGACGGCACCACCGGAGCACGCCAGGTCCAGATCGGCGCAAAATTCAACTTTTGAATCGCGCCACAGCGCGGTTCACCCTGAGATTCGGCAGTGCCGAATCGAAGGGTTGGCTCGACAACGGAAATCACAACTGCTAGCAGCAACACTTCAGAGCGCCATCGGTGTCGCGCAACAACCGATGGCGCTTCGTAGTCCGCGCTTCCGAGCACGCAAATCCTGGGGTAGGGGCGCTGCTTGCTGCGCCCCAGCTTGCCACAACCTCAACCACGCCTCAAACTCGCCGTAGCCTTTCTCTGCGCTCTATGCGTCCCTGCGGTAATGTTCGTTTCTCTGTGCCTCTGTGGCAAAAGTTCTTCACGCCAGCGCCTGCCGCAAATCCTCAATCAAATCCCCGGCATCCTCCAGTCCAATCGAAACCCGCACTGTCCCAGGCTCCACTCCCGCCGCCCGCAATTCCGCCACGGACATCCGGTAATGCGATGAGTACATCGGCAGTACCACTAAAGATTCTGCGCCCCCCAAACTCACCGCCAGCAGAAACACTCGCGTTCGGTCGCAAAACCTCCGCGCAGCCGCCAACCCACCCTTCAAATCAAACGCCATCATCCCGCCGAATCCCTTCATCTGCCGCTTCGCCAGCGCGTGATCCGGATGCGAAGCCAGCCCCGGATAGTGCACCCGCGCCACTTTCGGATGCTTCTCCAGAAATCGCGCAACCACCAAAGCCGTCTCGCACTGCCGCCGCACCCGCATCTCCAAAGTTTTCATCCCGCGGATCAACAAATACGCCGCCTCCGGATCCATGGACCCGCCCAAATAAATAATCATGTCGCGAATTTTTTCGATCAGCGAATGTCTTCCCGCCGCCGCTCCCGCAATCACGTCCGAATGTCCCGCCAGATACTTCGTCGCGCTGTGCATCACCAAATCAAATCCCATCGCCAGCGGCTTCTGTAGCACGGGGCTCGCAAAAGTGTTATCAATCAGCGCCAGCAGATCCCATTCCTTCGCGAACGCAATCGCCTTGTGCAAATCCACCAGCCGCAAAGTCGGATTCGTCGGCGTCTCGATATACAGCATCTTCGTCCGCGGATTCACCAGCCGCTCGATCCCCGCCAAATCCGTTTCCACGTGCCGCACCACAATCCCCATCCGCGGAAACACGTCGCGCATCAGCCGGTACGTCCCGCCATACAACGCGCGCGTCGCAATCACTTCATCGCCGGTTTTCAGCACCGATAGCAGCGCGCTGGAAATCGCCGCCATCCCCGAAGCCGTCACGATCGCCGCCTCCGCGCCCTCCAGCGCCGCGATTTTCGCTTCCGCCACCGAAAGCGTCGGGTTGCCATAACGCGTATAAATGTACGCTGGCCTTTTCCCCTCCGCCCACAGCTTCAGCTCCTCCGTATTCGCAAACGTAAAATTCGCCGTCCGCGAAATCGAAGTTCCCACGGGCGAACTCACACGGAATTTATCTTCACCTGCGTGGATGGCAATCGTAGCGTCCGCCGATCGGCGGCCCTGCACAGTTTTTTTCATGGCGAGCCAGCTTGCCGCAGCAGGTCAAATAACCTCAAGCACCAATTTGGCGGAATCACTGCGTGGCAGCTTGCAGAACGGTCACCCAGCCAAGGTTTACACTTGGTATCGGCCCCCCGGCTTTGCGGGGCCCGTGCCTTTGCAGTCGCTTTTCTGGCGATGCATCCTCGCGCCACGCAACCAGGGCGCCGCCCGGGCTTCATTTCTGCCCCGCTGTTCCTGAAAAAACGCGGATTTTCCCTGCCCACTCGCTCGGTTTCGCCTTCTATTTGCTGCTGTTTTCGCCTAGTACTTCGC
>Ga0210388_10001122_pt1 | contig 21207 bp, 15 predicted proteins | sample IncBWC19OmetaG_FD_155485 | JGI IMG/M metagenome (GOLD analysis project Ga0210388, IMG submission 155485) | Forest soil microbial communities from Barre Woods Harvard Forest LTER site, Petersham, Massachusetts, United States - Inc-BW-C-19-O ... | reverse complement strand
CACTCGGTGGGCCAATCCGTCGGAACCGTGCGTTCTTCTTTCTGGCCTATCAAGGTCTGAGAAATCGCACCGCGCAAACACAGCTTACGCAGGTATTCAGCAGCGGTCAGAGAAATGGAAACTTCGCCGCCGATGGCGGCTTTTCGAGCAACCCGATTCCTTTTCCCGGCGGACTACAAGGGCCAGCAGGCTTTTGCCCCGCAGGAACGGCGTGGAACAAGTGCTTCCCGAACGGGCAGGTTCCTGCTTCGGACTTCAATTCGATCTCAACAAACCTACTCAACAAGTATGTTCCCCAGGCCAACTTCACAAGCGGCGGGATCAACTACTACAACTTCAATGCCCCGAATACTGCCGGTGACGATCAAGGCATCATCCGCATCGACGATCAGCTGACATCGAAAGACACGCTCTGGGCCTCGACGATTTTTGATTCAAACCCGAGCACGAATACCCTGCCACTGCCTTCGACGGAATCGACAGGCACGGGAGCCAATCTGCCTGGCTTTGCTGCGAACAACTCGTCGCACATCAAGATTTTCAACGCATCTTGGACACATGTCTTTAACAGCAGCATGCTGAATGAATTGCGGGCCGGTTACTTCCGCTACAATTTCGCAGAGTTGGAGCCAGCGGCAGAGACGCTTGCGCAGCCTTCCTCGTTCGGCTTCAATATCGTCCCACAGGATGCCGCTGCCGGCACGCTGCCCTTTATTAACGTGAATGGATATTTCGCGCTAGGCTTCAGCACGAACGGGCCGCAGCCGCGCAAGGATGAGAATTACACTTATTTCGACAATTTCAGCAAGGTAGCCGGAAGCCACAGCCTGAAATTCGGAGCGAACGTGGAACGCTTCGTTTTCAGCAACCCGTATTACTCCAACAACAGCGGGGCATTTGGTTTCGTTGGATCCAGTACCTACAGTTCCGGCGATCCAGCGGCAGATTTTCTACTCGGTGTTCCGGCGACCTACAACCAGGGATCGGGCTTTATCGTGGATGTGAGGGCATCGCAATACTATGCGTATGCGCAGGACCACTGGAGGGTATCCGACACCCTGACGCTGGCTTACGGCATCGGATATGACGTAGAAACTCCGTTCGAGAACCTCCAATATGGAGGAGTTGGTGTGACCTGCTGGTTACCCAACAATGCGCAGTCCAAAGTATTTCCAGGCGCACCTCCGGGATTGCTGTATCCCGGCGACCCGGGTTGCAACAGGAATGGCAGTCCGACAACGCATTGGAACCACTTTTCGCCACGTGCCGGGTTTGCATGGTCTCCCAGCGGAGGATTGGGCCCGCTCACCGGCGCTCCGGGTCAGCACTCGTTTGTCGTTCGTGGAGGATTTGGGGTTTATTGGAACCGCCCTCAAAGTGAAGGGATGCAGGAGAATTCGAACGATGCTCCTTTTTCTCTGAACAGTTTGGGAGCAGCAGGGCTGGGAGGTAGCCCCAGCTTTGCGAATCCGTTCCAGGACATCGCGGGCACACCAGGTGCATCTTACCCGGTAAATCCGTTTCCCTACACGGTTCCGAAACCCGGTCCCAACGTGAACTTCTCCTCTCTTTATCCGCTGGAAATGGACAATCTCACGTCCGCCTTCGATGTTCCTTACACTTATAACTTCAATCTGAATGTGCAGCGCGAGTTGCCCAGTAACATGGTGCTCACAGTTGGCTATGTCGGCTCCCTTGGTAGGAAGCTGATGCGCGCGGGCGATGGCAACCGGACAACTGTGATGGGGCACGACGCCTGCCTGAGCGGAACAGGAACCGGCGCACCGATTACGCTGGGCGGCAACACATTCTCATGCGTACAGTTGGCCAACGCGCAATCGCTCTACTTTCCCGGCGATAAGACACAGCCAGCGGTGGTGCCAGGATCCCAGATCCCGGGTCTGTTTCCTAACGGCCTTCCCTACTACCTGTCTATCGGCGCAATGTACACCAATGGCTCTTCCAGCTACAACTCGCTTCAGGTCTCCCTGGCAAAGGCTCCCACGCATGGGTTGTACTTCAATCTTGCATACACCTACAGTCACGGGTTGGATAACTCCTCCAGCTTGGAAGACTCCGTAGCCAATGGCTACGGAGTCAATTATGTTCCAGGTTTCCAGTATCTGAGCTACGGAGACTCCGCTTACGATGCGCGTCAGCGCCTCGTCGGGCTGTACAACTATGAAATACCGGTACTGCACAGCATCGCCGGAAACGCATACGCACGCTCGGTCCTGGGCGGCTGGCACTTCTCCGGGATTACCGCGCTGCAGACCGGATTTCCGGTCACGATTTTTGACGCGGGAGTGTTCAACTCGCTCTACTGCGACCAATTCAGCTTCGTGAATTGCCCGGACGTTCCCAATACCTCGACTTTCCACATCAAGACGCTCAATCCCAGGCACGCCGGCAACTATTGGTTCAATCCGGGCACGTTCACTCAGGAACCTATCGGCACTTTCGGAAATGTAAAACGCAACTTCTTCCATGGACCGGGATTCAACTATTCGAATTTTGAGATTTACAAGAATCTGCCGATCGGAAGAGGCGAAAGCCCGCGGTATATTCAACTTCGTCTCGAAGCGTATAACGCCTTCAACCACGCCAATTTTGCAAATCCCAATGGCAACTTCGGCGCTGGCTCTCCCGTCTTCGGATCCATCAACTCCGTCGATCAACCTGTCAGTACCAGCGGCGATCCGCAGCCGGGGCGGGCCATTCAGCTTGGCGGGAAATTTTATTTCTAGCAGGTGTGCCAGGTTGAGGGGATTCAGCGCACCTGAAACCCCTCGACTTGGAAGTCTTAGTTTGCCGTCTCAGAAAAAATCATCTTTCCGTTTTATGGTCCCGATGTCGCAGATCTGCGTCCGACGCATGAATCTGCGACGCCAAGGTCGATCCTTAATCAACCGTTCGTTAAGCTCAGGAATTCCTGAGAGGCGGTGGCAGCCGCCAGGCTGCTTAAGTGATCTGTGAGGAGACTGCCCGGCTTACTGTTTGTCGAGCGGCGATTCCGGTTTCAGGTATTGATCGAGAAAGGCAAGTTGTTTTTCGTACGCGTCGAGGCGATGGTCGCGCTCACGGAATCCATGCCCCTCGCGCGGATACGTTACATAGGTGTATGTTTTACCGGCCTCTTTCAGCGCCGCGACAAATTCGGCCGACTCCTGTGGAGGAACCTGAGGGTCTTGTTCTCCGTGCATGATGAGCAGGGGCGTCTTAATTTTGGCGACGTCGGGCAGGACGTTTGCCTGGCGATAAACGGCAGGTTTCTGATCCGGCGTGCCGCCCATTTTTGTTTCCCAACGAATTTTCGAATTTCGATTGGTGTATTGGAGGAAGAGCGCGCGATCTACTACACCGAAAAGTTCGATGCCAGCGGCAAATGTATCCGGAAGTTTCGTGACTGCATTGGCGACGACGGTTCCACCGTGACTGCCACCTCCGATGGCGACGCGCTGCGGGTCTGCCAGGCCTTGCCGGACGAGATAGGTCGCGGCGGCGCCTATATCCTGAATTTCGCCTCCGCCGGAGTCTTCGACATTCAGGTTGCGAAAGTGCTCGCCGTAGCCCGTGCTTCCCCGGAAGTTGGGCTCGAAGACCAGGAAGCCTCTCTGCGCGAGGAAGAGCGACCAGGGCGACAGAGTTAAGACGTCCTGCCCTTCAGGGCCCCCATGTGCCCAGATGACCAGCGGATAACGTGTTCCTTCTTTGAAACCGAGAGGGCGAAAGAGAATTCCGGCTAGCTTGAGACCATCCTTTCCGGGGAAGTGGACGACAGTGGGCGGAGTAAGGCCGGATTGTTCGAAGATAGATGGAGTAATTGGTTCGAGGGGATGTGGTTCACCACTACCGTGCACGAGCGCGCTATACGTGGACGCTGCGCGGAGGGATGTTCCTCGTGAGAAGTAGATGGTCTTGGAGTCAGGCGACCATTGTGGCGAGCTTTCTATGCCGTCGAGATGGGTGAGTCTCCATGGAGCGCCTCCGTTGACAGGCACAATCCAGATGTGTCGTTCTTCTGCCGTACCGCGATTGGAGACGATGGCGATGAGCTTGCCATCGGGCGAGTAGACAGGATCCTCATCCTCCGATTCTCCACGGGTCACCTGCCGAGGCCTGCCGCCTGCGGCGGGAATAAGAAAGACCTTGTCCCAGCCTGTCTCCTGCAGCACGACCGCCAGCGTTTTGCTGTTGGGTGCCCATGCGGCGGTATTGACGGCCCAGGCTCCGCCACGGTCGTTCTTTGCGATGTAGAGATCCCTCGCGTCGCCTTTGGCGGTACCGGCAGCAGTGTCAAAGGCGACGACTGTAAGTTTGCCGGAGAAAAATTGCCGCGAACGCTCGGTGTAGGAGATGGATTTTCCGTCGGGAGACCACGCGGGATTGGGGTCGAATCGATCAGACGAGACGGCGTCGCCGCGATCCGCGACAACATTGCCGATCTGATCAGCGCCGGAGTATATCTCAGTTGCGGCGATATAGTTCTTTATCTTTCCATCGTCGCTGACTACATAGAGTTCGTTCCAACCTTTGCGTCCGGATTGAAAGAGTATCCACCTACCGTCTGGATTCCAGACAGGGAAGTGATCGGTCGCGCCGCGTGGATCGCCCGGGCCGACTGGACCCCTGGTAAGTTGTTTCGGCTCTCCTCCGGAGACGGAGACTTCCCACACGTCTCCGTCGCTCACATAGGCAAGCTTCTGTCCGTCATGCGACCAGCTGATTTCTGACTTGGCGCCGGGAGTGGAGGTGATGGGAACGGCCGTTCCTCCTTCGACGGGCAGCAGCGCGATCTGTCCCTTGTCGATCACAGCGAAGTGTTTGCCATCAGGCGCGAGCGCACTGTCTCTTCTAAAACCGACCGGACCGGATACGAGGTCCTGCAGGGTGAGCGGCCGCACTTGACTCCACATGGGAACGGTTGAAATCAGGACGATGAGACTTGCCAGCTTCTTCATGAATTCTTTCTCCGCAATTGCTGATCTTTGTCGTTCGGAGCGCTATCAGGAGTTGAGGCTAGAATGTGAATTTTCCGAGCAGGACCAGGACACGTCCGGAGACGACCGCGCCCTGACCTGTGCCATAGATACTGGTAGGGGCGCTGACGGTGCTGGTCACCAAGCCGAGCGACCCGGCAGCCACATTGCCATTCGGAACAGCGAAGTTTGCGTGGTTGAAGAGGTTGTACGCAGTTACACCAAGGTCAAAGCCCGCGCGCTCGGTGATGGGAATTCTCTTGGTCAGCTGACTGGCGACACTAAAAAAGCCTGGTCCCCAGAAGCTGTTGGGGCGCGTATTGCCGAAATCGGTCTGCTGGTATGGGTTGGAGGCCGATGCTGTGGTTGCCGCGAAGTCCGCGGACACGAGGCAGGGTGCGGTGATCGCAGATTTGGAGCAATGCTTTCCAATCACGCTCGGGTTAACTGCATCCGCAAGGATGCTGCCTCCGAAGGTTGATGAGAGGAGGCCGGGGATCTGGCTGTTGGTTACGGAGAAGGGTCGGCCGCTGTAGGCGTAGAGTTTTCCACCGAGTGTCCATCCGCCGAGCGATGACTGGAGCAGGCGGTTCTTCTGGCGCGGGGACGCCCAGAGTAGATCAAAGGTGAAGTTATTCCGAGTGTCGAAGTCAGTGCTGCCGTACTCGCTCCCGAGATTGTAGGGATTGTAGATTGTATAGGCCGTGCCGGTGCTGGGCACTCCCGGACCCAATTGGAGAGCGTGGCTCCAGGTATAAAAAGCGCGTCCCTGGAAACCGTAACTGAAAGTGTGTCGCACCTGAGCGGTGAGGCCGTCGTAGTTGGAATATCCGGAGACCACAACTTGGCTAACTGTAGAAAAGCGTGAGTCGGGAATCGTAAACGGCAGCTTGCCAAAACCGTTAGGGTAGCGGCTGGGAGTGCCGATGTAAGCATTCGCGTCGGGATTCGTAAGGGGCTCATCGTAGCCGTGGTTGCCCGCGTAGGAAAGAGTGAGTACATCGCGCTTACCCAGCGGCTGCTCGACCTCGAGACTCCATTCCAGGACCTTGATGGTGGCGTAATTGTTCGGAGTAACGTAAAACGTCGGTGTCCCGAACTTCACCTTGCCGACGGCGGCTTGCAATTGGGCAAGAGTGTCGCCTTGGGAAAACCCACTTCGAAAGGCGGTGTTCGACGCAATTGCAGCCGCTTGAGAGCTGTTGGGGTCCGCTTCCAAAGCGACATCGCCATAGCTGACTGTCGGCGTGAACTTGTTGGGCGCATTGCCGAATACGCTGGCAGCAATGCTACCCGGGAAGATGTTAGCGAATAGCCCGATGCCGCCACGAATCACGGTCCTTCCTTCGCCGAAGGGCGAATAGGCAAGTCCTACGCGTGGTTCCGTTACGACGCCTTCGAGATTCGGGAAAGCCTTGTGCAGGCCCGTCTGGATGGTCGCGTTGTAGGGAATGGAGGCGCCGGCCTGATAGCCAGGAGCGAGAAACTCTGTATTAAACCGGGAATAGCAGTCTTCCTTGCACGAGGGATTACCCTGCAGTTCAAAGCGAACGCCGTATGTGAAGTTGAGGTTCTTTCGCACGCTCCACTCATCCTGAACATAGAAGCCGAGAGCGTTGAGGCGCGTGTGAGCTACGGGAAGAAGCGGGAAAGACTGCGTGAATTTGCTTCCGGTATTCGTCAGATTGATGGTGCCGTTGGCGAAGTCGGTAAGGTCGTTGAAGGTAGATGCGCCGATGACCGAACTCTGGGCGATGGACGAATCGGAGATGCGATTGTTGCGGTTGTTGATGCCAGCCTGAATGGTGTGGCGTCCGTGGCTCCATGAGATGTCATCAATGAGTTGCAGTTGCTGGCCCCGGCGACCATAGGGATAGGTTGCCGCAACATTGGCGAAGCCTGTGCCTGTGGTGTTGGACTGGCTGCCGTTGGCTCCTCCATCGTTGAAGGTGAAGTTTGCGGGAAACGCTGACTCGGCCGCGGCAAAGCTTGGAGGTCCAAAGATGGCAGAATACCAGTTACCGCTGGCGATGAAGTTATTTACCAGGTTCGGAGTAATGGCATAGGTGTAGTTAACCTGAGGAATGGTCCAGGGCTGATTGCTTTGCCCATTAAAGAGAGGGCTGATGGGACTTGTGCTGCTAGCCTGGAGTCCCCAGTCGCGGCTGACCCGGAAGTAGATCTTTTGCTTGTCGTTGATGTTGTAGTCGACTCGACCCGAGGCGTAGGACTCAGTGTTCAAGCTGGACGCGTTGGTCCCAAACGCTACCGCGCATGGGACATTGACGCCGAATTGCGGACCACTGTTGCCGTTCACATATGTGCCTGGGAACTTCTCTTTGCCGCAGCCGAGTGTCCCGTTGCCATCCTGCAGAGGCCCGTTGCCATTGGTGACTGCGACTGCGCGGGATGCTCCGGGTGATGCGTTATAAAGCTTGAATAGGCTCTGGTAGAGAGACTGGGAAGCGGCGGGTATATGCGCCAATGCGTACTGCTGAAACTGCGGGGACGGAAGAGAGACAATACCCGACGAGGGCAACGCATAACGCAGACCTTCGACATTTGCGAAGAAGGCGAGCTTGTCTTTGAGGATCGGGCCACCGATGGAGGCTGCGTATTGATTGGCTACAGCTCGTCCGCGCGGTGTTCCGGTGAGATTGTTGAAATAGTCGTTCGCGTTGAGGATGGCGTCATTGTAGTTTTCCGCGAGGTTCCCGTGAAACTGGTTCGCTCCCGACTTGGTGATGTAGTTGACCTGTGCCCCCGCCATGCGTCCGTACTGAGCGCTGTAAGCATTTAAGATAACGCCGGCTTCCTGAATGTCATTTGCGCCGAGGGTGTTGTTGCTGGCTCCCGACTTGTTGTTGAGGTTGTATGGCTCATTGATATCCGCTCCGTTGACGGTGAAGAGAGCCGAGCTAAACGGGAGGCCGTTTACATTGAAATTCGTATTTCCGCCGCCGACGTTCAGGCGAAGTCCAGGCGTGGTGAAGGCGATGTTTGTAATGTCACCGCCATTGATGGGCATACTTGTGACTTCTTTCAGGCTGAAGGTACTTACCTGATTTGCATTTTCCGTCTGGAGAAGGTCGGTGCTGCTATTGACGGTGACGGATTGTTGCACCGATTGGACAGCGAGCACCAGATTCACGGATTGTTCCTGGCCCACGAGGAGATTGAAATTTGCTTGACCGGTGGTTAACCCTGCAGCCTGCGCGGAGACGGTGTATTCGCCCGGCTTGAGGAATGGAAAGCGGTACTGGCCGGATGCATTCGTGGTTGCCGTCCGGGTCGCGTCGGTGTCGGATTGCCTGATTGTCACCACTGCAGAGGGAACGACAGCGCCGCTGGAGTCAGCTACTACACCCACAACAGTCCCGCTCGTTACGGTCTGGCTCAACGCAAGAGGTCCGGAGAGGATAAGCAAGACTGCAAGTAAGTATCGGGTAGAGAATGAGTTTTTCATATGAGTCTTCCTTGTGTCGGTTCTGCTTTCAATCGATGACTCTGCGGCTCGGCCTTTGTTGCCTGCTTTTCCGCTTCTGCTTGCTGGTGCAGGGAAGCGATCGAGGGCCTGGGTTGCGGGGAATTCGACTGCGCTTACACCGTCTTCCGGGTCGTTGATTGCAATGCGGGTGCCAGCGGAAGGGGCACCCCACCTCGGCGCATCTCCTGCTCGAGCAGTGGATACACGCGTACTTCCGCCAAGGGCCTATTGTGGAATAGAAGCCCTGAACGAGTTAGCGGGCAAACCACCCTGGCTCGTCGAGTTTTTGCTTAGAGGATGAGGGATGTTAGCAGCGACATCGGACTGCTGGCATGGAGACTGCAGCAGTTGCGGCGATTAGGGCACCGTAGGTGTGGGAAGCTGCATCCATGACTCGTATATATATCAGATACCAATTGCGGTCAAGCAGGCATTCGTTGAAGTGCTTCCTAACTACAGAACCAACTGGCGAGATCTGATACTTCACGGCCCTTCTACCGATTGATTCATCCGCTGGAGAAACAATGAAAGTGAGGTATCCAGACTTCTGATGAAGCCGTTGTTTGTCTCTTTGCTGCGTGGCCAAGTCTTGACGTGGAATCCCGAGCAGGCTAGCGTTGTTGTGTGACTCATTCCATTCAGATCGCTTGTTGCCGCTGTCAACAGCAGGCACCTGTGCGCGATCTAGAGTCTTCCTCCTTCTAAGATTCGGAATCAAGACTTAAATGCGCGGCCTGCGAGGTGAATCCACGCAGGCCTTTTTCGTTCGCGGCCTCGCAGTTTTCAATTTCAGAGCTGTAATCGAGGATTCAAATGAAGCGCCTGGCACTCGTTTGCATCGTGATCATAAGCAGTTACTTCCTATCGCCCGGATCAATGCAGGCGGATACGAACGTGAAGTATTGGAGCGGAACAGCTGCTGTGCACGGACAGCAGGTTCCGGTGCGGCTTGAACTCTCAGACGTGTCCAAAGATGGCCAGATCAGCGGCCGGTTTCTCAATGGCAGCGAGACTTCTGTTGCGAGCAGCGGAGGGTTGAGCGGCACGCACCTGCTGCTGCAGTTCGACTACTTTGCGCGGAAGCTCGACGGGGAGCTCACGGCGGACAAGTTCACGGGAACCTATGGTGGCAAGAGCGGGACGCCGGCGATCGTCGAGCTTCATCCCGAGGCGGAAGGTAAAGCGGCTGCTAAAACCGGTCCATCAATCAAGGGAGACTGGGAGATCGCGGTTCATTCTCCGAAGGGCGAATCGGCATGGACGCTGCGCGTTTCTCCTCTCAAGGGTAACGAAATCAAGGCAGTGATCTTACGGATCGATGGCGACACGGGTGGTCTTTACGGTTCTTTCGACGACAGTCTGGGCGAGTATCGCGTCGGTCATTTCGCCGCATCGGGGGCTGCGCTCTATTCACTGAAACCTCAAGCTGACGGCACATTGGTGGTGACCAATCTTCTGCGTGATGGGCAGCAGTGGGTTGCGCGACGGCCGGCTGAAGCGCGGAAAGAAAACCTTGCGCCGCCGACAAAGGAGACCGAGCAGACGGGCGTTGCGGACCCCTCGAAGCCTTTCACTTTCTCTGCGCAAAGCCTGTCCGGAGAGACGGTTTCGAATACCGATGCGCGGTTCAAGGGTAAGGTCGTGATTGTGGCGATAGGTGGGAGCTGGTGCCCGAACTGCCATGATGAGGCTCCATTTCTGGTGGAGCTGTACAAGCGGTACCATGCGCGCGGTCTGGAGATTATCGACATTTCGTTCGAGGAAGAAGACCAGTTGCAGAACCCGCAGCGTCTGCGCGCATTCGTCGCCAGATACCACATTCCCTATCTGGTTCTGCTTGGCGGAACGCCCGAGCAGGTGAACGCGAAGCTGCCACAGGGCAAGAATCTGAATTGCTGGCCGACTACGTTCTTCGTGGGACGGGATGGGCTGGTACGGGAGACGCACGCCGGCTTCTCCGGACCGGCCACCGGAGCCGCGAATGCAGAGTTAAAGGCCAATACGGATCAGTTGATTGAGAGACTGCTTGCGCAAAGGGAAGTTGCGCGGCGCTAGAAGGCAGGGTTTAGAAGCCGACAGATCAGCGAACCACAGCGAGCGTTGAGCCTATGGTGGCCCTGCGGAACGAGCAAATCATCTGGCCGATAAACTTCGGTTTGTGATTCTTGGAAAGATCGGAATTTCTCAGGTCCTGCCAAACGGCGATGTCTTTATCGCTCTGCCATGTGTCGCTCCCTCCGTTCTCAATCATGCGAAGAGTTTTGATGGAGTAATGGCTAAATGATCGGCCACGTAAACCTGAAGAGAAGCTGCCGGACGAACTGTAGTTGACGAGGTGACGTTCTGCCAACAGACGAAATTCGTCCTCGGGAAATCAACGCTTCATTTGTCTGCGTCAGCGCGAGTTGGCACATGTGCACTCGTCCAGGCTTGCTCTGTTGACGATAATTTCGCAGAGGGCTATGATGCGTTTCCTATGGAACTGACAGGAAAAATCGGTTCATTGATCGGAAAAAAAGGTGGACAGGTGTGGTCGCTGGAACCGACAGCATCCGTCTACGACGCCATTGCCATGATGGCAGAAAAACAGGTTGGTGCACTGCCTATCGTTGATCGTGAAAAATTGCTCGGCATAGTCTCTGAGAGAGACTATGCCCGCAAGGTCATCCTCAAGGACAGGTCTTCAAAGGAAACATTGGTCACCGAAATCATGAGCTTCCCGGTCGAAACTGTCACGCCCTCGCATACCGTCGGCGAGTGCATGCACATCATTACCGAGAAGCGCATCCGCCATCTGCCGGTGATGGAAGGTGGCAGAGTCGTGGGAATGATTTCCATCGGTGATCTGGTGAATTGGGTGATCACCGAGCAGCAGGAGACTATCCATCTCCTCGAAGCTTATGTCGCCGGGAACCCGGGATATTAGACCAGCCCGTACCCTCGAAAAGAAGACCCGGCCATCACTCTCTCCGAGAGCGCTGCTCGCACCCGTGATGACGACGGCTTTTCCTTGAATGTTGTTGCTCATGGTTGCCTCCCGGTTGAGGCGAGGCGATTCTTGACCCACGGTATTGGCGAAACGCGCGAATCGCGTCGTCTATTTCCAGGGCTTCATGAACTCGCGTACCAGCGTCGCAATCTCGTCCGCTTTGGTATCGAGAGCAAAGTGTCCTGCGTCGAGAACGTGGACTTCCGCGCTTGGCACGTCTTTGCGATATCGTTCCGGCTCGCCAGGATCGAACGATAGATCGTGCTTGCCCCAAAGGACCAAGAGCTTCGGCTGCGTCTTCTGCATCCATGCCTGCCACTTTGGATAAGCATCGACGTTCGTGCGGTAGTCATAGAAGAGATCGCTTTGAATTTGTGCCTGCCCGGGTGAATTCAGGAATGCGTACTCATCGGTCCAAAGGTCCGGATCATAAAGCTCGATGTTCGGATCATCTCCGACGTGGCGCGTCTTCGTGGCCACTAGCGATAGGAGATTTTTGCGCAACGCTTCGTCATAAGCAGACCGGTCCGCCCAAAATGCGCGCCGTGTTTTCCAGTTAACTCCAAGACCTTCGTTGTGGGCGACAGCGTCTTGCACGATGAGAGCTTGCACTCGCTCAGGGTGTGCCAATGCCATACGAAAGCCCACCGGCCCACCATAGTCCTGCATATACAACGTGTAGTGCGACAAACCCAGTGCCTGCGTGAAGCTGTCCATTACGGAAGCGATGTGGTCGAAGGTGTAATCGAATTGTTTCGGATCGGGCCAGTCGCTATGTCCGAAGCCCGGATAGTCGGGCGCAACCAGATGATAGTTTTCTGCAAGCCTTGTCAGCAGCGGCTGAAACATGCGGGATGACGACGGAAGACCATGCAGGAAAAGAATGGTGGGGGCGTCTTTCGGCCCCGTTTCTCTATAGAAAATTGAGAGACCATCTATCTTCACCGTGCGATAAAACACCTGCTGTTCCATTGCATTGTCCCTTGTCTGCGCATCCATGCCCAAAGTGATGACGAGCACAGCTGCGAAGCTAGTGAGGCTCCGAAGAGTCAATTTAGCCGTTGCATTCATAGATTCTTTGAGCTCGTCGGCTTGCCAAAGTTCTTCCCATCCCATTCACGGTTCCAGCGAAGAACCGGGCCAGCAATTGCGGAAACCTCGGATATCAAAGTCTGCAGCAGCGTCTGTGCGTCGCTATGTCGGGAAAGACTTGCACTCTGTCCGGCCCAAAGCGGAAGGAACTCTGGCCTGGCAGCTTTCTCGGCGAGGATGGAAAGGTTTCTCAAAAGAACGCGCTGCAAGGGATACGGAAGGATCTCCACTCCCGGGCGATTAAGCTCCTCCAGCAACTGGTTATGGATTCCGCGCGCCAGTCTTCCAGTAAAGCCCCTCGTCAACCCTGTTCTGCGAGCCTTCCCACTGACGATCGCGTTGCGGTGATGCGCGCTTGCGCCGGATTCTTCACAAGCCAGAAAAGCCGTTCCGATTTGTATGCCCTCCGCTCCTAGAGCGAAAGCTGCGACAATTCCGCGAGCATCGCTAATACCTCCGGCGGCAATCACGGGTACCGAAACGGCGTCTGCGATCTGAGGTACAAGCGAGAATGTTCCAGTGAGCGATTGCTCGGCGGGGAGCAGGAAAGAACCGCGATGACCGCCTGCTTCAAAGCCCGAGGCGGCGATAGCATCGACCCCCGCCTGCTCAAGTACGATGGCCTCGTCAGGCGTTGTCGCTGCTCCGATGGTAAAGATTCCCTGCGCACGGCATTCGTCGAGGATCTCCTTCGGGGGAATTCCGTAGATGAAACTGAAGACCGGCACCTTTGCATCGAGCAGGACACGCGCCTGGTTCTCAAACCTGATCGGGACGTAAGGCTTATAGGTTGGGGGGGAGCCACCCAGGGCCTGGATATGCCCAGCAAGGGGCGCGAGGCTTCGCGCAAAGGCTGCGTTGCCGGAGGTCTGTGCACCCTCATCTTCCATCGAAACCCACAGATTGATCGCGAATGGTTTAGGAGTGAGTGCACGAATCTCGGAAATCACATCCTTAATTGCCGAGGGGAGCAAACCATGTGCCCCGAAGGAGCCGAGGCCGCCAAAATTCGAAACGGTCGCTGTCAATCGCTGCGTCGACAGGCCACCAAGAGGGCCTTGGATGATTGGAAACTCAATTCCCAAGCTGGATGAGACGCGAGTCTTATTCCATTGCGACGAGACGTCAACGGACTGCTGTGCCATAACTACCCCCTCAAAAAGCTGGGCAGGGGCCCTTTTGGTCTCTGCCCGGCTTTTTCTACTCTGCGATTTCGAAAATGACATCAAGCTCAATCGGCACTCCGAGGGGAAGGCTGGCAGCGCCGACGATGACCCGAACTGATGTCTTCTCGATGCCGAAGACATCGCGAAACAGGTCCGAGGCGGCATCCGCAACCCGCGGATGATCAACGAAGTCCCCGGAAGTTGCGATGAACACTCCGAGGCGGACAACACGAGTCACTCGATCGAGGGAGCCCAAATGTTCCCTCGCCGCCGCAAGAACGCCCAACGCAGCAGTGTAAACGGCGTCTCGTCCAGCCTCTGCATCGAGCTCCTTCCCGAGACGGCCCAGATACTTCGGTTTGTGATCAATAACGGGGAGCATCCCGCTAAAGAAAAGTAAATTCCCGGTCTGCACTGTCTCGACGTAAGTACCAAATGGCGTCGGGGCGCTTGGAAGCTGAATGCCAAGGTCCTGCAGTCTGCTCTCTGCTCCGTTCGGCTGCGAACCTTTCAGACCTACCATCGGCCGACGTGCGCACCGCCGTCCACGTGCAGCACCTCCCCGGTGACGGTACGAGCTTCCGTCAGATAAACAACAGCGTCAGCGATCTCCTTCGAGTCGGAGATTGTTCCCATAGGAGAAAGGGTTTTCAGGAAGTCCTTCGGATCTTGCTCGTGCATTGGAGTGTCGACGATTCCCGGCGCGACCGCATTGAAGCGGATGTTTTTATTCGCGTATTCATTGGCAAGACTGAGGGTAATGGCATTGAGGCCACCCTTGGTGATCATGGCGATCGATGCTGGAGCGCCCGCGATGGGGTTGTCTGCCAGAGCGGCTGTGATGTTCGTCACGCTGCCGCCGGTGCCCTGCGACAGGATCTGCTTGACGGCAAGCTGGGTGATGAAGATGAACCCTTCGAGATTCGTGGAGACCAAACTCCGGAAGTCGTCAGCAGTGTAATCGGTGAAGGGCTTGGCTATGAAAATACCCGCGTTGTTGACAACATGGTCGATCGAACCGAATTTGCTGATCGCGGTCTGTGCGATCTTCTCAGCGGTGGCAGCTTTTCCGATGTCTCCGTCGACGAGTTCGAGGTTTGGTGAGGGCGCCAAACGGACCTTGGAGGCGCTCCGCGAGGCCGCCACGACGTTATATCCGCGATCCAAGAAAGCCTGCACGACGGCTGCTCCGATGCCCTGCGAAGCCCCGGTCACGATGACTGTTTTCTTGCTTGTCAAACTATACCTCCCATTCTTTCGCAGGGCATCGGTGAGCTCTGTCCCTGCTGATTGAACTGTGTAACCAGTAAAATCTAGTCTCTAGGTTACGCATGAATAGACTCCTGGAAGAACCGCAGGGATTCTTAAAAAGATAGGAATTTCTCAGACCTTGCCATACGACTGTTCGCGGAATATGTGCTCTTTGGAAACGTGATCTCGTCGAATGCGGGTTTGAACAGTCGGGGCATACCAAATTGTGACTCGAGTCACAATCCCGAGAACATGAAAGCAGCGGCGAATGCTAGACAGTTTCCATCAGGAGGCTGCAATGCGCGTGAGGTGATGGATAGCACTGGACGCGGGCGGGCTAATTACGGGCGTCATCGAAGAAGTATTTCGCTCAACTTGCGAAATGCGAGGTGGAGAGGTTCATCTTGAAAGGATTCGGTAGGAGTCCGTACAGACGCCGTTGATTGCAGTGGAGCAGCCCCGGCCTGTTGAGCTCTCGTCTCTTCCTTGTATACCTGCTCGCAGGGCTTCCGGTAAGTGTCGCATATCGGCGCCAGTTTCGAAGAAATCCGCCACCTGGCGTTTTCAGACCCTCTCCCAGGGTTGAAGGATCTTGACGGAAGCCATCCCGGCGGCGGTTGCCGCTTGGATTCCCATTTCAGTGTCTTCAAAGACGAGGCAGGCTTCTGGACGCACTGCGAGTCTGGCGGCAGCAGTCAGAAAAGGCTCGGGGTGGGGTTTGCCTTGCTTGTATTCGCCGGCGCAGACCAGGGTCTCGAACCTGTCGAGGAGATTGAGGGTGGTGAGGGACTTGATAACACTTTCGCGGGTGCTTCCGGACACTACGGCGAAGGGGATTTTTCCGAACTGCGCTTCGATCTCTTCGAGGACTTCGGGGACAGCCTGGAGCTCAGGCAGAATCTTGTAATAAAGCTCCTCTTTTCTCCGGGCGACGGATTCGACGGGCATAGTAAGCCCATGCAGCTTGTTGAGTCGGGCGATGATCTCAACCACGGGCAGCCCTCCCCAGGCGTAGAAGGTGCTTGCAGGGAATTCGCAGTTCCATTCGGCAAGCGTCTGGGTCCAGGCAATCTGATGAAGAGGCATGGAGTCGACGATGGTGCCGTCGCAGTCGAAGAGGTAGGCCTCAAAGGGGCCCGCGGGGATTTCCAGCTTCATCTCTCTATAGTCGCATTGTCGTCTACGGCGAACACATCGGGGCGTGTCTGCGCTTTTGACCATTACGCAGCTGGCATAATCAGTTGGAACGCCAACCACCGGGCCGGGACAGCTCGAGAACCACCGGATTGCCGGTTTCCGGCCTAATTCCGAGAAATTCCTATTCGATATTGTGGAAACCGAAGCGTGATTTCCTGTAATCTATAGGGACCCTCATTGGGAAGGTTTGGAGGTGTAGTTTCTTGGCAGAGGTTCGCGTACAAGAGGGCGAGCCGCTTGAAAATGCATTGCGTCGCTTCAAGCGCAAGGTTCAGCAGGAGGACATCATCAAGGAAGTGAAGCGTCATTCCTTCTATCTGAAGCCCGGCGAGAAAAAGCGCGTCAAAGAGGCACTCGCACGCAAGCGGAATCGCAAGAAGGCTCGTAAAGAGCAGGACTAGTTTGTTCGTTTCAAATGCCGGTCGGAGTGGTGAACCCACGTCATCCTCCGACCGGCCTACTGAGCATCCCGAACAGGGCAGGCATAGGTTCGGCGACATAGTGCTCAGTTCGCTTTGAGCATTACTCAAAGCGTGCTGCATTCGCGGCATCGGGCCCTTTTCACAACGTTTCTCGAGTACCGTAGTGAGGCGATTGCCAAAGATGGCATTTGCCGGCTGAGATCGCCCCCGATCCAAGCGGCGCTACCGCAGAGACGGCTTAAGAAGCCATAAGTAATACCGGTCTTTAACGGGCCGGAGCCATTCACCACGATAGATGCGGTGGGGCAAGGACGCGTGATGGACTTCGTAGACAGAACATTGAAATGCGTTGATTGTGGGAACGATTTCGTCTTTACGGCTGGAGAGCAGCTCTTCTTTCACGACAAACAATTTAAGAATGACCCCAAACGGTGCAAGAACTGCAAGGCGAAGCGCGCCTCCGGAGCCAGTGGGGTTCGCTCCGAGACGCGAACGGTCTGCTCGGAATGCGGGATGGAGACAACAGTCCCGTTCAAGCCGACGCAGGGACGCCCTGTTCTTTGCCGGCAGTGCTTCCAGCAGAGGCGAACTCCGCAGGCCAGCTGACTTCCGGCCCCTGATCGCGGGTATAGTGTCCGCACACTTGTTGTGAGGAGCAGCTGCCGCGAGAGGTTATTCTTTGGGCGCAGTTGAAGAGCAGCGCTACCGGACTGTCGCGAGTTTTTTCGGCAGAGCCTTCTTTTTTGCCGGAGTTCTCGGTCTGGCGCTGGCGGGAGTAACTCCAGCGGCGGCGAACTGCAGGTTTTTCTCCTCGCTCTGCCGCTTCTTGTCCTCATGCGTTACGAGAAGCGCTTCGAGCTGGCGCAGAAGATCATTGGTGTTCATCGGTTTGACCAGCATCTTGTCCGGATTCTGGCTGTCGGCCCCCGTGTCCGCCAATGGGAAGGCTGTGAGCATGGCGACGGCTGGCTTGTAGGGGGCCTTCCTGGCTGCCTGGACGACTTCTGTGCCAGCGTAGTCACTCTCCATCCGCATGTCGGTGATGACCATGTGGTATTGGCTCGAGCGAATCTTCAGCTTGGCTTCGCGGCCGGATGCCGCGGTTTCTACTTCGAATCCGCTGATTTCAAGAACGGCTTTCAGGGTCAGCAGAATGGCCAATTCGTCGTCTACCAGGAGAATGCGGCGTTTCATAGATAGATCTTTCGTCCTTCGTGTGCAGATAAGGGGCGGATGGCTACCCGAGATTGATGCGGCGTGAGCAACTGCGGAAATTAGATGCCGGCTCCGGGGCTATCCAAATTGTTAAACTGGGCAACGAGGCAGGATACCATGTCGCCTCTGCCGGAGGCATTCCCTGCCAGCCAGGCTTCCGCTGCCGACCCTGGGCATTCCCGGGCGACGTGAGTCATCTGATTGGCGGGCGCGGGATTACGCCGGGAATCTCTCATCGCTGCTTTTCCAAATCTCGCGGCATCTAATTCACTGAAGCACGATATACTGAGTAGCTACGTGGCAGAGCCACGTAATTTTTGGAGGACACCCATCGATAAGCGTTCGGCCAAGCAGTTCATCCGTATTAACGAAAGAATCCGCGCACGCGAAGTGCGCGTGATCGACGATGCCGGCAATCAGCTCGGCATTCTCCCCCCATTTGAAGCGTTGAAGATCGCTCGCGAGCGCGGCCTGGATCTGGTTGAGGTTTCGCCGAACGCCGTGCCGCCTGTGTGCCGCATCCAGGACTACGGTAAGTTCCTTTACGAGAAGGACAAGAGCGAGCGCGCGGCGCGCAAGAAGCAAAAAATCATCGTTATCAAGGAAGTCAAATTTTCTGTGACGGTGGATGAACACGACTACCAGACGAAGAAAAATCAGGCTGTCCGCTTCCTGACTGAAGGCGACAAAGTAAAGGCGTCGCTGCGCTTCAAGGGGCGCCAGATGGCGCACCGCGAGTTGGGGTATGCCATTATCAACCGGCTGATTCAGGACATTGGTGACGCTGGGACAGTGGAGTTCATGCCGCGCATGGAAGGCACCACGCTGCATGCGATTCTGGCTCCGGGCAAGAAGGAGCAGCAGGCCGCCAAGAAGCCGGCCGCTCCCAAAGCTCCCGCTCCGCCACCTGTCGCACAGTCGCAGACGGTTCAGTAGCTGAGGGCCGCTTCTCAAAAGGTCATCTGAAGTTCGGTCAGCAATGCTTTGGCCAGCCTGAGTATTGCCGCGATCTTTTCTTGCGCCGAGATCGAGGTTTGGAATCGGGGGAACATCCTTCCCCCGATCCTTCTCTCAATCCTCAGGATCGTCACTCCCTGTACTTAAGGCTTGGTTTCGGCCTTCTCTCGCCATTTCTTGGCCAACTCTTTATCGGCGAGCGCCTTCACGTAGACGCCTCCAACGACGCTGCGCGCCTGAAATCCGACCTGCTTGCCCGTCTTCGTGTCGTACCAGTCCGTGAGCGGCACACGCGTCGGCGTTTCATCAATCCACTTCACGATCGGATCGAGAAGCGCAGTGAAGTCAGATGGATTTTTCGCCAGCGTTGCCGTCCAGATCTCCCAGTCGAGCTTGGTGTAGTCGGCCCGATTGTCGAGAGGAAGACCGTATGTGTTGAGGTGCTTCAGGTAGAAGGCCATCTCCGTCTCGCGCACGCTTGGCGGGAAGATGTTCAGGTCTAGTAGCTGGTCCCAGACCAGGTTGTACTTCTGGCTCCAGGTGCCTGGAGAATCAAAGGCCAGCTTATAGTGGTCGCCGTCGCGCGCCATCTGCTCCCACTTGCCAGCCATCTGCTTGGCGAGTGCGGCATATTCATTTGCGGTGGCGGTCTCGCCTAATCCGCGTGCCATTTGCGCGTAGGCTCCCAATCCATCGATAGCCTTGATGGAGAGATTCGCATTGTGCGCGAGATGCCCGGCAAAGTCGTCGGTCGAGAGCTGATTTTCAGGATCGAGACCTTTTTCACGCAGATACTGCGCCCATTTGGTGAACTGCGGCCAGAATTCTTTCGCCACGTGCCAGTCGCCCTGAGTTTGCCCGAGAGCCGCGCCCAGGATGAGCATATTGCCGCTTTCCTCGACGGGCATCTGGTTCTCCTCGGTCTTTTCGCCGCCTCCATATTCTTGACCATCGGCCAGCGGATATCGACCGAGGTCATGCGGGGCGAAGGGGAATTTCCATCTGGGAAGCGCCGCATACTGCAGCACAGGTCGAAGCTGCGCTTCCAGCAGCGCCGGATTGAAAAAGAGGAAGAAGGGAGCAGAAGGATAGAGGACGTCGACCGTCGCGATATCTCCGTTGGAGAAGTTTTCCTTGGCAAAGAGCATCGGCTTGCCATCGAGGTCGGCGACGAGACCGTGTGCGGCAAGCGTCTGCCGATAGGCCAGCGTGGCGAGCTGCCGATAGCCTCGTCCGCCCGCTGATTCAAGATCCTTGGCGAGCTCTTCGTCATATTTCTGACCACGCACCTGGAGTGCGGTGTACTGTTGTTCGGCCTCGGCGAGCATCTCTTGCACCGGCTCATTGTTGCGTTGCCAGTACGGGCGCTCTTTCCGGTTGAGATATTCGATCGCGTACTCCTCGGTATAGGAAACGAGGACGTGACGGCTGGCAGTCTGTCCGGGCACAACGTCAATGGGAAGCTCGACCGCCAATTGCGCGGCATGATCACGTGGTGTCTGTGGCATGTCCATGTCGTCGGCAGTGGGCAGCGCGCTGGTATGCAGAAAATCGTGGAGAGCCTCGGTAGATGCGGCGAGCGAGGACTGCTCGCTGGTGGGGACGGCGAGGTGAAAGTAGCCCCAGTCGATGCGGAGATTGTCCCCGGAGCGATTCAGCAACTGCTGATCGCGCGAGCCAATATTCAGAACATTGAGGCCAGTGGTCTGGCTGCGTCCCCATGTAACCTTTTCGTTGTCGGCGTCGACAGCGATGCGCCCATCCACGTCGAGGAGCAGTTCGACCTTGTGCGGCTGGCTGTCCGTGCTCGAGACATCCCAGGTGAGATAGGTCACAGGACGGGAGAGCAGATCCAGATCCTGCGGGAAAGCAGGCGTAAAAAAGTCAAGTTGGAGCTTGATGCCAGCGGCCTGGAATACGTAAATGGTATTCGTCGCGCGGACATCGACCGAGTCCTGCTGCATGGCCGGTGCCTGACGGGGAAAGTCTCCCATATACCGGTATGGCTTTCCGTCGATGCGAACGAGGCCGGTGATCGGCTGTTCCGCTCCGGTCCAGTGGCGGGTAGGGCCGTCGGTGAGCTTGTCGTCCATCGACCAGATGCTGAAGTAGGGATTGTGGGTAATGAGCGGGACGGCTGGTGGGCGCTCCTGCTGCGCGAATGCCGCGGATGAGATGACTGAGAGGAGGACTACTGCAGGGAGAAAAATCAGGGGGCGGAGTTTTTGTGCAAGCGCTTCCATTTAACCTCGCAGAATAATCAGAAATTCCGAAGCTGGCGCATACCGTTTTATCAGATGGCAGGGTTTGCGTTCACTCTTCGATGTCAGGGACAGTCAGTCATCAGTCAGTGGTGGTGTGGTCGAGGATGATCCTCCAACCCTCCGGCTCGCGCTCAAAGATGAGGGAGTAAGTGCCGCTGGCATCGCCCCCTCCAGCCGCGGTGCGTGTC
>Ga0210388_10001120_pt1 | contig 21213 bp, 20 predicted proteins | sample IncBWC19OmetaG_FD_155485 | JGI IMG/M metagenome (GOLD analysis project Ga0210388, IMG submission 155485) | Forest soil microbial communities from Barre Woods Harvard Forest LTER site, Petersham, Massachusetts, United States - Inc-BW-C-19-O ... | reverse complement strand
AATATTCACATCATCCTTGGGATGGTAGCAGCGGTCGACCAAATCTCTCCATGCAGCCAGGTTGGCTTCCGGAGCGTCTTTGTGGAGATATTTCAGAATCAGCGCGTCCAGCCCTTCGTCGGCAAAGCGGAGCGGAACCTCGTAGATCGAGGGCACTGTTGTCGCGCCCACCACCGCCCGCTCCTCCACGTTGCAGAAGGCGGCAATCTTCTGTTTCATTTCGCGGCTCAGGTTGCGGTCAGAGCGGCAAAGCAAAATGTCGGCCTGGATTCCAATGCTCAGCAGCTCTTTTACAGAATGCTGCGTCGGCTTGGTCTTCAGTTCCTGCGCCGCGGCAATCCACGGCACCAAAGTCAGATGCACGAAGACGGTATTTTCGCGCCCCAACTCCTGCCGCATCTGGCGAATGGCTTCAAGAAACGGCAGCGATTCAATGTCGCCCACCGTGCCGCCGATCTCCACAATCGTCACGTCTGCGCCATTCGACGAAACCTTGCGCATGGCGTTTTTAATCTCGTTGGTCACGTGCGGAATCACCTGCACCGTCTTGCCCAGGTAGTCGCCGCGCCGCTCCTTTAGAATGATCTGCTCGTAGATGCGGCCTGTAGTAAGGTTGTTGTCGCGCGAGAGCGGCGCATGGGTAAAGCGCTCGTAGTGGCCCAGGTCGAGGTCGGTCTCAGCGCCGTCGTCGGTCACAAATACTTCGCCGTGCTGAAACGGCGACATAGTTCCTGGATCCACGTTGAGGTAAGGGTCGAACTTCATCAGATTCACGCGCAAACCGCGGCTTTCGAGCAAGCAGCCGATCGAGGCCGCTGCCAGGCCCTTACCTAAACTGGACACAACTCCGCCCGTCACAAAGACATACTTTGCCGACATCGCCGCAACCTCGCTCTTGAATTGTTTTGATTGGCCGTACAAGGGGTGCACAATCAAGTATGGCAGAGTTCCGACTGGGAATGAAGTGGAAATTTCGCCGGCAACGGCGAGGCATCCACGTCCCAGGCAGGAACTTGTTTTAAGTCATAGACTTGAATGATGAAACGAATCGAGATTGTCAAGGCCGACATCACCGCCCTGGCCGTGGACGCAATTGTAAATGCGGCGAATAGTTCGCTGCTGGGAGGCGGAGGCGTGGATGGCGCCATTCACCGCGCCGCGGACCCCGAGCTCGTTGCCGAGTGCCGTCTGCTCGGCGGTTGCGAAACGGGCCACGCCAAACTCACCGGCGGGCATCGACTGCCTGCCCGCTTTATCCTTCATACAGTGGGCCCGGTCTGGAACGGCGGCGACCACAACGAGCGGGAGTTACTAGCCAGTTGTTATCGCAATTGTTTCAGGCTGGCCCGTGAGAACGGACTGCGCAGCTTGGCCTTTCCCGCCATCAGTTGCGGCATCTATCGCTTTCCCGTCGATCAAGCCGTCGAAATCGCCGTGCGCGAAACCGTAGCGGAACTCAAAAGCAACCAAACCCTCGAAAAAGTAATCTTCGCCTGCTTCGGCGATGACGTTTACTCGTCCTACCAGCGCGAACTCCAAAATGCGCAACTGGCCGGGCCAGACATTCGGTGACCCGAACGCAGACGCCAACAGCGCAGATCGACACAGATCTTCGTTCGGGCCGACAAAGCTGCTACTTCAACTGGACCTTGATCACCACATCGGAATTGAGGTCGACCTCGGTGTGAACTCCCTGCAGCGCTGTGGTCCAGTCGGCATCCAGGTGCCGGCCCAGGGCAACGCCGGGCATCGTGCTTCCCATAGCGATGTCGTCTTCGTCCTTGGGAGCAACGCCACCCAGGCCGGCATTCGGGTTGATCCCGTTCGACGAACCGGTTCCCTGCGATGCCGCCGTCACGCCCGTGCCGCCCTGTGAATTTACGTTGCGAGACAACACGGAATTTGCTCCAAGTCCGTCCTTGGGGGCCAGCGAGGGTCCAATCGCAACCACAAAGCCCTTGACGGGAATCGCAGCGCCGCCTTTCGGCTCGATCTGGTCGATCCTGAAGGTCAACATCGCGTTGCCGTTCCCGTCTTTCTTTGATTGAACCGCGGACACTTTGCCAATGAGCTTCGATCCCTTGGGAATGTCGGTGCCGTCGGTCAACTTCATCGCCTTCACGGTCTTCGCCACAAAGGCATCGCCAACCTTCGCGTTTTTGGAACTCAGATTGACGGCGACCTTCGCCACCAGCACGGGTGCGGGCGCGGCGTCAGCGTTTTGAGCGTGGCCCAGCGCTGGAGAAAAAGCGACGAGGAGAACGGCAATTGTCAGCGCCGCCAGCATTTTTCGATGCGAGCATTTCATTGATCCCTCTTTTCACGAGTTCCCACAACTTAAGTCCCTACGCAACAATGCGCACGGCCCGATAGCAATTCTCCGCAGAAGTCCTGGGAAAGTCAACCGGAACCGCTGCGGAGTGCCTTACTGGGCCGTGCGCACAACAACCCAAGCATTGAACTAGAAATTGAACGTAACCTTCGCCGTCAGCGCCCGCGGAGTTACATAGTGCGTTCCGCTAAACGTAGACAGGAAGTTGTACAGCGCGTACTTATCCGTCACATTGATCGCCGTCAGATCCAGGTTCGTCTTGAAGCGATCGCGGTGGAAGATATTGTCCTTGCCCAGCGACGCGTCGAAGAGGTCGCGCGGCTGAATGCGCTGCGGGTTGTGATCGTTGTCGCCTGTGCCGGCAGCGGGAATCCTCACCAATGAGGAACCGAACTCCGAGGCCAGGCAAACCGCCGGCAGTGGATTGCCTGGAGTCGCCGTCTGTCCGCCGCACATCAATCCAGCTTGAAACTCCTCATCCGCCGTAAGGCCGCTCAAGATCACCGCCGGTTGTCCGTTCAGCAGTGTGGAGGTTGGTCCGCAGGAGCTGTTGGGATCGTTGGACAGCGGGTTATAGCAGGGCACTGAACCAGCCACCTGGCCTGAATCGTAACGCCAGTTAAAGCCGCCCCAAAGTCCGCTCAGATATTTGCCGTGCGCCCACGTGTACTGAACGTGCGTCTCCTGGTTGAATTTTTCATCGTGGTCGATGCGGAAGGGCAATCCGGTTGAGCCAACCGTGGCGCCCGCTCCGGCAACTTGCGGCGGGAAAAACCGCGCGGCTACTGAAGACGCCACCACATAGGCGCTTACATGGTGGTACTCCGGCACATCCACATGCAATGCATAGCCGGGAATCTTCGAGTTATGCCAGTCGATTGGGAAGGTGATCGGCGTGTTACCCAGCACGCTGAAGTCGAAAGCATTGTGCGTGTACTTCCAGATGTACTCGCCGCTTACCACTACGCGCTTGCCAAAGGCCTGCTGCAGCCCGGCGTGGAATTCGTTGCGGAAGCCCGGCTGCATGGTTCCCGCCACGCCGGAAGTGCATAGAAGCAGCGGCGCCAGCACGGGATTCGCGCAACCCTCGCTGGATAGCACCAGGTTCTCGTTGAACGGCGTTTCGAGCGTACGCGCATAAGAAACGCGCAGCACACTCGCGGTGGGTTTGATGTTATAGGCAATTCCCACGCGGGGCTGTGTCTGTGTGGCATCCGTCAGGCCGTTGTAAACATCCTGGCGCAGTCCCAGGTTGAACAGCCAATCACCCACTTTGATCTGGTCCTCGGCAAAGAGTCCCAATTCCTTCACGTCGGTGTGGCCGTTGTAGTTGTAATAGCTCCCGCCGCGGGTAATGTCATACGGGGCAAGCACCGCGAGGTAACTCGGATTTTGACCAACCCCTCCACCAGAGCATTGAGATGGATTAGCGTAACCGGGCAATGGATTGCCTTCCGCGTCGATGCAGGGCGCGCTGAAGCTATAGGTTGGGTCGACCACGCCCAGGCTGTCATTCTCATTCAGGAATGTCTGCCCGTACTGTACGCCGGCCTTGATGGTGTGGATTCCCTTCGAATACGAATAATCCGCATGGACCGCGGAGTTAGTCAGCGTGCGGTACTGCTGGATGGACGAGGTTTGCAGGTTGGCCGGCCCCAGATCGGCCAGCGGGTTGCCGCTCGGAAAGTAGTTATATTCGTCCCTGCGCACGAACGCGCCCAGATCAAAAACCGAATTATTGTCAATGACGTGAGTGTAAGTCGGAGAGATATTGATCGTGCCAATCTTCGAGCGTTGATCCGCGTTGCCCACAGTCGCGAATACCGGGTCGGCGCTCGTTCCACCACTCACCACGTTCTGCACGTCAAGGCTGTCGTAGGAGTTCGGGGTCTGGAACCACGACCGGCTGTAGTTGAGGTCGAGGTGCATTGAATCGGCAGCCGAGAATGTGTAATCCACGCGATCGAATAAATTCTGCTCGTTGCCTTTGTCGTGGAAGACCTGAAACTCAGGCGGGTCAAGGAAGCGTCCTGAATTCATCCCGTCCGCCTCGATGAAATTGCCCCAATTCTTGCCGCCATAAGCCAGATCGAACCCTGCTGAAGCCGAACCGAACGCGCCATACGAAGAATTAATGCTGCCGGTGGGCTTGGTCACTCCCTGACCGGAGCGCGTAGTGGCAACAATCACCAAGCTGGTCTTGCCGCCGTACTCTGCCGGTGGCGCGCCGCTGATCACTTCGATCGACTGAATTGAATTCGCGGGAATCTGGTTGGAAAACACTTTGCTCTGCTGGTCTGTAATGGACTGGCCATCGACCGAGAATGAATTCGACGCGTGGTCGCCGAGCCCATGAAAGAGCCCATTCGAGTCGGCTGATACGCCCGGCGTGGTCGCGGTGACCAATGAACTGAGCGACGAAGATTCGCTCTCCATCGGAACCTTGGTAAACATGTCGCGATCCACGTCGGTATGGAATGTTGGATCGGTCTCCACCAGGTCGCCCTGCGCCTCAACCGTTACGGTTTGGGCTGCAGTCGCAACTTGAAGGACCAGTTTCACGGTCGTGCCAACTGCGGAGTGAAGGTCGACCGCCTGGCGCAGCGGCTCAAATCCATCTGCCTTGACTGCGAGCTGGTAATTGTCGAAGGTGACGTTGGAAAACACGAACTGCCCCAGTGCGTCGGAGGCGACAGTCCGGTCGAGGCCGCTGCGCGGATTGGTCAAATGGACGGTTGCATTGGGGATCACGGCTCCGGAAGGATCGGTGACGGTCCCGCGAATGGTGCCCGCGCTGCCGCCCTGGGCTGACGCGCTGAGCGCTCCAAGAATCAAAAACAGGGCCGGAAGAATGCGAAGAATCGTGCCGCGAGTAAACGGCATATGGTGCCTCCAAATAGTGGCTTTTATGATGCGGAAACAAGGCGCGGGGAAATGCCGCGGAGTCCTTTGCGCATTGGGGGCGTCGGTCCATTAATTCGCTCAACCTGTAACGATGCGTCGCGGCTTCGTCCTCGCAAGAGGAACGAAGAGCAGCCGGAAACAGATTGAACGGAAGATCGGAAACTAGCCCTTGAGGCCGTTCGGAGGGGGGCGTGTGAAGAGCTGTGGATGCCAGTAACGCGTGACGGAGCGCGCTTCATAGACCGGAGCGGCACTTTCGACCTGCACCAGCACCACCGCGGCAGTGGTCACCGCAACAGGCGCTGCGGCGTGCATCACAATGCAAAGCGGGCAGTGGTCGGCAGCGGTTTCAACCGTGTGCACGTGGGCCACTTGCACCACGGTCAAAAGCGCCAGCAGGATGAGACACACCACGGTGACCATCGGCAAAGCGCGATGCTTTGCGCGCCGTCTTCCGGTCAAATATGTCTGCGGTCCAGTCAATACACCGTCCCTTGTTTTAAGAATACACAGAGTTGGATGCATTCGATACGGAAACGTTTAGGGTGTGCGCCCGCATTTCCCGTAACCCCTTTGCCACCCGTCTGCGATTCCGCACGTCTAACCTTCATTGTTCTACACTTGTGGCGGGCCCAAAACATTCCCGTATGAGACCTTTTCACCATCTGCGCCGCCTGTTCGCAGGCTTGTTGGCCGCTCTGCTACTCGCGGCGGCTGCGGCGTCGCTACCCGCGCAGAAGACCCTCACCGTCAAGCCCGACGCTCCCGGCTTGGCCACCAATCATCGCCTCATCCTCAAAGACGGAACCTACCAACTGGTTCGCAAATATGAAGTTGTTGGCGATCGCGTGCGCTACATCTCTATTGAGCGCAGCGGCGATTGGGAAGAACTGCCGGTAGACCTCGTCGATTGGGACGCGACCCGGAAATGGGAACGCGACCACGCCGCGCAGCCGGAAGAATCATCAGACGCCATGAAGGAAGCCGCGGCCATCGACAAAGAGGAAGCCGCCGAGCGCGAGGAGGCAATCGCCCGCCGACCCGAGGTGGCTAAGGGCCTCGAACTTCCCGACGAAGACGGCGTGTTTGCGCTCGACACGTACGAGGGTAATCCGGAACTGGTTGAAATGTTGCCCAGCGAGCTGAACGCCAATACCAAATCGAAACACGGGCTGGCCACGCTCAATCCCATGGCCAGCAACAATGCCAGCCTGGAACTCGACGGCGCGCACGCCAAGGTGCATCTGCACATCAACGATCCGGTCCTTTATCTCTCGCTCAATGCGCGCGACGACGCCGAGCAGGTGGTTTCCCACGCCATGACCGTCAACACCAGCGGCGCCAAGGAAGTCGCCAGCCGCAAACACGGCGCACATTCGGCCAGCTCCGGCTTCGCCGTGGTCCGCGTCGATGCCCGCCGCGCCATCCGCATCGTCGGCGCCATCCACATGAGCCCCAGCGGAACGGTCACCCAGGACGAAGACATCATTCCCGCCAAGGTGGATGTGCTGCCCGGCAAGCACTGGCTCAAGATCACGCCGTCGCAGCAACTCACCATCGGCGAATACGCACTGGTCGAGATCATCTCCGCATCCGACATCAACCAGTCCGTCTGGGATTTCCGCGTCGACCCGCAACTCGGCGACAACGAGGGTTCGCTGGGGCCGATTTACAAGCAGTAGCCTGCCTGCGCGGTCCTCTCCGCAGCCCGCGCCTCATCGATTGAAAGGGTACTCCGAGACCCAATGAAAGCCGCGACTCACTATCATGAACTTGCTGCGGTCAACCAGTTGCAAGCGCATGTGAACCTTTTGGCTACCCATGTTGCCATCCAGGATCAATTGATCGGACGCGGGGCGCTGGAATGCTAGATTGCCCTTCCAGTTCTTGTTGCCGCCCTGGGTGAGACTGATCGTTCCGGCCTTGGTGTCGATCGAAGCCCCATACCAGGCGAAGGAATCGTCCATGCGCTCAAAGGCTATATTTGTCGGGAAATCGAAAACAACGCGGCGCCAGCGGCCGTAGTCCGTCACCAGCGGTGATCGTGTTTGACCGTCGATGGAAAGCTCCTCGACATTCCAGATGCCGTAGAGCGACGACTTTGTACGGCCGCCTCCATAAAGGTGCCATGAGGCTTGAGCACTCCAGGCGTTCATTCCTACCAGCCAGATGCCAAACAGGATTTGCGCCGCCAGCGCGATGCGATTGGCGCGTCGCGTCACGAAGAGTTGCGGTTGGCTCGGCGGCCCCGCAGTGCGACCGCTGAAGAAGAAGTCCGCCAGGCGCCGAAACTCGGGCGCCAGCAAATAGAGCGACAGCAGGATCAGATGGAAGGACAGAAGCTTTACTGGCACGTCGTAGGTCATGTTGAGCATGAAGACCTGGATCATGTCCACCAGGCAAACGAGCGCGCCGAGCGTGGCCGTCCGCGGAACGATGAGCAGAACTCCGCCTAGCAGTTCCGCGCAGCCGGCAAAGACTTCATACGCAGGCGCAGCGCCGATCGACGACCAAAGAACTCCCATCGGCGAGAGGTTGCGGTAAGGCTCCAGCAATGTAGTGAGAAACGGGAAAGGCATTTGCAGCGGAATCACTTTGGCAAAGCCATATGTAATCAGCTGCCCGGCCAGCGCAAAACGAATAAACAGTAGAAACCACTTATAAAACGTCGAGTAATTTTCGCGCCTGCGGTCAAGAATAGACCAGAGCGCGGTTGCCAGAGCGCTGACAATTAACAGGTAAACGACCAGCGCCCAGTCGAAAGTCTTGTCGCCGCTGCCGGTTTCGACCCAGGGAATTGGCTTTGCAATCCGCAGGATATGGGCTTCGGTCCAAAGAACGACCTGGCTCACGGGCCGAAACGAGGCAGGATCTGGAATGTCGACATTCGGAAGCGGAATCAGGCTGGTGATGATCTGGTTGGCGAGGCAATAGAGCCCGAAGTACACAAGGCTGAATCGAAACACTAACCGGCTTGCGACGCTCCACGTTGGCTGAATCGCTTGCTGCTGGAGTTGAGCGACTTGCACACCCATGAGAAATCTCCCGGCGCAGCGAGTTTACAACACGCTCGGTCGTCGCCGTGTGAGATTTTTCCCTTTATTTTGTTCCAATTGAAGCCACGCAACTCAAACGGCTTCCGGTGACCTGGCCCGCGCGAACTTGAGCCGCCGCTTCTCCCACTCGTCCGATTTGAAGAAGCGCGGACCAACCTCAATAAGCCGCGGAATCATATTGAAAACCGCGATCCGGCTCCAGGGACGTCCGTCGCGCTGGCGGAATCCCTTCTCGTTGAGGTCGCTCACAATGGAGGAATAGCTGAAGTCCTGCACCAGCAGCTCCATCATCAGCATCAGCGCCTGGTGCTCGCGGGGGTGCACTTCGAGCCGCCGGCAGTCGTCCGAAACGCGCAGCCCATAGGGGATGTCCTCGTCGAAACCGCCCTCCGGCGGCGTTTCAGAGTCGGGCAACTCGCGCCGCCACTCGATCGAAACCATCTGCCATCCGCTGGCCGTCCGTTGCTGGATCACATCGGGGCTAAACGGCCCGGAAACCACGTCACGAACCCGCTCGAAATACGCCACGGCACACCTCCGGGAAGTCTTACATGGCCATCCTCCAGCAATTTACCCGCCAAACCTTTGCCCGTCAAGAGCTCATTCAAGTTATTCACTGGATTGCTAATAGCAGGAACCGACCCGCGTCTTTCTCCCTTGCTGCGTGTTCAATTTCGCAAACATTTGTCCAATTCCGGACACGCCCGTAATGATTTAGCCTGAGCACGGGTTGATTATGCGGGCTCAATATCATTTTCGAAATTCTCCTCACGGGCTTTGCGCATGGGACGTGCGCCGCCTCATCCAACTTTCGAGCGCCTTGGTTCGTGAACGCGTTCCCCTATCGGCGATTCGGGAACTCGACGAGCCGTATTGGGCAGGCGGCCCCGATCAGCGCCTGACCTGCCGTGAGGTGGTCGAGCACGCACGCCTGATGCTCGAATGCGATCCTGGCTTCCCAGTCATTCTGTCCAGCGACGGCCGAGTGATGGATGGGATGCACCGCATATGCAAAGCGCTTTTGGAAGGGCACATCGAAATCGAAGCTGTTCGCTTCGTTCAGGACCCGGAACCAGATTACGTTGGGATCCATCCCGACGATCTGCCGTACTGAAATCGGGGGAAGTGACCGTCACGTGTAGGGCGGATTCCAGGCCTCAACATCGAGACCCTTCGACCTCGCTCCGATGCCGGTGCTGGTAACGCGCCATCGTGCGGTGTGGCGTTACGCTATACAATCCAGGTAGTTATGATTCGCAGCTTCCGCCATGAGGGAATCAAGAAGTTCTTCGAAACCGGCTCCAAAGCCGGAATCCAGCCGAAGCATGCTGCGAAGATCGGGGATCAGCTTTCCGCTTTGAACATTGCCATCAAGCAAGAGCAGATGGCGTTTCCTGGATGGCAACTTCACGCGCTAGGAGGCGAGCTCACCGGTCATTGGGCGGTCAGCGTCAACGGAAATTGGCGGCTAACTTTCGCCTTTGAAGATGAAGATGCAATTCTGGTCGATTATCAGGACTATCACTGACAAGGGCAGCCTCCGAACGGAACGATGCTCCTTTCTTGCCAAATTCCAGTGACGGTATTATCCCGCTATGGTGGTAAAATACGACGGTGTAGAGGCTGCCGTCATGCGCATGAATAACCCATCCCATCCCGGAAGGCTTCTTGCCTATTATCTCCAGGACAAGTCTGTCACCGAGGTTGCACGCCATCTCGGCGTAACTCGGCCGGCGTTATCGCGGATATTGAATGGCAAAGCGGGAATCTCAGCAGACATGGCCCTGCGCATCTCGGAAGCATTCAACACAGAGCCGGATTTTTGGCTTCGTCTTCAGGCACAGCGCGATCTCTGGGTGGCATCCAGGAAAAGGCGCACGAAGGTCAAGCCGCTAATCCAGAGTCAGGCCGCGTAAGGCGACCGCGAGCGTTCTACTCCCGCACGCTGATCCCCAGAGCCTTCATCTTGCGATAAAGATGGCTTCGCTCAAGCCCGAGCAACTCCGCAGCGTGGCTCACGTTGTTCCGGGCTTCTTCAATTTTTTTCAAAATATATTCCCGCTCATACGCATCCCGCGCCTGCTGCAGCGACGAGAACTCTTCAGTCGACCGCGTGCCCGCCTTGTGCGTCAACGGTGGCAGATGCTTGCGTTCAATGCGCAGCACGCGCGGATTCAGAATCATTACCCGCTCGATCACGTTCTTCAACTCGCGCACGTTGCCCGGCCAATGGTACTGCGCCAGAGTCGTCAGGGCCTCTTCGCCGATTTCCATCCGAGGCCGCCCATACTGGCGGCCGAACTCGGCCAGAAAATCCTTCGCAAGCAGTGGTATGTCCTGCTTGCGCTCGCGCAGCGGCGGCACTGCGAATGGAACCACATTCAGCCGGTAAAAAAGATCCTCGCGAAAATTTCCCTTGGCGATCTCCTCTTCGAGATCTTTGTTAGTCGAGGCGATCAGCCGCACATCCACGCGCAACGGCTGCGTGCCGCCTACGGGTGTAAACAGCTGATCGTCCAGCGCGGACAAAACCTTGGCCTGCGTCTTTAGGCTCATGTCGCCCACTTCGTCCAAGAACAGCGTGCCGCCATCGGCGCGCTCCAGGGTCCCGCGCTGCTCCACCGGCCCACCCGGCTGCGCTCCGTGCCTGTAGCCGAAAAGTTCCGCCTCAATGTGCGCCTCCGGAATCGCCGCGCAGTTCAGCTCGACAAATACTCGATCCCGCCGCAAGCTCTCTGCATGAATGGCGCGCGCAATCAGCTCCTTGCCCGTGCCCGACTCGCCGTAGATCAGCACGCGCCCATTCGTCGGCGCCATCAGCCTTATCTGCTGCCGCAGCGCCTTCAACGGCACGCTTTCGCCTGTCAGCACCGAGCCCACGTTGAACTGGCGCTTGAATTCCAGGTTTTCCGTGCGCAGGCGGCGCGCCTCAACGGCATTCTTCAGCACAATCAGCGTGCGGTCCAATGACAGAGGCTTTTCAAGAAAGTCGTAGGCGCCAAGCTTGGTCGCCTTCACGGCCGTCTCAATGGTGCCGTGGCCGCTGATGATCACTACTTCCGGCCGCATCTCTACAGCCAGCTTGTGCATGTCGGAAAGCACGTCAAGCCCGTCGCGATCAGGCAGCCATATATCCAACAGAACCACATCGTACGGCGCATCCTGCAAAAGGACCATTGCCTCGGCCGCGGTGGCCGCGGTAGCCACCCCATAACCTTCCTCTCCTAGAATTTCCTCAAGCGAATTGCGAATTCCAGCCTCGTCGTCCACCACCAGGATGTGGTTCATGAAGGCAGTCCCCGCGCGACGGATTCGGCCGAGCCCTCGAGAACCGCCTGCACCCCATCGCCGGAATCCATCAGCGGCAGGCGCAGCAGGAATCTCGCGCCCTTGGGGCTGTTGGATTCAGCGCGCAAGCTGCCGCCGTGCTCCTGAACGATTTTTGCCGCGATCGACAATCCCAAGCCAGTGCCACGGCTCTTGGTGGAATAAAAGGGGAGAAACAGCCGCTCGCGAATCTCATCGGTCAGTCCGTGCCCGGTGTCGGAAATCGCAATCTCCACTGACCCGCCATCCTCGCTCAGCGAGCTGTGAATCCCCAGCACCCGCAGCAAGCTGCCCTGCATGGCCTCGGCCGCGTTGTCGATCAGGTTAGCCAGCGCCCTTCGCATTCCCTCATGATCGGCCAGCACCGGCGGCAAGCCCGGTTCCAGATCCCACTGCACGGTAATGCCGTCAAGCCGGCCAGCAAACAGCGCCATCGCCTCCTCGGCCACGCGATTCATGTCGCAGGCGCGCGGCTGCGGCGCGGGAAACTGCGCGAGCGCGGAGAATTGATCCACAAGCGTACGCAGCGTGCCCACGCAACCCAGAATCACCTCGCTGCATTTGCGAATCACCTGCGGTGAATCCTTCTGTCCCCGCTCAAGATGTCGCCCGATGCGCTCCGCCGAAAGCGCAATCGGCGTCAGCGGATTCTTGATCTCATGCGCAACACGCTGCGCCACTTCCTTCCAGGCCAGTTGCCGCTGCGCCCGCAGCAGCTCGGTCATGTCTTCCACCACCAGCACCGTGCCCGGCCGCCCGGCCACAAGTTCAAGGCGCGCGCTGGTCACCGCAAGGTGGATAGTTCTCCCCCGCGCATGCAGCTCAATCTCCGTTGATGCCGCACCCATGCGCAGTCCGCGCCGTATCACTCCCGCCAGATCGTCAAGGCACTCAGCCGGAAGCAGCGTTTCGATTCGCTCACCGGCCAGGCTCACATCCGCGCGCCTGCCCATCAGTGCCGCAAAAGCGCGATTCGATTGCAAAACTGTACCCGATCCATCCAGTGTGACTACGCCGCTGGGAATCGTCTCCACGATCGTTTCCAGCTCGCGGCGCCGCTCCTCAATGGCCTGGCTGGCCGCGGTCAGTTGCGCTGAAGAGCTGTCCGCAAGAAATCTGCTCGTCTCCAGATCCGCCGCCATGTGGTTAAAGGCGCGCACCAGGTCGCCCATCTCTCCCGTTGCCAGCAATGACACGCGATGGTCGTACTTGCCGTCCGCAATTTCGTCCATCGCGTCGCCCAGTGCTTCCACGGGCCGGGTTATCTGCTTTGACAAAAACAGCGCCAGCCACACACTCGAAAAGAATATGAATACCGTGATTAACAACAGAAGAAGGATGAACGTGGTTCGAATGCGGTTGCGCGACCGGAATAGCGCCCAGTATTCGTCGGCCCCGGCGCGGATGCGCGTTACCGTCTGGCTCAACCCCTTCGGCATGGGGAGCGCCACCACCACCACTTTGCCCGACGCCGTGGCTCCCATGCCCAGCGCATACTCCTGCCCGGCCACTTTGAATTCCGCTTCATCGCCGCGCTGCGCCGCGGAGAGCAAGTTAGCGGAAAGCGCGCCGCGCAATGGTACCGCCGCGCCAACCAGATTTCCCTTGTCGTTCTTCTCCGGCAGCCACGGCAGCAGCGTAGCCTGGCTCGATTCCGCCGGCGCCTGAAAGCTGGCGATCCTCTTCAGGTCTTTGCCGTAGACAACAGCGAACCCCTCACCCAGCGTAATCCGGTGCGAACCCATTGCATCCTGCAACTGCGGCGCGTCCAGATCCGGCGCACCCGATGCCGCGATCGACTCCGCCTCCACCCGCGCATTGTCCGTCACGTATTGCGCCAGCTCAAGCACCACGCGCGTCGAGTCTTCACGCAGCTCCGATGTGTTGGGCGAAAACCAGCGGTCGATGGAACGGTTCATCAGGTTGAAGCTGAACAGGAACATGAAGACGGCCGGAGTCAGCGCAATCAACACTGCGCCCAGCACCATCCGCGTGCGCAGCCGCGCCCCCAGTGCGCTGCTCGATTGCCCCACGTACAGCTTGAGAACGTTCCTCAGCAGCAGCATCAACAGCACAAGCAGCAGAAGGAATACCAGTACCGTGAGCCCGGTAAATGCCAGCGTCTCCCCGGATGTCTCCGGATTCAGAAAGCGGACGCTGGAAGTGTTGAACCAATTCAACGCGCCCAGCAGAACGAAGAACAGCAAGACTCCGCCCGTAAGCAGAACAACCGATCGCCGCCGTGGATCGCCGCCGAAAGCCATGCGCCGATTATAGTGCGGACCCGAAACCGTTCGCACAAATTAGAAATAAGGATCGGTTCGACCATCTTCATAATTTGGGTGGCCGGGTCTCGCTTCTGAGACCCGGGATTGGGAGACTTTCCCGTCCACCGGCTTGATCATTTGAACACTACATTCCCCAACCACCCGCCCCAGACATCCCCCCACGCATGAACAACAATGTTCGCCCGCAGATTCCGGCGCCACGCAGCCAGCGATCCAAAAAGGATTCCCAGTACGCTGATCACGATTGTGTTCTTCCAGCCCTGGTAGGAATGCACGATGCCAAACACCACTCCCTGTGCCAGCACAGCCGCGACCACTCCCCCGCCCAGCGCCTCAAACTGTTTCTGCAGATACCCGCGAAACGCCATCTCCTCACATACCCCAGCCGTGATTGAAACCCCAATCCACAACAGGATCTCGATCAGGCTCCGCGGCAGAAGGCTATCCACGGTCTTTGCGCTGCTTGGCCCCAGTAGCTTATGAATGCCAATTGCCGCGCCTTCCCACATCAACCAGAAAGGCAGCGCGATCGCCAGATCAACTGCGACGCTTTTCCACGTTGTCCAGCGCCCGCCCGAAAGAGTCTTCAGCGTCCCCTCGCGATGGTGCACTCCAACCCAGCAGTAATAAAGCAGCGCCCAATCCATCACCGCCGCGACCAGGTAGATCGGTATCGCGCTGCCATGGCCGGCGAGCTGTCCACCACCGCCCGCGTTGGCGCTACCCGCCGCATGCTGCGCATAGAATCCCATCGCCACCATGCCGACCATGATCGCCATGAACCCCGCGAAATGTCCCCACGAGGCGATCTGCTTCGAATCTCGAATTGTTTCCGGTTCCGCCATCACCAACTCCTCACTTGCCAGCATGTTTCTTCTCCTTGCGGATCTCATCGTCATTCCGCTGTTTCCCGGCCATCTTATGCAGCTCTTTCAACGTCTCTTCTGCCCAGCGCAGGTGCGCCTCCAACTCCAACTGTCCAAACCGCGCCGCCATCTTCCAGTACGGCACACCCGGATACTGCTGGTTCTGCGGAATTACTTCTTGTTCAAGCCGCGTCAACTCGCGCAGCACCGCCCGTTCGCGCTCCACCATCAGCTCCACGTGCGCGATCAGAACCTCCAAAGACGTCTGCGGGCCGAAGAACATCTTGAGCAGCAACTCGTTGCGCGCAATCTCCGGCTGCGGCGGCACAGCAAGCCATTTTGTAAGCCGTTCAAGCCCTTTTTTTGTGATGGAGTAAATGCGCCGGTCGGGCTTGCACTTCTGCCGCTCCGTCTTCGAGGTCACAAACCCGCCCGCCGCCAGCTTCTTCAGGTTCGGATAAATCTGCCCGTAGCTCTCGTTCCAGATATGGCCCACCGAAGCCCGAATGCTTACACCCAGCTCGTATCCCGACATCGGCTCAATCGCCAGCAGGCCAAGAAGCACTTCCATGCTCGAACTTGATCGTTTCGCCATATGACTATTAGATATATGCCTATTAGATATTACTGTCAACGGAAATCTCTGTAGGCCTTGCGCCGGAAGCCCGTGCGCCATCTGGGCGCCGGGGTACCCCTGGGTCGGGGCACGACTTACTTCTTTCGCAAGGGTGGGAAGCCGGCAACGCTTGTCTCGCGTACCTTCGCCGACTTGCTGACCCGCTGACTCGTCAGACCTGCGAACACCCCAGCGGGCTCAAAATCAGATTGGTAATGTTCGTCACCAGTTGATCCGAGGCAAACCGCGGACTCGTCGAAAGCTTCTTCCAATCCGCATCGTTGCGGAACAGATCCCACTTCGCTTCGAGCTCCGCCTGGTCTGCAAAGCTGAGCATGTAAGTCAGATTCGGCATCCGCGAGCCGATCATCGTATCGCCAAAGAACACCGGATGAAAACCAGCCTTCAGGAAGATTTCGAACTCGCCGGAATGAAACATTTCCACTTTGCGAACATGATCCCCGTTGCTGGGGCTCTCATAAGTGCGCAGTTGAAAGATGCGCTTGCCCTTGGTCGCGGCTGAGGCCGGCGGAGTCAGCTTCGGCCAGCCTTGGAATGCCACCAGAAGCGAGCTCTCCACGCGCTCAAATGCAGGCGCCGCTGCGGTCGCATTCCAGAACGGGGCTGAGTCTTTCATGAAGGCCGCATCCTCAGCCAAATTCAGATCAAGCTCTGCAAGGGCTTGGATCGACGAGCCCGGAATCAGCAGATAAAAGACAGGCGTCTCCGGACCGATCTCCACACGCAGCGCACCCACCGGACCCATGCCCATGCGCGCTACCGCGGGAATCAGCGCATTCGCAAAGTAGTCTTCAGTCAGCTTGGTTTGCGGCCCTGATTGCAGGGCATAGCGCCGCATCTGGTAAAACTCGCGCGCCGAACCCGGTTGCCCCACCTGCGCCTCCATTCTCTCCCCTACCATTGCCATAGCCGATGCCGCAACCGATGCCGCAAGAAATTGACGCCGCTCCATGGATGCCTCCCGTAGAAGCCCCATTCTAATCCGGCAGATCAGAAGCGGGGAATCCGGAGGGTTTCGTGGCCTGCACCATTTTGCCCTTGACACTCTCGTCTTTCAAATCCGAATATTCTCCTGCCCATCATGGCGCGTTCGCTGCCTTCATATTCCTGCACCTGCTTCCAGGAGGACTCATGACAAACCCCGCTTTCTTCCGCATCGCCCTCGCCGTCACTCTTTCTTTTCCGCTAATTTACGCACAGGCTCAAGATGCGAACCAAAGCCCTGCAGTTGCCGGGAAACGCCTCGTCGCCGACTACGACTCCGGCAGCAAGTTTCTCGCTCCGCCGTACACCTACACCGCCGCGCAGATTCCCAATTCCAAGATCACGCACATTATCCATGCCGGCATAGGCTTTGACGCCGATGGCAACCTGCAGGTGCCGGACCAGTTCATCGAACCCACACTCATTCCCAACGCGCACGCCACAGGTACGAAGGTCGTCCTGCTCATCGGGGGCGACGTCACCGGTCTTGAAGCCAATCCCAGCGCTGTTCCAGTCCTCGTAAAAAACCTGAAAGCCTTCGTCACGACGAACGACTATGACGGGCTCGACCTCGACTGGGAGTATCCCGGAAGCGCCGCAGACACCGCCTTCCTGCTGACCCTCGAGAAGGCGTTTCGAAGCAGTTTCCCCACCCCGCGCTACCTGCTCTCGATTGATGCCGCGCCATGGAGCGCGGACTTGTACGATGCGAAGCACCTCAAGAACGTCATCGACTGGTTCAACATCATGACTTACGATTGCGCTGGACCATGGACAGCCGACGGCCAGCTCAATTCGCCCATCTTCTGGGATCCGGCCGATCCAAATCCCGCCGAATGCGAACCCGGCGGCAGCGATCAGCAGTCGGGCGCCATCTTCCTGGGCGAAGTGCCTGCCTCGCAGCTCAACCAGGGTACTCCGTTTTACGGTTATAAATACACCAACGTGAGTTCGCTCTTTGGCACCTGCCCCAACTCCGCCACAACTGCGGATGGCGACTGCGACAACACAGTCAAGACGGTGAACTACGGCCCGCAGATCAAGGACAAGGTCAACGCGCACGGCTGGGTCAGCTACCGCGACCCGGTCGCCGTGGTTCCTTACCTGCTCAGGAAAGACGGCTCCCCAGGGTTCATCACTTACGACGACCCTCTCTCCACCTACACGCGCGTTATCTATAGCGACTGGGTGCAAGGGCTGGGTGGAACTTTCATGTGGTCGCTTGATGCGGATTACGACGGGCATTCGCAAGATCTGCTCGATGCCATGTACCTGGCCACTCATCTCCAACCTCTGTTGGAGGACGATCAGACTGATAGCCAGTAAGGTCAGGAATATCGATCATTGAGAGGTGCAAATGGCAAGACGTTCGTTTCTCCGTCAGATCTTGGCGCTACCATTCCTCGGAGCGATTCCTTTGCTCGGGCAAGAGTCCACGCACAAACCGCTGAACATCATGATGAAGAGTGCCTGGGGTTCCGACGATCCGACAAAGGCTGCATTTCCTTTCCTGCACGGCCTCGCACTGTCGGAAGCCGGGCATTCGGTGCAGATCTTCCTGCTCGGCGAAGCGGACTCGCTGATGCGAAAGTCGGTCGCGGCGGCCGTGGTTCCAGTGGGGTGGCCGCCCCTGGAACAAACAATGGCCAAAGTGGCCGGACGGCATGTGCAGATCTACGCCTGCGGCGCGTGCAGTCGCGCCCGGTCGGTTGAGCAAAGCGATTTGGACCTTTGGGGAGCGAAGTTCGGTAACCCGACAATCTTTGTCTCGCTCGTCGAGTGGGCCGATCGCGTGATCACCGAGTAGCGGCAGATTGGCGGCTGAGGCCGCTTCGGCAGTGCGGATCGAGATTTGAAGGGTACTAAGCGATCACACTCGAAGTCGCCGTCCACTCCCGCTGCTGGCTCTCCGCAACGCCGCGATGCGTCAGCACGCCCTCCCACGTATTCAACCCCTCCGCCAATCCCGGGTCGTTTTTCAACGCCTCGCGCGCGCCCAGATTAGCAATGCGCAGCAAATAAGGGAACGTAGAGTTGGTCAGTGCCAGCGTGGAAGTATGCGGCACTGCACCCGGCATGTTGGTTACGCAATAGTGCACTACGCCGTCAACTTTATAGCTGGGGTTGGAGTGCGAGGTGGGCCGCGCCGTCTCCACGCAGCCGCCCTGATCGATGGCCACGTCCACAATCACAGCGCCCTTCTTCATCTGCGACACCATGGCCCTGGTAACAATCTTCGGAGCTGTCGCACCCGGAATCAGCACGCCGCCAATCACGAGATCCGCTTCCTTGGTCACCTGCGCAAGATTGTAGCTGTTCGACGCCAGCGTGTAGAGCCGCCCGCCAAAGATGTCGTCGAGCTCGCGGAGCCGGTTCATGCTCACGTCAACGAGGGTCACTTTGGCGCCAAAGCCAAGCGCGATCTTGGCTGCGTTGGTGCCCACCACCCCGCCACCAATAATGGTCACATTGGCCGGAGCAACGCCAGGAACGCCGCCGAGAAGAATCCCCCGCCCACCGCGCTCTTTTTCGAGATAGGTTGCCCCCACCTGCACGCTCATGCGCCCCGCAACCTCGCTCATGGGCGTCAGCAGCGGCAGCGTGTTCTGGCGGTCGCGCACTGTCTCGTACGCAATCCCAGTGACCTTCTTCCTGAGCAGTTCGTCGGTCAGTCCCGGCAGCGGCGCCAGGTGCAGATAGGTAAACAGCACCAGCCCCGGCCGGAAGAAAACATACTCGCTGTCGATTGGCTCCTTGACCTTGACCACCAGGTCGGCCTTGCCCCAGGCGTAGCCGGCTTCGCCCACAATCTCAGCACCGGCGTTCTGGTACTCGGCGTCGTCAAAGCCAGACTGCGCGCCGGCCCCGGTCTCCACCAGCACCGTGTGCCCTGCCTCGGTAAGAGCCTTCACGCCTGCCGGAGTTACAGCAACCCGTGCCTCGTTGTCCTTGATCTCCTTAGGAACGCCAATGATCATCGCTGCTTCTCCTATCCTGATTGTCCTGTTTAGGGCCTTTTATAGGGTTGGATGCCGGCCAGAAGAGTTCTGCGAACCTTAAAGCCCGGCGCCGGTTGTGATTTCGGGAGGGCTGCACCGGCGCCGGGCGAGCTCTGCGGCTCATCTGCCAAGAATCCTACGGCGCAATTTGCTTCCAATGTGTGCAAACTTCGTGATAGAAGTGCCGTATGAGAACGAAACGTGATAGAAATGTGCCTTCTACGCAAGAATTACGCTCTGCTGATCTTGAGACCGCATTGGAACATGCGTCAGGCTCGGCAAATCTCGGACTCGACGAGCTGGACGAGGCCATTCTCCATCATCTGGAGCGCCACGGTCGCGCCACCAACTACGAAGTCGGCGAAGCCGTCGGCCTGTCCGCATCCGCCGCCTCGCGTCGCATCCAGGCGCTTGAGGCCGCGGGCGCCATCCGCGGTTATTGCGCCCAGATCGACGACCGCCTTCTCGGCAAGCGCATGACCGTCTTCATCCGCGTCACCCTGGAGCGCCAGTCGGCCCCCGTTCTGGCAGCGTTCGAAGCCGCCATCCGCAAATCGAAGGGAATTGTCAGTTGTCACCTGATGGCCGGCCAGTACGACTACATGGTGGTCGTTCGCGTCGCGGGTATCGACGACTACGGCCGCCTGCACCAGAATGAGCTTTCCCGTCTTCCCGGCGTGACGCGCCTTGAAACAAGTTTCGCGCTCAGGGATGTCATGGCTGGCAAGCCTTAGCGCGCACAGTACAAAAGGCACCCAAAGTGGTATCTCTCTTATCACTAAATACCATTGCCTATAACTCTTTGGACGCATTGCCGGTAACACGGAAGGATGGTCCAATCGCCTTGGGAACCTAGAAGAACCACGGATTTACGCCCAAGGAGCGCTGTCTGATGCAGCAGAATATTTCCCAGCAATCGCCTGGGCCGGGGAGTTCGGCAGCTTATCGCCCGCGTGTACTTTCCGGCCTCAAGAGGGGATCGGCAAGCTCAAGCGGAAGTTATACAGCAGCCATCGCTGGCCTGGGACTGATGATTGGGGCGACGATCGCGTTTACCGGGTGCCGCGCTCATCCTGCCGCAACACCAAAACCTGCCTCCACGGCCAGCCCGCATCCTTCCAGCCCTGCTCCTTTGGCGGCCAGTGTGATGCCTCCTCCCTCTCTCGTAAGCCAGCTTGAGGAGCAGAAAAAGTCCGTGGCGGGTACTCCGCTTGCAAAAGCGGTAAGCCTCACATCCGTCAGGAAATCTCCCGCAATCAAACAGGAGCAGAGCGTACCCAGAGTTTTGCCCGTGAAGCGGATTTCCGTGATTCATGAAGAGGTCAGTAGTCGGCTCTACGCGTCTCCCAAACCGCCTGCCCCTCGCCCACCGCCAGCCGCGGTGGATATTACGAATGCAGCGGTGGCCAGACCATTTTTTGTCGGAATTGAAGGGGATCTTACCGTGGCCAGTTACGACGAGGCCGGGGCAACCGTTGAAACCTACGAGGGGAGTAGTTTCGTTCTCGACCCCGGAACGGGCGATAGCGACAGCATCCCCTGGCAGGATTTCCCCTTTAGTGTCCACTACCGCTGTGAAGAGTCGGGCAAATGCGTCCTGGTCCGCGGCAGCGCAAAGGCTATTGCGAGGATGACGAGTTAAAAAGGGGCCGGCCCAGCGCGCCGGATACGGAGGCTCGAACTAGGGTGAGTCGTGAGCTGGCAACAACCGCCAGACGGACCGCCGGGAAAGGAACCGCTCCAAATGACAGTTGAAATCGAGCAAGAACCCACCGCCGGGAAAGAAGCTGCTGCCCAGTCGGACCACCCCGGCGAGATCG
>Ga0210388_10001119_pt1 | contig 21219 bp, 17 predicted proteins | sample IncBWC19OmetaG_FD_155485 | JGI IMG/M metagenome (GOLD analysis project Ga0210388, IMG submission 155485) | Forest soil microbial communities from Barre Woods Harvard Forest LTER site, Petersham, Massachusetts, United States - Inc-BW-C-19-O ... | reverse complement strand
CACGAGCAGTGTGTCGCCGTCGACCACGACGTCCCGCAGGTCGCGCGGCAGCTGCAGCGTCCGCGTGGCGGCCCCTCCCGCCGCCGGGAACGAGACCAGCTCGCCGCCCATGCAGGCCACGTGCACGAGATCGGTCGCTGGATCGTAAGCCACCCCGCGTGGGATCGGACAGGCCGTTCGACGCGCCAGGATCGTCCCCGCCACCGGATCGATCGTCACGAGCGCGCCTCCCCTGCGGAGGATGACGTGAACGTGCCCGGCGGCGTCGGCGACCAATCGGCCCGGCTCGTCGTGTGCCTGGAGCGCGATGGTGGCCGTCAACGTCTGGGTCGAGAGGTTGGCGACCGCAATCGTGTCGCGGTCGGGATCGGCGGCCACCGCCGTGACGCCGTCCGAAAGGATCGCCAGGGTTCCCCCGCTGATGGCCGGCGGCGGATCGGCTGCAGAAGCGGTGGTGTCGAAGATCGGTGGGTTGAGCGATTCGTTCGGCGGGAAGAGGCCCCCATCGGGGCCGCCCGACGGCATCCCACCTCCGGGGCCGGTCAGGCCGGAAGCCGGGTTGGCGCAGGCGCCGGACGCGGCCGCGAGGCCGAGGCCCAGCGCCGCGATCAGGCGGCAAGCCTTACGGGGCGATGCGAAGGTCGTGGTGACCATGGGGAGCTCCTTGACCGAGAGATGTACCGTCAGCCTTCCTAGTGTCCCTGGCGCAGAAAATCCGTTCGGGTTTTGCGCAGGATGTATCCGACAATCGACCCCCATCCTTGATGGTCGATCGATGGGAGGCGGTGAACCGAGATCCGAATGTCAGACCTCTCCCTCGAAAGGGCCGTCCCGCCGCGCTCCGACTCATCATTCAGAAGTGCCGTGCAAGGTTCGAACCACGGTCAACCAGGCGGTCCGGCGAAGCTGCCCCTCTCCTGGTGGGTCCGGCTGGCGCGGAGGACGTCCAAATAGCCGTCCACGGCCGCGTCCTCGGAGAAGCGGTCGACGGGATGTTGGACCCGCGCCGGCCCGCTTCGCGCCTCGTCCAGCAATGAAGCGATGCCGCGCGCCAGCGCCGTGGGATCGCGCGGGGCGACCAGGGGACCGGCGGCCCCGTTCCCGAGAACCTCGCGCGCACCGCCCGGGCCGTCGGTGCTGATGACCCGGCAGCCACAGGCCATGGCCTGGATCAACGCACCGGGCAGACCCTCATGGGTGGATGACAGCGCGAACACCGACGCGCGCGACATGTAGCGGAAAGGGTTGTGGTCGTAGCCGGGGAGCTTGACGTCGGCGTCGACGCCGAGCTGTCGGGTCAGCGCTTCGAGCGGGCGGCGCTCGGGGCCCTCGCCGAGAATCACCAGCCGCGCCTCGCGTCCAGCGCGGAGCTGCGCGAAGGCACGGATCAGCGTGGCGAAGTCCTTCTGCTGCGCGAGCCGCCCGACGCCGAGGACGACGGGAGGCGCCCCGGGCGCGAACCAGGGATCCTCGAGCGCGGCGGCCGCCTTCTCGAAGAGCGCGGCGGTCACGATCGGGTTGTAGATGGTGCGAACGCGCCGGGCGTCGAGGCCGAGCTCTTCGGTCAGGCTGCTGGCGACGCCGTGGGAGACCGCAACGATCCGATCAGCGGCCCGGTACGCCCGCCGCATGAGACCCCGCAGCAGGCGCTCCCGGCGATCGAGCGCGGCCCGCGGCAAGAGCACGTTGGCCTCCCGCAGGACGATCGGGACCCCGGTGCGGGCGATCGCACCCGCGCCGACGGCCAGGACGTTCGCGTGCTCGAGCGTCGACAGCAGAGCGACCGGGCGTTCACGCCGCAGATAGCGGACCAGCGCCGGGAGCGCGAGGACGGTGCGCGCGGCGTCCAGGCTGACGACCCGCGGTCCGGGCGGGACCTGCGCGTCGAGTGGTCCACCCGGGATCGCCAGCACCAGATCGACGTCATGCCCGCGCGCCGAGAACGAGGCCGCGAGCTGCAACATCACCCGCTCCGCTCCGCCGTCGTCGAGCGTGGGAAGAAACAGCGCCAGCCGCTCGTTTGAACTGACCGGGCTCATGTCTCCGGCCGCGAAACTACCAGAGTCGACCGCGCAGCCGTCATTTGACCGATCACATCGCGGCGGTTAGATACGGAATGCGCGATGACTTGCGGCCAGTGCGGAACCCACAATCCCGAGGAGGCTTCCTATTGCCTCGCTTGCGGGACGCACCTGGCGGCGACCGGCAACCCGCGACGCGACCAGCGCGAGGACGTGAACGTGGCGAAGCTGCGCGCCGCGATGGACTTTGCCGCGCAGAAGATGGCCGAGCGGCCGGTGGGACCGAACGGCTTCCGACTGATCTTCGTGCACCATGACGGATCCGACGGGGCCAGTTACGTGATGCGCGGCAATCAGATCGACATCGGGCGCACCGAGGGCGACCTCCTGTTCGAGGACGCTCATCTGTCGCCGCGGCACGCGCGCATCGTGTCGGCCGCGACGGGCCAGGTGCTGAGCGACCTCCAGAGCAAGAACGGCATCTACATGCGGTTGCGCGCCGGCGCACAGCTTCGGGACGGCGATCTGATTCTGGTCGGCCGGCAGGTGCTGGAGTTCGAGCTGATTCCCGACTTCGAAAAGGATCTTCGCCCCGCGGTTCAGCACAACGTCGTGCACTTCGGAACCTACAGCAAGCCGGCTTGGGCCAGATTGCGGCAGATTGGGCCGACCGGCGTGGCCCACGACGTGTTCTATCTCAGTCGCGAACATGTGGTGATTGGGCGTGAACTGGGCGACATCGTTTTCTCGGACGATCAGTTCATGTCACGCAGGCACGCGCACCTCTCGCTTCACGACTCCGAGGTTCGGCTGGAAGACCTCGGGAGCTCGAATGGAACCTTCGTCCGGTTGCGCGCCGAGCACCTCCTCGTGCCCGGCGACATCATGCGAATCGGGAACGTGCTGCTTCGCTTCGAGACGACTTAGATGGGAACCCTCAGAGGGTTCCCAAACCCTCCCGCGATGGGGTCGGGCCGGCGAAGCCGTCCCTCCCCCGACGCGATCAAGAGTTGATCAGTGAAGGTCGGGGAGGAGCTCCAGATCGGCGGCGACGGCGAGGTGGTCGGCGACGCGGGGTGAGATGGTGGCGGCGTCGAGAAACCGGAAGCGCGGCCCGGCCAGGATGCGGTCGATGCGCATCCAGACCATTCTTTGCGCCGGGTAGCTGTACCCGAATCCGCGTCCCACCTCGGCGAAGCCGTCGCTGAACCCGCCCAACCAGTGCGAGAACGCCCAGCTCAGCCCGGGCAGGTTGGTGTCTCCAGCGATCAGCACCGGATCGGGGGAGCTCGCGGCGTCCGCGGCCAGCGCGCGGACCTGCTCGAGTCGCTCTCGCGTGTTCGGCTCCATCGCCCTCGCGGAGGCGGCCCGAAAGATGCGGCCGCTCAGGATTTCGTGCCGGAGCCCCTTGGCACGCAATCGATCGAAGGCGTCGTGAGGCGAGATGGGGTGGGCGGCGAAGAGGCGGAGCGGTCCGGCGGGCGTGATCAGTCGGCAGCGCGCGTATTGAGCCGATCCTGCTCGGCCGTCGATCCAGATCGGCGGTGGAACCGCCTCCTCCTCGATGGGAAAGCGGCTGGCGATCACGAACTGGTCGAGGTGCCGAAAGGAATAGCCGGGCAGGCCGAGGCGCAACGTTTCCACGTTGTCGTCGGCCACCTCCTCCAGCACGATCACGTCGGGGTTGGCGCCGCGGATGCGATCGAGGATCTCCCCGGTGCCGTTCTTTGCCAGGCCGATGTTGAGGGCGAAGAGCCGAAACCGCAGCGCCCCAGCCGTGGCGCTGCGCGTCCCGCCGACGTGCAGTCCCATCAACGGGAAGAGGAGGACGAACGCCGCCGCGACCTGGGTGACGAGCAGCCGATAGGACCGCCCGAGCAAGAGGGCCACGAGCAGCAGCGGCAACGGCAGCGCAAACCCGATCCGGGGAAGATAGAGGGCGATCGTCGTGACCCACCAGCGCTCTCCGATCAACCGAAGCGCCGCCACCAGCGCGAGCAGTGCGATCAGATAGAGAACCGCCGACAGGTTGACGATCGACCTGGCCAGCGCCCCGAGCCGCTCCCGGCGCCGGAGTGCGGGCGCCGCGCTGCCGGAGGCGGCCGGATCACCGCTCGGGGGCTCTCGGGGCTCGCTCATTCCGGCCAGATCAAAACAAACATGACAATGCGAGCTTAGCGCTGGCGGCTCAGGTTCGACGAGAGTTGCTCGTTTGTCTGCTATTGTGCGCTGGCGACGTGCGTGCGCCGCTCGTCAGCGTCGTCATTCTAATGATCGATCCCTGGGGACGGCAGACCCTCCAACACGGCCGCCTGGAAGCGCAATGAAAACGGCGCAATCTCCCCTCAGGCGCCTCTTCGTCCAGGCCTCGCACTACTCGGCCGCGAACCTGCTGACGACGGCGGCGGGGCTCATCACCTTCCCGCTCATGACGCGGATCTTCACGGTGGCCGATTACGGCGTGATGAACCTGATCTCCGCGACGCTGACCGTCTCGGTGGCGCTGGGGAAGATCGGTGTTCAGCACTCGATCATTCGTTACCGCTCCGAGATCACCGCCGGCAAGGGGAGGTTCAGCACGGCGCAGCTCTATTCGACGACCTTCTTCGGAATGAGCGCCAGCGGGCTCGCCGTCACCCTCATCCTGATCGCGGCGATCGAGCTCTTGCCGGCCGAGTGGCTCGGCGACCCGCGCCTCAAGGGGCTCTTCGCCGTCGGCGCGCTGGTCGTCGTGATTCAGGTCTTCGAGAGTGTGCTCTTCAATTTTCTGCGCGCCGATCAGGAGACGGCGGTGCTGATGAAGTACCAGGTCGGCAAGAGGTACCTGGGCCTGGCCCTGGTTCTGCTGACGCTGTTCTTGATCTCCCGGACCCTGACCGCGTTCTACTGGGCGACGGTGGCCACGGAGGCGCTGGCCATCGGCGTTCTGGCGACGGTGTTCTTCCGCCGCGAGGGGGGCATTCGGATCGAGCGACGCAACTTCTCCCGACCCCTTTACCGCGAGCTTCTGGGCTTCGGCATCCCGATGATGATCGGGTACGAGATGTCGGGGATCATCCTGGCCGTCGGCGACCGGTACGTCATTCACGGCAGCATCGGCTCGACGCCGCTGGGGCTCTATTCGGCCGCCTACAACCTCTGCACCTACGTGCAATCGATCTTCGTGGCCTCCGTCGGCCAGGCGGTCATGCCGCTCTACATTCAGATGTGGGATCAGAAAGGGCCCGAGGAGACCGCGGCGTTCATCGCGCGCTCGTTGCGGACCTACATCCTCTTCGGGGCCCCGGTGATCGCCGGACTGGCTTCGGTGGGACCGCAGCTGCTCCCCTCGCTGGCCTCCGAAAAATACGCCAGCGCCGCCGCCATCCTCCCCTGGGTCATCGCCGGCATGGTGCTCGAAGGGGCGAACGCGATGGTGGCCGCGGGGCTGTTCATTCACCGAAAGACCAAACACATCGGCCTGGTGGTGTTCAGCTCGGCCATCCTCAACCTGGTGCTCAACCTCCTGCTCGTGCCGCGGGTTGGAATCATGGGCGCCGCCATCGCCACGCTGGCGAGCTATGCGGTCGCCTCTTGTGCGCTGGCGTTGGTCGGACGCCGCTTCCTGGCGGTGAAGATCCCCTGGATGACGATGGCGCGCGCGACGCTGGCCGCGATCGCGATGTACCTCTCTCTCGCCCACCTCTGTCCGGGCCGTCACCTCTTGACGGTCGCGGTCCGCGCGCTGATCGGCACGCCTCTTTACGTCTTGCTGATCGCGCTCATCGACCCGGACGCCCGGAATCTGGTGATGAAGGGGCGCGCGGGCCTGCGAAAATTCCGCGGCCCGGCCGTCTCCTGACTCGGAGCCAGCTCTCTTGGCAGCTCTCTTGGCGGCGGCGCGCGATTGTCTGAGGTCCCGCGTCTAACCCGGCCAGAAGCGTGCAGCCACCGCGACGCCGCCGACCGCCAGCGCGCAGAGCCAGCTCCGGCGGTCGGTGAGGGCGAACTTCACAGGGTCGTCGTTCATCTCCCCACGGTGGGTCAGGAACCAGACCCGGCTGATCCAATAGAGCAACACCGGGCAGATCAGCCAGAGGAGCCTGGGCTGAGAATAGATGACGTTCCCCGCGCTGCTCTCGATGTAGAGGCAGAAGACCAGTACCGCCAGATACCCGGCGGTCGTTCCCATCGAGATGACCATCGTCAGATCTTGCGCGTAGTAGCCCCGGCTGCGGAGCTTGCCCTTCTCATCGAGGGCGTGGCGCAGCTCGATGTGGCGCTTGGCAAACGCGAGGCTGAGGAAGATGAACATCGAGAAGGCCAGCAGCCAGGCGCTGATGGAGACGCCGGTCGCGAATCCCCCCGCCAGCACGCGCTGGGTGTAGAGCCAGGCGAGGACGATGACGTCGACCAGCAGCAGACTCTTCAGGTAGAACGAATAGCTGAGGGTGATGGCGAAGTAGAGCACCAGCATCGCGAAGAACGACATCGGTAGCGCGTAGAGCGAGATGGCCACGCTGAGGCCCAGGAGGCCGAGGATGAGCGGCGGACCGTAGGCGGTGGGGAGCGCGCCAGAAGCGAACGGCCGCCGGTTCTTGGTGGGATGGGCGCGATCGGCCGCCACGTCCATGAGGTCGTTGAAGACGTAGCCGGCCGAGGCACAGAGGCTCAGCGCCAGCGCCGCCAGCGCCGCGTGCACGACCTGGATCGACGACAGTCCGTGGGGGGCGAGCAGCACGGGCACCACGACCAGGGCGTTCTTCGACCACTGGTGTAGCCGGATGACCTTCAGAGCCGCCTTCAGACGGGACGGTCTGGTGGACGTCACATGAACCTTCTGTTCTGCGCGGATCACGCGGCGCTCTCGTTTCGAAGGACGCGAATCTACAGCCGCTCCAGGTCGTCGACCAGCTTCATTTCAAATGCAGGGGGCGTCCCAGATGCCCTTCAGCTGGCGGTGGTCTTTTCAGCCGACGGCGGTCTCCGGAATCCGGGCGGAGACGAGGCGGGCGAGCGGCAGCTCCAGGGCGTCCGCCAGAGCGGTCGCGCTGGCCTCGATGATGTTCTGCGACACGCCGATGGTGCTCCAGCGTTCTTCGCCCCGCGCCGCCTCGATGAGGACGCGGGTCTTGGCGCCCGTCGCGGCGTCGGGATCGAGGATGCGGACCTTGTAGTCGGCGAGGCGGACGTCGCGCAGCGACGGAAAGTGAGGGTTGAGCGCCTTGTGAAAGGCGCCGTCGAGCGCGTGCACTGGCCCGGCGCCCTCGGCGACCTCGTGGACGATCTCGGCGCCGATCTTCAACTTCACAGTCGCCTCGGCGAACATCGAGTTGCCGCGGCGCCGCTCCGAGATGACGACCAGGTCGAGCACGTCGAAGGGGGCGACGTAACCCAGCTGGCTCCGCCGGCCGAGCAGCTCGAACGAACCCTCGGCCGCCTCGAACTGGTAACCCTGGCTCTCCAGCTCCTTGATGTGCTCGAGGACGCGTTTTTCGTTCCCCTGCACGTCGATCCCCAGCTCTCCGGCGCGCATGCGGACGTTGCCGCGCCCCGACAGCTCGGAGACGACGATGTGGCGCCGGTTGCCGACCCGCTCGGGGACGATGTGCTCGTAGCTGGCGGGGATCTTCTCCACGGCCGCGACGTGCATCCCCCCTTTGTGGGCGAAGGCCGAATGGCCGACGTAGGGGGCGTGCGCGCGCGGGCGAATGTTGGCGATCTCGCTGACCGCGCGCGACAGCTCGCTGAGGCGGGCCAGGTTCTCCTCCGGCAGGCAGCGCCGCCCCATCTTCAGCTGCAGCCCGGCGATGACCGAGATCAGGTTGGCGTTTCCGCAGCGCTCGCCCCAGCCGTTCATCGTCCCCTGCACCTGCGTGCAGCCGGCTTCGATCGCCGCGAAGGAGTTGGCGACCGCCACGTCGCTGTCGTTGTGGGCGTGGATGCCGAGCGGCGTGGGGACCGCCCTTTTGACCGCGGCCACCACCTCGGTGATGGTCCCCGGTAGGCTTCCGCCGTTGGTGTCGCACATCGCGATCCAATCGGCGCCGGCGGCCGAGGCGGCCTTGACCACCGCCAGCGCGTACTCCTGGTCGGCGCGGAAGCCGTCGAAGAAGTGCTCGCAGTCGAACACCACCTCGCGCCCCTTCTGCTTGAGGAAGGCGACGCTGTCCGCGACCATCGCCAGGTTCTCCTCCAGCGTGGTGCCGACGATCTTGGTGACGTGCAGCGGCCAGCTCTTCCCGACCACGGTGACCGCGGGCGTTTCGGCGGCCACCATCGCCTGCAGGATCGGATCGCTGTCGGCGCGCCCGCCCGGCTTGCGGGTCATCCCGAAGGCGGTCAGCTTGGCGTGGCGGAAGGTGACCGACTTGGCGCGCTGGAAGAACTCGACGTCCTTGGGGTTCGACCCCGGGTAGCCCCCCTCGATGTAGTGGATGCCGAAGCCGTCGAGCAGGCGCGCGATCTTGAGCTTGTCCTCCACGGAGAGGGAGAGACCCTCGCTCTGGGTGCCGTCGCGCAGGGTGCTGTCAAAGAGTTGAACGTCCATTTCCATGCTCCAGGAGGGGAGAATCTACGCGAGTCGCGTCCCGCCCACCACCGGGCGCCTCACGCGGGGTCCGAGCCGGCGTCGAGATAGCGCCGCGCCCAGAGCTCCAGGGAGACCATCAACCAGAGCAGCTCTCCGTGGTCGGCGTCGCCGCGCAGATGGCTGTCCAAATATCCCCGCGCCGCTTCCGGTTGCAAGAGGCCGCGATCGCGAAAGGCCCGACTGGCGAAGATGTCACCGGCCAGCGCGGCCAAGGATCCCCGGAACCATTGACCGAGCGGGATGGCGAAGCCCTGTTTGGGCTTGCTCAACACTTCGGGCGGAAGCCAGCGGGCCGCCGCCCGGCGGAGCAGGTATTTGCCGCGTCCGTCGCGGACGCGCAACGATCGTGGCAGGCCGACCGCGAACTCGACCAGCCGATGACCGAGAAGCGGCGAGCGCCCTTCGAGCGAGTTCGCCATCGCCATCCGGTCCAGCTTGACCAGGATGTCGTCGGGCAGATAGCTGGCAAAGTCGATCGACACGCAGCGATCGAGCGGGTGAAGAGAGGAGAACGCGCGCGCCACCTCGGCGAGCACGCCATAGTGCTCCGCCCCGTCGGCACGGACGGCGTCGCCGAGAATCCGATCGGCGACGTCGGCGCGGGTCAGCGCCACACCCGAGAGGTAGCTCTCCGGGAACCCCAGCCGGAGTCGCTCGGCGATGCGCTGCAGGCGATACCCGCGCGATCCGGGGACGCAGCGTCCGGCGATCTTCGCGGCGGCGGCCGCCACCGGCTTGAGCGGACCGGCCCGCTCCAGCGCCAAAAAACGAAGGTAGCGACCATAGCCGGCAAACGCCTCGTCGCCGCCGTCGCCCGTGAGCACCATCTTCACCTGCTCGCGCGCCAGCTTGGCCACCAGATAGGTCGGCACCGCCGACGAGTCGGCGAACGGCTCGTCGAGATACCAGACCAGCTGCTGCAGGAGCTCGACCGCATCGGGTTTGACGACCAGCTCGTGGTGCTCGGTGCCGAGGTGGTTGGCCACGCGACGGGCGTCGGACAGCTCGTTGAAGTGAGACTCGCGGAAACCGATCGAGAAGGTGCGGACGGGCTGCTGCAGGTGGCGCGACATGAGCGCGACCACCACGCTCGAGTCGAGCCCACCGCTCAGGAACGCGCCGAACGGGACATCCGAGACCAGGCGGCTCTTGACCGCCTCGTCGAGGAGACCGGCCAGCTGTTCCTCGGCCTCCTGTTCGCCGAGGTCATGCCTGCGCTCCGGATCCAGCCGGTAGTAACGACGGAGGTCGAGCCGGCCGTCGACGAAACGAAGCGAGTGCCCGGGCGGGAGCTTGTGGACGTCTCGGAAGATGCTGCCCGGCGTGGGGACATACCCGAAGCAGACGTAGGAGCGGACCGCCTCGGGGGCGATCTGGCGCTTGAATCCAGGGACCGCGAGCAGCGACTTGAGCTCGCTGGCGAAGAGAAGCCGACCTCCTGACTCGCCGGCCTCACCGGGCTGGAAGCTGTAGAAGAGCGGCTTTTCGCCGAAACGGTCGCGGGCCAGGATCAGCGCCCGCGCGCGCCTGTCCCACAGCGCGATCCCGAACATGCCGTCCAGACGCGCGAAGGTGTCGTCGCCCCACTCTTCGTAGCCGTGGACGATCACCTCGCTGTCGGAGTGGGTGTAGAAGCGGTGCCCGCGTGCCTCGAGCTCGCCGCGCAGCTCCCGGTAGTTGTAGATCGCGCCGTTGAAGACCGCCTGGACCGAGCCGTCTTCGTTGTGGACGGGCTGATGTCCGCCGGCGAGATCGATGATCGAGAGGCGGCGCATGCCGAGCATCGCCTGTTCGTCGCAGTAGCTCCCCTCGTCGTCGGGACCGCGGTGGGTGAGGGCAGCTTTCATCGCCTGCGCGACCACCGCGTTCGGGAGCGAGCCCCCGGGCGCGGCGACGATGCCGACGATCCCGCACATGGGCTAGGGCTTCTCCCGCACGTCGCGGAGATCGCCCGGGTCGGCGCCGGCGTAGAGCGACAGCAGCTTCCCCACCACGACGTCGAGAGAGGCGGCCGCCTCCACGTCGGCGCGGGCCCGGCGCCCCATCACGGCCAACCTTTCGGGGGGGAGGGATCGCGCCTCGCGCAGCGCCGCGGCCAGCGCCGTCACGTCCGCGACGTCGAACAGCCAGCCGTTGCGCCCGGGGACCACGAAGTCTTCGCTTCCGCTCACGCGGCTGGCCAGCGCGGGGAGCCCGCTGGCCATGAACTCCAGCAGCGTGTTCGACAGCCCTTCGATCCGCGAGGGGAGCACACCGACGTCGGCGTCGGCCAGCACCTCCTCGACCCGGTCGCGGTGGCCCAGGAATTCGACCTGACCGGAGAGTCCCAGCCGATCCACCTGTGCGCGCAGCGGCACCTCGAGCGGCCCGCCGCCGACCAGCCGCAGCCGCGCGGCTTCACCCGTCGAGAACGCGGCCGCCCAGGCCTCGAGCAGCATCCCCAGCTCCTTTTCAGCAACGAGCCGGCCCACGAAGACCGCGGTGAACGGCGCGCCCGGAGCGCGCGGCCCCGCCCGGGCCGTGAAGCGCGCGGTATCGACCGCGTTCGGCAGGACCAGGATTCGCTCGGCGGGGAACCCTTGTCGCGTCAGCTCGGCCGCCAGGCGTGTGCTGATCGCCTGCACGGCGGTCGCGCGTTTCAACCAGCGTCGCGCCAGGCGGTCGCGCAGCTTTCGCCCCCCAGGCGCCATGACCCCTTGCTCGAGCTCCCAGGAGCCCGAGATCTTGACCACCACCGGTTTGCCGACGAGCGCGCCGACGAGGCAGGTGATCGCACCCAGGTGATGCCCGATGTGAACGTGCCAGGCGTCGTAGCGCCGGCCGTGGCCCAAGAGAAAGGCTCCGAAGCGGAGACACATCACGGCCGCACCGACGGTCGGCAGGCGCGGGTAACGAATGCGGCCGACCGGGATCCCCCCGCAGCGCTCGGCGGTGACCTGCGGACCGCGCGCGAGGAGCGGCGTCACCACCGCCACTTGCTGGCCGATCCGCAGGAGGTGAAGCGCCAGCGTCCGCACCTGGGACTCCGCGCCGCCGCCCCCCTGCGGGGTGAAGTCGCTCTCCAGCACCATCAGCAGGCGCAGCGGGCGCACCGGCTGCGCCTGCGCGACACCGATCGCCCTAGCGAGCATGAGCGAACAACTCTAACAGCTTGTTCGCCTCGCGCGCGGCGTCGAACTCCCGCTCCACTTTCGCGCGCGCCTCCGTCGCCAGGCGTCGGCGAAGCGCGGCGTCGTCGAGCAATCGCGCCAGCGCGCCGGCCAGCGCCAGCGAATCGCCCGGCGGGACCAGCAGCCCTTCGCGCTCCTCCTCGATCAACTCGGGGATCCCGGAGACGCGCGTGCTCACCACCGGAACGCCGGCGGCCATCGCCTCCATCAACGACACGGGGATGCCGTCCCGGTCGCCGCCCGGCGCGATCAGGCTGGGGAGCGCGAAGATCGTGGCCGTGGAGAGCGCCGCCCGCACCTCGGCCTGGGAGCGGGCTCCGACCAGCTCGACCAGCTCGGAGAGGCCCTGGCGCTCGACGCGGGCCTCGAGCGCGCGGCGAAGCGGCCCCTCACCGATGACGCGGCAGCGGAAGCGGCGCCCCTGTCGTTTGAGCTCGGCCAGGGCGTCGACCAGGATTTCGAACCCTTTGATCGGATCCAGCCGCCCGACGGTGAGGATCAGAGCTTCCTGGCGTCCCGCCTCCTTGAAGGCCCAGGTCGGAAGGTCGACGCCGCAATGAACGACGTTCATTCGTTCGCGCGCCCGCGGGGTCACCTCCGCGGCCAGCCAGGCGACGTTGTAGCGGGAGATGGTGACGGGCACCGCCGCCGACTCGATCTTCTCGCGCAGCAGATGATCGTGGACGAAGATGTCGTGGGCGTGACAGGTGAAGCCGAACGGCTTGCCGAGGAGACGCCCCAGCATCATCGCCGCCGTCGACGGGTAGCTGGCCCAGTGGGCGTGGATGAGATCGGGATCGAACTGCCGGATCCAGTCGAGCTGCTCGACCGCCCGGGCGACCGCCTCCAGCGACTTCGCCAGCTCGATCGGACGTCGCCCGAGCGCGCGGCCGAGCGCCAGCGCCAGCGACGACAGCGCGCGCGGGTGCTCGACGAGAGCGGCAGCGCGTCGCAACGCCGCCAGTCCGGGGGGCAGCGGATGACGCACGCGTGGCAGCAGCTGCTCGGCCTCCGGGTGCACCAACGTTTCGGAGGCTGCCTTCAGCGAAAGGATGCGGACGTCAGCGCCGGCGGCGAGCAGGGCGGCGATCTCGCGCACGATGAAGGTCTCCGACCAGCAGGGAAACAGCGAGACGACGTAGAGAAGCCGCGGGGGGCGCAAGGTCAGTGTTCGACCGACGTCCCCGTGAACCGCGCGCGCGTACGCTCGTACAGGTCGTCGCCGAGGGCCCGCTTGGCCAGCGCCAGCACCGTATGACGCAGCTGCGCGCGAAGCCGGGCCCGCCCCCCGCGCAGCAGCGACTCGAAGGCGCGCAGGTCGAGCCCGGCGGTCACGGCGAAACGGCCGTGGCTGTGGCGCCCGTCGCGGCCGATCGTCCCAGGGTTCGAGCCGAAGACGTGGGTGTAGCCGACCTCCCGGGCGATCTGCTCCAGGTTCTGCGGCGCGCGCCCACCCGGTGGGGTCAGCAGCGTCACCGGCTGCCCGACCTTCTCCTCGATCTCCAGCCGCGCGCGGCGAAGGTCTTCGCGCAGGCGCGACGGCGACAGGGTGGTCAGGTAGTTCCGGTGATCGAGGCCGTGCGACTGGATCGACATCCCCGCCGCGGCCATCTCGCGCAGCTCGGCCCAGGTGGCGAACCCGCTCGTCCCGACCTGCGCGGGGTTCACGAAGAAATCGGCGCCCGCGCCCGCCGCCTGCAGGGTGGGGAACCCCAGACGATGACTGCTCAGGTGGCCGTCGTCGAAGGTCAGGATCACCCCCGCCTGTCCCTTCAGCCAGTCACGCGCGCTGACCGCGCCGCCGCCGATCCGCTGGCAGAGCGCGAGCTGCTCGGCGAAACGGGGGAGCGGGACGGCGTAGTGGGGATCGGCCCCCGCCCTGTCGTCGGCAACGACCCACAGCGCGTGGTACATGAGCGCGATCGTCGCCTCGGTCGTGGCGCCCGATGAAGTTGCCACCTGATCCATGCACCGAACCCGTTGCGAACGTATCAAATGCGTTGGTGGAAAACCACGCCGGGAGGTCTCTGCGACCGATCGGAGCCGATGATGCAAGTCACCAAGCCGGCAACCAGGCGCGAATTGTCGACGAGTCGGCTTGACCCGCAGGTCGCATCGCGCTCTCATGGTCCGGGAGGAGGCGCGGCATGAAACTCTTCGGGTTCGTGCTCGGGTCGGTGTTGGTCGTCTCGCTGGCGGGCGCGGTCGGCGCGGCGCCGGAGCGCAACAGTTGCGGTTGTTACAAGGACGGCGCCACCTGTTTTTGCGACAAGAAGGCCAAGTGCGGCTGTCCCGGCGACTGCGAGCCGAAGGGGTGCGAGGCGCAGCGAGACAAAGAGCTGCAGAAGGAGATCGACGCCGAGACCAAGAAGGCGGCCGCCTCCGGGCACAGGTCGTCGGCCGGTGACGACGAGGAGAGCCCGAAGTCGAAGCAAGGGAAGCAAGAGGAGAGCGCGTCGCCCAAGGTCTCGTCGGGCCACAAGATGACGGCCGCGCAGTCGAAGCAGCTCGCCAAGCTGCTCGACCTCTACCTCGGCGAGCACCCGGACGCGCGCGGCAAATCCATCGAAGATGTCCGGAGCGACGTCTCGGGACACTGACCGCCAGGCGGACGGGTTCCCTCCGCTGCTCGAGGTGTGGGCTCGGCGGACAGAGGGGACGGGGAAATGGTAAGTTGGTGCGTTCGGGATGGCGCAGCACGGTCGGTATAAGATCATCAGACGCGTCGCTGACGGCGGGATGGCGGAGATCTTCCTCGCCACCCAGCTCGGCCGCGAGGGGTTCGCCAAGCCGATCATCCTGAAGCGAATCCACAGTTCCATCTACGCGGACCCGCAGTTCCGCAACATGTTCATCGACGAGGCCCACATCTCGATGAGCCTCTCGCACAGCAACATCGCGCAGGTGCTGGATCTCGGGGTCAGCGCCGGCCGCTACTTCCTGGCGCTGGAGCTGGTCGACGGCTGGGACCTCGGACGGGTCCTGCATCGGGCGGCCACCGCCGGCGTGCGGCTGCCGCGCGAGCTGGCGCTGCACGTCACGGCCGAGGTCTGTCGCGCGCTCGCCTACGCGCACTCCAAGACCGAGGGACAGAAACCGCTGGGGATCGTTCACCGCGACGTCAGCCCGCACAACATCCTGCTGTCCGACCAGGGCGAGGTGAAGCTGACCGACTTCGGCATCGCCAAGGCGATGAACAAGCGCGAGCACACCGGCACCGGCGTGGTCAAAGGGAAGGTCGCCTTCATGTCGCCGGAGCAGGCGATGGGCAAGCCGATCGATCAGCGCTCCGATCTGTTTTCGCTGGGAACGGTGCTCTACCTGATGGTCACGCGCTCGCGCCCGTTCGAGGGGCCGAGCGATCTGGAGACGCTGCTGCGGGTTCAAAAGGGGGACTTTCGGCCGCCCGAGGAGACGTCGCCCGATCTGCCGCCCGAGGTCGCCGCCGTGGTGGCGCGCGCGATGCGCAAGGAGCCCGACGAGCGCTACCAGAGCGCCGACGAAATGCTGGCCGACGTGGAGCGGGTGCTGCGGACGGCCTTCCATCCGGTCGGCCAGACCGAGCTCAAACGCTGGTTGATCGAGCTGTCGGCGCGTGACGGCATCCCGCCGATCAGTCAGGCGACCGCGACGGCCAAACGGGCCACCTCGACGCGGACCAAGACCGGGACCGGCGAGCTGGAAGAGGAGGACGTCGTCCTGCTCGACACCGACGAGGAGATCGTCGACGGGGAAGAGGCGACCTCGCTGGCGGTGGTCAAAGGCGGCGGGATCTCTCGGCCACGCGCCACGCGCTCTCGCCCGACGCGGCCGGATCTGCCGGTGCCCGAGGACGCCGAATCGATGTCGAACCTCTCGGGCCGCTCCGAGCTGGCGCTGCCGATCCCCGAGGAAGAAGGGGGACGTCCGGGCCGTCGCCGCGCCCGCCGGGGCAGCGGTCTCTCCATCCTCTTCATCGGCGCGCTGCTGGTGGCGGGCGCCTGGTTCGGTGGCAAGTACGCCCGGACCTGGTTCGGCGCCGGCGCGAGCGAGGGCGCGGCCAGCCCGGCTGCCGCCACTGACCACGCCGGAGCCCAACCGGCAGCGGGAGCGGCGGCAGCTGACAATCCAAAGACCGCGGCTCTGCCGGACGCTTCGCCCGCCTCGCGGAACGGCGAGACCGCCGAGGAGCCCGCCGCCGCTCGCCGTGGAGAGTCGGCCGCATCGCATGAGGCAGGCCACGAGACGGCCACCCACCGGCACGGCGGCGAGCGTCCCAAGGACTTCGTGGGGCGCGACATTTCAAGCCTCAAGATGGCGCCCGATCCCTCGCTGCTCCCGGCGCCGTCTCCGCCATCCGTTCCGAAAGCGGCCGATTCGCCGCCGCCCGCACCCGAAACCCCCTGACGCGCCCCGTTGTCGGTTTCTGCCGGCTGGGCCCCCCTTTGGAGGCCGGTTTCTCCTTTTCCCGCCTGCCGTGTCGATTTGAGCAGACACGCGGGACTGACGAAAGGGAGAGACACGATGAAACGATCGGCTTTGGTCACGATGATGGGCATGCTGGGCGCGGCGTTGGCGCTCGTGGGTTGTGGAAAGATCGACGGCAGCGAGTTCGAGGGGAGCACGCCGACCAAGGACACCGTCGCCCTGGTGGTCCCGGCCGCCAGCTCGACGACCGCCACCACCGGCGCCCTTTCGAACGGCGCCGTCACCGTCAAGCAGGGCGCGCTGCTGGGCCAAACCGCGAACGACTACGTGCTGACGGCGACGCTCGCCTATGTGGTCAACACCGCGACCGGCGCCGTCCTCGGGCTCGTCAAGGCGGTCACCAACTATCCGCCGTCCAGCGTCGAGGGGGACACCGGCGTCTGGGGTCCCTACACCGATCCGCTGAGCGCGAACACCTATCGGTTGACCGTCACCAGGCAGGCGCCGCACGTCTTCGCCTGGAAGCTCGATGGCAAGGGGAAGACCGCTGATGACAGCGCCTTCGTCACGATTCTCTCCGGCGTGCACACCCGCGCGGTCGACGCCGCCGGCAATCCCATGGAGGGGTTCGGCAGCGGCAACTTCGTCATCGACTGGGACGCCGCCGACACGCTCCCGCAGCACGACACCAACGTCGGTCAGATGGCGTTCACCTACTCGCGGATGAGCCCGTCGGCGACGGTGACCAACAACGTCACCTTCACCAACATTCTCGACAACTGCGACCCGGCCAGCTGCAAGACGCACGGCCAGATCTTCGACGCCGTCTATGCCTACGCCGCGACGCCCGGCTCGGGCGGCGACCTGCAGTACGGCGCGACGGAGAACTTCGTGACCACCACCACCGCCAACGAGACGATGTCGGTGCACAGCCGCTGGATGGAAAGCGGCGCCGGCCGCACCGACGTCCAGGTCACCGGTGGTGACGTCGGAACCGCGGTCGACACCTCGAGCGAGTGCTGGGACTCGAATTTCTCCTCGGTCTACAGCGCGCTGTCGTACGATCCGAACGACCCGAACGTGGACTGGGGGGCCGAGTCGAGCTGCGCGTTTGCCAGCGCGGCGTTCGTCTCGCTGTCGCCTTAACGAAAGCAACTTCGAGGGCCCGGGGCTGCGACAAGCGGCCCTGGGCGTTCGCATGACTCAACCGGTGTTGGAGATAGTGAGTGGCGGAAAACCGGCCGATTCTCGGGCGGCGCTGCGAGAGCTCTACACCCAGTACGGAGGGACCGTGTACGGCCGTTGCCAGTACATTCTGAGGGACGCCACCAAGGCGGAGGACGCCATGCAGGACGTGTTCGCCAAGGCGCTCACCCACTGGAGCGAGTTTCGCAGCGAGGCGTCGCCGCTCACCTGGCTGACCCGCATCGCGACCCACCACTGCCTCAACGTGCTGCGCGCCGAGCGCGCCCCCTGGCACCAGCGCTTTGCACGTGAGACCCGGGCCCGCGGCGAAGGACACGGCGGCCCGCAGCTGTTCGAGGATCGCGACGCCGCGCGGAAGCTGCTGGCCGAGCTCGATCCCGAGTCGCAGCAGGCGGCGATTCACTACTTCGTCGATGAGATGACGCTGGACGAGGTCGCCGTGGCGATCGGGCGCTCGGTGCCGACCGTGCGCAAACGGCTGGCCGCCGTGGCGGCGCTGGCCGGGCGCGAGCTGCCTCCCGAGGGAGAGACGAAATGAACGTGGAAGGACACATCGGCGAGCTGGACCTGCGGCGCCGCCGCGCCGGCGAGGCGCTCGGAGCAGAGGGGCCGATCATCGAAGCGCACGCGGCGGCTTGCGCCGAGTGCAAGGCGCGCATCCGCGCGCTCGACGACGAGCAGCGGCGGTTCGAGGCCGCGATCTCGTTCGATCGTTTCGCCGCCGGCGTCGAACGGGCCGCGCGCGGTGCGCCGGCCGCCGTGCGGCGTCGCCCGCCGATTCGGAGCTGGATGGTGGTCCCGACGCTGGCGATGGCCGCAGCGGTCGCGGTGGTGGTGACCTTCCGTGGTCCTTCGACGCGGGTTCATCCTCCCGGCTACGACGGCATCAAGGGCGGGGCCGGCATGATCGTGCGGGTCGCCGGGGCGGCCGGGCAGCGAACAGCGCGCGTCGACGCTGTCGAGGCGCTCTCACCCGGTGAGAGGCTGCGCATCGGCTATCAGACCGGCGGACACCGTTATCTCCTCTCGCTGTCGATCGACGAGCACGGCGAGGTGACGCCGCTCTATCCTGAAGAGGGGGCCAGCCTGACGGTGCCGGCCGGCGTCCCCAGCGCCACCCATTTCCTTCCCGACAGCCTGGAGCTGACCGGCACCGGCCTCGAGCGGATCATCGTGCTGCTTTCGGATCAGCCGGTCGACATGCAGGCCGCCCGGCAGGCGGCGCGCGCTGCCTACGATCGCGCCGGCGGCGATCTCGGCCGTCTGCCGCGGCTCGACCTGCCGGGGGAACAGTTCACGCGGGTGTTCGCCAAGCCGTAGCATGCGCACCTCCGCCAAACCGGCCGCCTGTCTGGTCGCGCTCTTCGCCCTGCTCGCCTCGGGCGGCGCGCGCGCCGACGTGCTGCACCGGTTCGCGGTCATCGCCGGGAACGACTCGGGAGGGGCCGACACCCGCCCGCTCCTCTATGCGAGCGCCGACGCCAGCAAGGTCTACGACATCCTCACCCGCCTCGGCGGCGTGCGGACCGAGGACGCCAACCTGATCATCGACGGCGGCGCCAGCGACGTGCTGAGCGCGCTCGGCAAGGTGGAAAAACAGGCCGCGGAGGCCGCCCGCCACGGCGAGCACACGGCACTCTTTTTCTACTACTCGGGGCACGCCAAGGACGGCGCGCTCCGCCTCGGCGAATCGCGGCTGCCGATCGACGCGCTCAAGGGACTGGTCGCCGCGGCGCCGGTCGACGTCCGGATCGTCATCCTCGACTCCTGCCGCTCGGGCTCGATCACCCGCAGCAAAGGCGCCCGCAAGGCGCCCGCCTTCGCCATCGAATCGGAGAGCCCGCGCGACGCCAAGGGGATGGTCATCCTCACCTCCAGCGCCTCGGACGAGGACTCGCAGGAGTCGGACGCCATCGGCGGCAGCTACTTCTCGCACCACCTGGCCAGCGGCCTGCTGGGCGGGGCCGACAAATCGGGCGACGGCCAGGTGACGCTGTTCGAGGCCTATGCCTACGCCTACGACCGGACGGTCGCCGACACGGCGGAGAGCGCCGCCGGCGCGCAGCACCCCACCTTCAGCTACGACCTGGCGGGCAACGGCGATCTGGTGCTGACCGACGTCGTCTCGCGCCACGAGGGGGTCTACTTTCCACGTCAGGCGCCGAGCGGGGTCTATTTCCTGGTGGACCGCCAGGGATTCGTGGCCGCCGAGATCAACAAGGGCGACGGCGTCGATCGACGCGTGGCGCTGTCGCCCGGACGCTACCGGGTCAAGCGCCGCCTCGCCGATCGGTTGCGCGTCGGCGAGATCGACGTCCCCCGCGGCGCGCTGGTCACCCTCGAAGAGGGGAGCCTGCGCGACGCGCCGTTCTCCGCCGATCCGGTCAAGGGAGGCAGCCGTGTCGAGCTGAGCGCGCGCTGGTCGGTCGGCGCGGGGCTGGGGTTCCAATCGGTGTTCGAGGCGCCCGACGGCGCGGGGCTCTTCCCGCCCACGGCGCTCGTCGACATCGACTTCGCCCTGCGCGATTTTTTGCGCCGCGACTGGGTGCTGGGGTTCGATCTGGCGGGCGGCAGCGCGAACGGCGTGGCCCCGGTGGTGGAGACGCCGTTCCATTTCACCGAGGCGTCGGTCGCTGCCGCGCTGACCGTGGAGTGGCCGCACCGCTACCTGACCCCCTTCGTGGGCGGCCGGCTGGCGCTGCTGCTCATGAACCGGACGTTCGCGGAAAACGTCTTCCCGCCGCAGTTCTACGCCACGCTGTCGCCCGGGATCGTGGGCGGCGCGGCCTATCATTTCTCGCGCTCGACCAGCGTGGTTGCGCGCGCCCGCCTGCACTATCTTTTGTACAACGTCGACGGTAACCGCTCGCTCGGTTACTGGGAGCTTGCAACCATGGTGGCGTATGACTTTTAAGCGTCTCTTTCTGGTGGCCGGGGTTACTACGGCGATTGCTGCCTGCGGCGACTATTCGAACGAGGATCTGCTGTTCATGAGCGCCGTCCCGTCCAGCACGCAGCTGGCTGTCGTGCTGCCGGCGGCGCCGGCAAACGTGATGCAGGCGGAGCTGGCGCAAGACACGCACAGCGGGATCGCCACGGTCAACAGCGTGCTCGACGCAGTGCTCGCGGTCGTCGACACGGTCCGCTCCTACGAGCCAACCAGCCGATCGGCCAACAGCCGCACCTGGGGACCGTTCGCCGACTCAACCCACCCTGGCTGGCAAGCGCAGCTCGAGGTCTCTCGCGCGAGCGAAGACGCGACGGTCTTCACGTACGAGCTGGACTTTGCCAGCACGGCCAACCCGAGCAAGTCGGTGACGTTTCTGAGCGGGATGTTCGACGTCGCGGGCGGTGCCAAACAGGGGAACGGATCGGTGACCGCCTATTTTGCCGACGCCCTGGCAGCGGGCTATCCACTCGACGCGACCACCTCGCAGTACGACACGCTCATGATCAACTACCAGAACTACCAGACGCCGGGCTCGCCGGTCAGCGTCACGCTGACGATCAACCGGGCGATACCTGATCCGAACGGGGTCATCATGGTGACTTTCACGTACACGATCCTCGCCGACGGCTCGGGTGAGATAACCTTCATGTCCACCGGGGACGTCGTGGCGGGCACGGGGACCGAGACGGTGACCATCCAGGCCCAGTGGCTGCCGAGTGGGGTTGGGATGGGGACTCTGAAGATCGTTGCGGGGACCGACGTAGGGCTGACCCAGACGGAGTGCTGGGACGCGACCTTCGAGGTGACCTACAACGACAAGCCCTGGTCGACGTCCGAGGACTTCGGGAACGCCTCCATGTGCCCCGTCTTGCCAAGTTTCCCGTAATAATTCAG
>Ga0210388_10001118_pt1 | contig 21223 bp, 18 predicted proteins | sample IncBWC19OmetaG_FD_155485 | JGI IMG/M metagenome (GOLD analysis project Ga0210388, IMG submission 155485) | Forest soil microbial communities from Barre Woods Harvard Forest LTER site, Petersham, Massachusetts, United States - Inc-BW-C-19-O ... | reverse complement strand
TCGACCGAGACCTGCCCTTCGTCGGGCGTCTCCTCGCGCATGATCATCCGGAAGATGGTCGACTTGCCGGCGCCGTTGGGCCCGACGAGGCCGATCTTCTCGCCGCGGAAGAGCGCCGCCGAGGCGTCGACGAAGAGAATCTGCGGTCCGTGCTGCTTGCTGATCTGATCGAGGCGAATCACGAGGCCGCGAAGGATACTCGGCCACTGCCCGAACAGGTCGGGAAACTGCACCTCACGCTCGGCCGCTCGAGCTTGTGTGCCTAGAAATCGGCGGTGGCGCCCGACATGCCGAAGGCAACCAGCTCCATCGTGAACGGGCGATCGACCCCCTGGCTGCGGACCAGGCCGGAGAGCGGGACCGTTGGATGGCGCCAGGAGTCTGCCGTGCTCTTCCAGGGGCCCCACTGCGCCTCGCTGCGGGCGCGGACGCAGCCGTCGAAGCGGCCGGCCGGCACGGCGGCCGATTCCTGAGGGAGCCCCTGCCAGCTGATCACCAGCCCCGAGACGACGCCTTTGAACATCGACTGCAGCAGCGGCATCATCCCCGGCGGCATCGGGTTGATGTTGCCGCGTTTGTCGAGCGTGACGACGGCGCGGATTTCGATCTGGCTCGGGTCGGTGCGGCTTCCGAACGCGATCAACATCTTCTGCGCGGTGCGCCCGAAGTACGACTCGTGCAGCGTCTCGATCCAGAACGCGCCCCCCTCCTCGCCCAGCACCTTGTAGGTCAGGAACGACGGCTGCCCCTTGTCGTCGACCATCTTGTATTGCGACCACTGCCCGGCAGCGAGCGGCAGCGGCTCGAACGACGGCGGCGCCGGGATCGTCCCACCGACCGACCGCAGCGCCGCCATGCGGCCGTCGATGTCGGCCTTGGCCGCCGGATCGATTGACGGCCCGCAGGCCGCCAGCGCCAGCGCGCACAGACACAACGCCGCCGAGACAGCCCCCCCGCGAACAGATTTCGAGACCATTGCAGGATGGTGCGCCAGCCTCGATCGCTTGATCAAGTCCGATCTCCTCGCTGCATCTTTCAGCCCGGGACAATCGCTCGTATGTTCTCTCCATCGTGGCTCCCGTCTCCTGTCGCGGCACCTGCTTCCTCGTGACCCTGATCGTCGCCGGCTCCCTCGCCTGTCACGGACAGGCGACGACTGGAGCCAGTGGTGACGTCGCGACCTACGCCAAGACCGCCAAGCGAATCGCCTCGGCCAACCTCACCGGCGACGGCGCCTACCGGCGGGTGGCGGCGCTGGCCGACCAGTTCGGGCCGCGGATGACCGGCTCGCCGGCGCTGGAGCGGGCGATCGTCTGGGCGCACGACACGTTCGTCGCCGACGGGCAGCAGAACGTCTCGCTCGATCCGGTGCATGTGCCGATCTGGCAGCGCGGCAAGGAGTCGGCGGAGATCGTCACCCCGGCGCCGCGGCGCCTGGCGGTGCTCGGCCTCGGCGGCACCGTCGAGACTCCACCCGGCGGGCTGACGGCCGAGGTGGCGGTCGTCTCCTCGTTCGACGAGCTGGCCAAGCTCGGCACGTCAGTCCGCAGGAAGATCGTCCTCTTCAACCACCCGTTCCCCGTCTCGGGAAACGCCGCCGCCGGCTACGGAAAGTCGGTCCCCTACCGGACGGAAGGGGCGACGCGCGCGGCGTCGTTCGGCGCGGTCGCGGCGCTCGTGCGCTCGCTGGCGTCGGCCAGCCTCGGCGCGCCGCACACCGGCCAGATGCACTACGGGCCGGGACCGAAGATCCCGACCGCGGCGCTGTCGGTCGAGGACGCCGAGCTGCTGGCGCGCCTCGCCGCGCGCGGGCCGGTCACCGTGCACCTGGTCCTGGAAGACAGCTCGCATCCCGACGCGCCGTCGTTCAACGTCCTCGCCGAGCTGCGCGGCCGCGAGCTGCCCGACGAGATCGTCGTCATCAGCGCGCACATCGACTCCTGGGACGTCGGCGAAGGGGCGCAGGACGACGGCGCCGGCTGCGCGATCGTCATGGAGTCACTGGCGACGCTGCGGCGCCTGGGCCTGGTTCCGCGCCGCACGATCCGCGCGGTGCTCTTCACTTCCGAGGAGGAAGGGGCCCAGGGCGCCAAGACCTACGTCGAGGCGCACGCCTCCGAGCTGGCACGCCACGTCGCTGCCTTCGAGACCGACATCGGCGCCGGAACGCCGCTCGGCTTCCGGATCGACGCCGCGCCGGTGGCCGTCGCGGAGGCGCGCGAGCTGGTCACGCTGCTGACCCCGCTCGGCGCCACTCTGATCGACGAGGGGTTCTCGGGCTCCGACATCAACGCCATGCGCCCCGCGGGCGTGCCGCTCCTGGGCCTCTTCTCCGATCCGACCCATTACTTCGACGTCCACCACTCGGTCGCCGACACGCTGGAGAAGATCGATCCGGCTGCGCTCGGCCGCAACGTCGCCGCGGTGGCCACGATGGCCTACGTGGTGGCCGATCGCCCGACGCGCTGGCCGGTCTCGCCGCCGCCCCCGCCCGAGCACAAGCCGTGACGCCGTCATGACCGCGGCGGCCTCCTCCGACGCCGTGCGGGTCCGGGCGGCTTCGCGCATGGCCCCGCTCGACTGGATGCGGGGCCTCGTGATGGTGCTGATGGCCATCGACCACAGCTCGGACGCCTTCAACGCCGGCCGACTGTTCACCGACGCAGCGTCCATGTGGCACCCCGGCACGCCGCTGCCGGCGGCGCAGTTCCTCACCCGCTGGATCACGCATTTGTGCGCGCCCACGTTTCTGTTCTTGGCAGGAACGAGCCTGGCCTTCACCGTGTCGCGCCAGGAGGCGAGCGGCGATCGGCCGGCCGCGACCGATCGCTACATCTTCGTGCGCGGCGTGGTGATCGCCGCCTTCGAGCTCTGGATCTCGCTCACGGTGATGGGCCACGGGCGATTCATCTTTCAGGTGCTCTACGGGATCGGGTCGGCCTACGTGTTGATGGTTCCGCTGCGACGACTGCCGGATCGGGCAGCACCCATCGTGGCGCTCCTGTTGATCGCGACCAGTGAGCTGATGGTCGGCCTGGCCGTACGGAACGGCATGCCGTCGTCGCTGCTGCCGAAGCTGCTGTTGACCGGCGGATCCTACGGGCGACTGCTCATCGCCTACCCCACGATCCACTGGCTGGCGATCCTGCTCCTCGGCTGGTCCTGGGGCCGTCGCCTCGTATCGGCCCCCTCGGCGCGCGCCACCGCTGGACGACACCTCGCGCGCGCCGGCGTCGCCGCGCTGGTCCTGTTCGTGGTCCTGCGCGGGGTGGACGGCTACGGCAACATGCACCTTTTTCGCGACTCACTCGCGCCTCTTCAATGGTTGCACGTCAGCAAGTACCCGCCGTCGATCACCTACGACGCACTGGAGCTGGGCATCATGGCGCTGATCCTGGCCGCGATGTTTCACCTGGCCGCGCACCGCACGCCCAGCCCGAACAGCCTCTTCATGGTCCTCGGCCAAACCCCAATGTTCTTCTACCTGCTGCACTTCCCCCTGCTCGTTCAGAGCGCGAGATTGCTCGGCGTCGAATCAAAGCTCGGACTCGGCGCCGCCTACCTCGCCGCCGCCACGGTGGTCGCGATCCTCTACCCCGTCTGCCGCTGGTACCGCAGCTACAAGGCCGCGCACCGAACCGGCTGGGCCCGTTTCGTGTGACCAAACGAACGCCCGTCCTAACCACGGCCCTGCTGCCCTGATCCCGTTCGGAGGACGAAGACCGATGAAGATGAGATTGATCGCTCGTCGAGTCGAGACGTGACTCTTGTCCTCCGTCGTGCAACGTCAGATGACGTGCCCGCGTTGGAAACGCTGGTCGCGGAGTCCGCACGCGGTCTAGGGAAGCGTGACTACTCTTCAACTCAAATCGAGGCAGCGATTGGGACTGCGTGGGCAGTCGACCGTCGTCTAATTCAAGATGGCAGCCTTTGGGTCGCCGAGGTATCAGGAGAAATTGTCGGGTGCGGTGGATGGAGTCGACGCCGCGCCGTGGCGGGTCTCAGCACGACGGTCAGTGAAACCGACATTCTAAGTCCAGGCAACGACGCAGCCAGGATTCGAGGATTCTTTGTTCATCCTCGCTGGGCCCGACGTGGAATCGGAACGGCATTGTTGAAGAAATGCGAGGAGGAAGCACGATCAGCCGGCTTCCACTCCCTTGAACTTCTTGCGACGCTGCCGGGTGAGCGGCTTTACGCATCTCGCGGATACACCTCCGGTGAGCGGTATGAGTTTCAATTGGGCAACGGACAGTCGAACACGGTCATCCCAATGCGGAAGCTTCTACACGACCTTTGAGCCGTCCAACATGACGTCGCTGCAGACGGACTTGAGATGAGCGTCTGAGGAGATCCCGAGGACTCAGGCGATGCGTGTTAAAGTTGTGCTCATCTTGCACGCGGGGTGAAGATGCGTCTCGTGAGGACTTCCAATGTCGCGTTCCTTCTCGCCATATTCATCGGAGGCTGTGGCGGCGGATCAGACTCGCTCGGCCGCCAGACTGGCAGCCTCATGTGTCCGGCTCCCGCTGGAGTCGATGCCGCCCTCTCGGCGGGATGCCTCGTAGATCCCACCTTTCAAGTCTGTGGTTCGAGCTGCTCGAGTCCTTGTAACGCCGCCGGAACGCCGGTCGTTTGCAGAGGTGCTTCGCCCACCGGCGGAGACATTCCGGTCCCAGATCCCGCTCTCGGTTGCGCGATCATACCCATTCCCACGCCGTCAGACGTGTCGTACTACTGCTGCCCCTGTGGCTAGTGATCGCTTGCCGGAGGGTGGGTCTCCAAGGGGGACTTTCCCAGGGAACTTGGTCTGACAGCGATGTCGCGTTTCTTGGTGGCCGTTCGCAGCCGCCGGGCGAGCGGTGCGAGCTTTCCGCGCCTGAAGCGGGCATACGACTTGCTTCTCTCGCCCTCAGGAGACCGCCGTGGACCACTCCTCGCTCGTCGCGCTTTTTCGTCGCATCGTCCTCGCGGGACCGCCGCTTCTGTTGGGTGTCGGGTTCAACGTCGGATGTACGGAATTCAACCCCTGCCCAAATCACCCTGCGGACGTGACGAAAACGGTCGCGATCGACCAAATGGACGCGGGATCGGGTGACGGCAGCATTGACGATCTCATCGCGCGCTGCCAGGCGTCTTCATCTGACTGCACGCCGCTCTGCACACAGGTCGCCGCCGCTTATACGGCTTATTATGGAGAGCCGTTCAAGTCGTGCGACCTCATCACGGTCGATGGCGGCCTCGCGCTCCGTGTCGTCTATAACTTCGTCTGCGCAGGCGGGCGATGCCCCGAAGGGTTGGTCCCTCCAGCGTCCGGCGTCTCAGCGGAAACTCTCGGCGCGTGGCTGGCGGCAAACGCACACCTGGAAGCCGCGTCCATTGATGCGTTCGAGATTCTCGCCGCAGAGCTGGGCGTGCATCGGGCGCCTCCCGCATTGATTCAGGCCGCCCGCGCTGCGACCGCCGACGAACGTCGCCATGCCGACGCGATCGGCCGCCTCGCGGTCAGCCGGGGAGCGGTGCCGCCGGCTGTGTACGTAAAGCGGGGTCCGGTCCGCGACATCGAGGCGGTCGCCAGAGAGAACGCGGTCGAGGGCTGTGTGCGCGAGACCTACGCGGCGCTCCTCGCGTGTCGCCAGGCGCGCGCGGCGACCGATCCCGCGATCCGGTCCGCGATGGCCGGCATCGCGCGCGACGAGACCCGACATGCCACGCTCGCTTGGGCCGTCGACAGCTGGTCGCACACGTTGCTCGCTCCCGCAGCCCGTCGCCGCGTCCGCGAGGCGCGGCGCGAGGCGATCGAAGGACTCACGGATTTACCGCTGGCCGGATTGTCGGGCGCCGACCGCGTGCAGGCCGGGCTGCCCGACGAGGACGATGCGGTGCGCATGGCAGGCGAGCTCGGTGCGGCCCTGGTTTGAATGCTCGGAGCTCGATCAAGTCTGCGGGACGCTGATCGACCCAGGCTTGGGAGCAACAAGAGCGCCGACGAAGCCGGATGACCAGCCGTCGAAGACGGCCGGGGGGCTTGCGCGCCCCGCCGCTTAACGGGAATGTCGTCAGCCAGACGGGCGAGGCATATGGGGACGCGCGAGCTGGTCTCGGAACTCACGATCGATGGCGTGAGGTGTCGCTGGTCCATCGAGCGGTATACCCGCTACACGAGCGAGGGCTACCGCGGCCTCTGCGGGACATCGTTAACACTCGTCCCAGCGGAACGAAGCCCCGCTGAATAGCGGCGTTGTTGGACGGACCGATGATGGTTATTTCCGTACGCCGCGCGACGCTCGAAGATGCCGAGATTGCCATCGCGGTGGTCCGTGAATCGATTACGCGGCTCTGCGTCGCCGACCACGAGAACGATCCGCACACACTCGAACCCTGGCTACGAAACAAGACAACAGACGATTTTGCCCGCTGGATCGACGGCGCCGACAACCACGTCGTCGTCGCCGAGCTCGATTCAGTGGTTGGTGGTGTTGCTGCACTTCACCGAAGCGGCGAGATCCGGCTTTGCTACGTGGCGCCCGACAGACGACACGTCGGGATTGGGGCGGCGCTGCTGGTCGCCCTCGAGACCCAGGCGAGAGAATGGGGAATCCAGAGGTTGGTCCTCAACAGCACGATTGGCGCGCGGTCCTTTTACGAGCACAACGGGTACACTCCGTCGGGTCAACCCGTTCCCGGGTTTGGCAGGTCGCTCTGTTTTCCATATAAGAAGGCCATCCTTCCGCTGCCCAGGTAACGATGGACGACACGGACTTCGAAGGGACGCTCGTCCTGGAACAGCTGGCGGCCATCGGGAAGGTCGAGGATTTCTTCGATGCCGTCGACTCTGACGACGTCGAGCGAGCCACGGCGCTGATGAAGAGGGCGGAGGTCGACGCGGCGACCATCGCGACGGTGATCCGAAAGATGGAGGAGAGCGACGGCCAGCACTGAAGCCGGGATTTGAGCCGCCAAAGCGACGCCCCATCTCCGGAAACGCTCGGAGGTGGTCGCGTCACGCGCGCGACGAACCTGCAGCCTCTCCGCAGGCCGCCGCGCGCGCCAGCAGCAGCGCGCGCTCGCGGGCGTTCTGGGTGAGCGCGGCGGCGCGTTCCAGCTCGGCGCGCGCCTCCTCGAAGCGCCCCAGCTTGGTGAGAAAGTCGCCGCGCACGCTCGGCAGGAGGTGATAGCTGGCCAGCGCGGGATCGTCCTTGAGCGCGTCGACCAGCTTCAACCCCGCTTCGGGACCGAACAGCATGGCCAGCGCGATGGCGCGATTGAGCTCGACGATCGGCGACGGCGCGACCTCGCCAAGCGCACCGTAGAGGCCGGCGATGCGCGCCCAGTCGGTGTCGGCGGCGGTCCGGGCGCGCGCGTGGCAGGCGGCGAGCGCGGCCTGCAGCGCGTAGGGACCGCGCGCGCCGCCGAGCGCCTCCGCCCGTTCCAGCGCCGCCAACCCGCGGCGGATTAACAGCTGATCCCAGCGCGAACGATCTTGCTCCAGCAGCAGGATCGGCTCGCCGGTTGGCCCGCGCCGCGCCCCCGCACGCGAGGCCTGGATCTCCATCAGCGACACCAGGCCGTGCACCTCCGGTTCATCGGGCACCAAACCCGCCAGAACTCGCCCCAGGCGCAGCGCGTCCTCGCACAGCTCCGGGCGCATCCAGTCATCGCCCGCGGTCGCCGCGTACCCTTCGTTGAAGATGAGGTAGATGACCTCCAGCACCGACGCCAACCGCGCCGCGCGCTCGGCCCCCCGCGGGACCTCGAACGGCAACTTGGCCTCGGCCAACGTCTTCTTCGCCCGCACGATGCGCTGGGCGATCGTCGGTTCGGGCGCCAGGAAGGCGCGCGCGATCTCGACGGTCGTCAGGCCGCCCAAGAGGCGCAGCGTCAGCGCCACCCGGGCCTCGCGCGCAAGCACCGGGTGGCAGGCCGTGAAGATCAGGCGCAACAAATCGTCCCCCACGTCGTCGTCCAGCTCGCGTTCCAGACGCGCTTCCAGCTCCCCGGAGGCGGCCTCCTGCTCCGCGTCCAGCTCGCGTCCCAGCTCCTGATGCTTGCCGCGCAGGAGCTTGCGGCGTCGGAGGTCGTCGAGGGCGCGGTTCTTTGCCGTCGTCATCAGCCAGGCGCCCGGGTTGTCCGGGACGCCCGCCTCTGGCCAGCGCTCGAGCCCGGCCACCAGCGCCTCCTGGGCCAGCTCCTCGGCCTGGCCGACGTCACGGGTCAGGCGCAAAAGGCCCGCGATCAGCTTGGTTGATTCGATCCGCCAGACCGCTTCGATCCGGCGGATCGTCTCCTCCGCCGCGCCCAGGGCCACGCTCCGCCTACCGCTTGGGGGCGGAGTTGGCCGGGAGCTTCTTGCCCAGCTCCTTGGCGGCGTCGATCGCCGAGCCGGGGGCGAAGTCTTCCAGCTCGTAGAAGGGGCGCAGCTCGACCTCGCCGATTTCGTTCGACTCGGCCGGGATCCGCTTGGCCCATTCGATCGCCTCCTCTTTGGACTTGACCTGGATGACCCAGTAGCCGGCGATCAGCTCCTTGCCCTCCGCGAACGGACCGTCGACGACCGTCCGCTTGCCGCCCTGGAACTTGACCCGCACCCCGGCCGAGCTCGGCCTGAGCCCCGAGAGGTCGAGCAACACCCCGGCCTTCTGCAGCTCGTCGTTGTACTTCCCCATCGCCGCCAGCTGCTGCTCCGTCGGAAGCACCCCCGCCTCGGACTTCGGGTTCGCCTTCACCATCATCATCACGCGCATGGTCTATCTCCTTGTTGGGAAAGGGCCTTTGTTCCTGCCCTCACCCAGACGACGAACATGGAGTCGTCCGATCGACAGCGTCGATGCTTTTTCTACATACAGCAGGAGTCGAAGTAGCGGCACTCCGGGCACTGGTAGTGCGCTTTGACCGGAAGCATCTTGACCCGCTGGCCGCGCCCGGCGCAGACGGGGCACTCCGTGTCGGGGTCGATGGCGCAGGCGGGCGGTCCCGGCTCGGCTTTGACATCGCGGAGGTCACGATCGTGGGCGTCGGGCATGGCCCGAGCATACCCGACGGCGCCCCGAATTCATCGACCGACCGAGATGGTCATCAGCGACGGCGGCGGGCGCGTCCGGCCCGCAGGAACGCCACCGCCGCGAACCCGGCGAACAGCAACAGCGTGCCCGCGCCCGGACGTCCGCCGGCGGCCGAGCAGCCGCTGGCGTAGAAGCACATCGCGGCCGGCGGCGTGGTCGCGGCCGCGCAGGTCATCGCGCTGCCGCCGCTGGTGCTGCAGTTGAGGCTGGTGCACTGGAGATCGTCGGCGCAGCTGCCCCCGATGGCGGAGACGGCGGCGCAGAGATCGTCGGAGCTGTCGGAGGGCGTCCCTTCCACGTCGCAGACGGCGTTCGGGCCGCAGCTCGGCCCGCCGGCGGCGGCGCACGACTGGCCGGCTGGCAGGAACGCCGCGCAGACCCCATCGCCATAGCTGGAGCTGGTCGGCACGTTGCACCAGCCGTTGATGCACTCGTAGTCCTGCGAACAGGCGCCTCCCACCGGGACCAGCGGCGTGGTGAACGATTCACAGCCGGGGATCCCGGCGACGTGGTTGGTCACGTCGAGGGTCGCGCAGTCGGAGTCGCTGATCGTCATCAGGCAGGCGTCCAGCTTGGACGACTGGTAGCTCGCGCGCTTCTGGTTGACCGAGAGCTGCAGCGTGGAGAGTTGATTCTGGTAGCTGGTGGTCGTCTGGGTGATGCAGTCCTGCTCGCTGGTGCCGGCCGCCGAGTTGCCGGCGAGCTGATCGGCCGTGCAGCACATCCAGGCCTTCGGGCAGATGGTGTTGGCGATCCGGCTGGCGGTTTGATCGACCGGGATGCCGCTGACGCCGCCGCAGCCGGGCGATCCAACCAAGACGACCAGTCCGGCGCAGGCCGCGGTCGAAATAATTCTCACGAAACCGGCTCGATTGGATCTCATGGGCCCGCCCCTCGGGGCCTCAGCCTTGCAATTTTCGGCGACAAGGCAAATTCGGTGGGGTGCCGTGAAAAGCCCCGCGAGTCCGCGGGGAGCGGCGACCGCGACGTCAGCCTTCGGTCACGACCGTTCGATTTTCGACACCTGGGCGCGGCGCCCTGCGTCGTTCATCAAATCCAGACAAAACAGAAACCTGGACGTTCCCCCCATGTGATGAAATGGCCGACGATGAGCGCAGGAATTCAGCCGCGTCGCGAGGATGAAGCGGATCCACGTGGCCGTGCCGCACAGAGTCGCCGCGCCAGCCTGCAGGCAGCCGACTTCCGGACGTCGGTGCTCGAACACGTCGTCCACACCTGCGCCAAGGAGCTGCGGGACGCCTCCGCGCTCGATTTCTACAATGCGTTCGCCCACACGGTCCGCGATCGGCTGGTCCACCGCTGGCTGGCCACCCAGCGGACGCACGTGGAGAAGGACGTCAAGCGGGTCTGCTACTTCTCCTCGGAGTTCCTGACCGGGCGCAGCCTCGGCCTCTGTCTCATGAACATGAGCCTCTACGACGCGGCGGTGGAGGTGGCCGCCGACTACGGGCTCGAGCTCGGGCAGGTCCTCGAGTGCGAGGGGGATCCCGGCCTCGGCAACGGGGGCCTCGGCCGGCTGGCGGCCTGCTTCATGGACTCCCTGGCGACGCTGGAGATGCCGGCCATCGGGTACGGCATCCGCTACGACTTCGGGATGTTCGAGCAGAAGATCGACGGCGGGCGCCAGGTCGAGCAGCACGACAACTGGCTACAGCTCGGCAACACCTGGGAGCTCCCGCGCCACGAAGAGGCGCAGACCGTCCGCTTCGGCGGCGAGGTCGTCTTCTATCAGGACCGCGACGGCCACACCCGGGCCAGCTGGGTCAACACGCGCGCCGTCATCGGGCTGCCTTACGATTCCTTCATCGTCGGTCACCGGACCGACACCGCGAACACGCTGCGGCTCTGGGCGGCGCGCGCCACGCGCGACTTCGACCTGCAGTTCTTCAATGAAGGGGATTTTCGGCGCGCCGTCGAGGAGAAGATCGACACCGAGAACATCTCCAAGGTCCTCTACCCGAATGACCAGAGCGAAGAGGGCAAGGCGCTGCGGCTCAAGCAGCAGTACTTCTTCGTGGCCTGCTCGATCGCCGACATCATTCGCCGCTACAAGCTGAACCACAAGACGTTCGACGCCTTCGCCGAGAAGTTCGCCATCCAGCTCAACGACACCCACCCGTCGATCGCGGTGGCCGAGCTGATGCGCGTGCTGCTCGACGAGGAGGGACTCGACTGGGACACGGCCTGGGCGATCACCGGAAAGACGATCGGCTACACCAACCACACGCTCCTGCCCGAGGCGCTGGAGCGCTGGCCGGTGGCGCTGTTCCAGCGCCTCTTGCCGCGCCATCTCCAGATCATCTACGAGATCAACCACCGGTTTTTGCACGAGGTGCAGATCCGCTGGCCGGGGGACAACGACCGCATCGCGCGCATGTCGATCGTCGACGAGCACGGCGGCAAGCAGGTGCGGATGGCCCACCTGGCGACGGTGGGCGCCCACAGCGTCAACGGCGTGGCCAAGCTCCACTCGGATCTGGTCAAGGCGGAGCTGCTGCACGACTTCTACGAGCTGTGGCCCGAGAAGTTCAACAACAAGACCAACGGGGTGACGCCGCGCCGCTGGGTCCTGCACGCCAACCCGCGCCTCACCCGCCTCTTGGCCAGCAAGATCGGCTCGGGCTGGATCGACCTGCCGGAGCTGTCGCGCCTGGAGGCGCTGAAGTCGTTCGCCGACGACGAGGATCTCCTCGACGCGCTCCACGCGGTCAAGCAGGCCAACAAGCGCGAGGTCGTCGAGCTGGTGCGCCGCCGCTGCGGCGTCGAGCTGCCTCCGGACGCCATGTTCGTCGTCCAGGTGAAACGGATCCACGAGTACAAGCGACAGCTGCTCGCCTGTCTGCAGATCGTCGCCCACTACCTGGCGCTCAAGCGCGACCCGGGCGCCCCGACGGTGCCGCGGGCCTACCTCTTCGCCGGCAAGGCGGCCCCCGGCTACGTGATGGCCAAGCTGCACATCCGCCTCCTCAACGACGTGGCCGCCGTGATCAACGCCGATCCGTCCATGCGCGGGCGGCTGGCGATGGCCTTCGTGCCGAACTACGGTGTGTCGCTGGCGCAGGCGATCATCCCCTCGGCCGATCTGTCGGTGCAGATCTCGACCGCCGGCAAGGAGGCCTCGGGCACCAGCAACATGAAGTTCGCGCTCAACGGCGCGCTCACGCTGGGGACGCTGGACGGCGCCAACATCGAGATCCGCGACGCCGTCGGGCACGAGAACTTCTTCCTGTTCGGCCTCACCGCCGACGAGGTGGTGGCGACGCGCGCCCACGGCTACGACCCGCGGTATTACATCGCGCGCACCCCGGCGCTGGCCGAGGCGATGGAGCTGATCGAATCGGGGTTCTTCAGCCTGGGCGAGCGCGATCGCTACCGGCCAATTCTCGATGGGCTCCGCTACTCCGATCCCTACATGGTCTGCATCGACTTCGACGGTTACGTGGCGCGCGAGGCCGAGGCGGCCGACGTCTACCGCAACCAGCGCGAGTGGTCGCGCCGCGCCCTCTTCAACATCGCGGGGTCGAGCCGCTTCTCCAGCGACGCCACCATCCGCCAGTACGCCTCCGAGATCTGGGGGCTCTCGCCGGTGAAGACCGACTTCGCATTACTCGGTGATCGCCCCTAGGGCTGATAAGGTCCGCCCGCCATGGCCATCCGCGTCGCGCTCACCCACACCTCCCGTTACCGCTACGACCGCGAGGTCACGCTGCAGCCGCACGTCGTCCGCCTGCGCCCCGCGCCCCACGGCCGGACGCCGATCCTCGCCTACTCGCTGCGGGTCACGCCGGCGGAGCACTTCCTCAACTGGCAGCAGGATCCCTTCGGCAACTACCAGGCGCGCCTGGTCTTCAACAAGCCGGCGCGCGAGCTGGCCGTGGAGGTCGATCTGGTCGCCGAGATGATCGCGCTGAACCCGTTCGACTTCTTCGTCGAAGAGTACGCGGAGAACTACGGGTTCCGGTACGAGGCCTCACTGGCGCGGGAGCTGGCGCCCTACAGCATCCAGTCGGCGCCCGACGCCCGGTTCGGCGCCCTCATCGAGGAGGTGCACGGCAAGTACGCCCGCCCCGGGCGCCGCAACATCGACGTCCTGGTCGACATCAACCGCGACATCTCCCAGCGGCTTCGCTACGACCTGCGGATGGAGCCGGGGGTGTTCGAGCCCGAGGAGACGCTGGTGCGCGGCCACGGCTCCTGCCGCGACTTCGCCTGGCTGGAGGTCGAGCTCTTGCGCCGCCTCGGCTACGCGGCGCGGTTCGTCTCGGGCTATTCGATCCAGCTCAAGCCCGACGTCAAGCCGCTCGACGGCGGTCCGGCCGGCGTGGCCGAGGACATCGCCGATCTGCACGCCTGGGTGGAGGTCTATCTCCCCGGCGCGGGCTGGATCGGCCTCGACGCCACCAGTGGTCTCCTGGCCGGGGAGGGGCACATCCCGCTGGCCGCCACCGCCTGGCCGTCGACGGCGGCGGCGATCAGCGGCTCGTTCACCTTCAACGCGAAGAAGGAAGACGACAAGGTCGAGGAGACGGCGACCTTCGCGATGCGCGTCCAGCGGGTGGTCGAGACGGCACGGGTCACCAAGCCCTACCGCGACGACCAGTGGGCGGCCATCGACGCCCTCGGCGTGCGGGTCGATCGCGATCTCAAGCGGTACGACGTCCGGCTGACGATGGGGGGCGAGCCGACCTTCGTCTCCATCGACGACCGCGACGCGCCCGAGTGGAACATCGCCGCGCTCGGTGAGGGGAAGCGGCGGCTGGCCGACAAGCTGGCCCGCCGGCTGCGCGCGCGGTTCGCGCCGGGCGGGCTCATGCACCACGGCCAGGGGAAGTGGTACCCGGGCGAGCCGCTCCCCCGCTGGGCCTACTCCTGCTACTTCCGCCGCGACGGCGAGCCAGTCTGGACCGACCCCACACTGTTCGCCATGGAGCCCGAGCCGAGCCGGCCCACCAGCCCCGCCGACCGTCTGGCCGCGCAAGGGTTCGTCACCGCGCTCGCCGCGCGCCTCGGGCTCTCCGAGGACCTGCCGCAGGCCACCTACGAGGACGCTTTCTACTATCTTTGGCGCGAGCGCCGGCTCCCCATCAACGTCAACGTGCTGGAGAGCCGGCTCGACGATCCGATCGAGCGCGCCCGCCTGGCGCGGGTGTTCGGCGCCGGCCTGGGCGAGGTGGCCGGTTACATCCTGCCGCTGCGCCCGCGCACCTTCGAGGATCTCGTCCTCTGGGAGAGCGGCCGCTGGTCGGTGCGTGAAGGTCACCTCTTCCTGCTGCCCGGCGACTCGCCGATGGGCTACCGGCTGCCGCTCGACGGCCTCCCGTGGGAATCGGAGGGGGAGCGGATGCAGATTCACGCGCGCGATCCGCTGGCCGCCCGGCCGCCGCTGGGGCCGGTGATCCGCCGCGGGCCCATCCCCAAGCCGGCCAAGCCGTCTGCAGAGACGTCACCAACGCCGAGCGGCGTCGTCCGAACTGCCCTCTGCGTGGAGCCGCGCGAGGGGATGCTGCACATCTTCATGCCGCCGGTGGAGCTCCTCGAGGAGTACCTGGCGCTGGTGGCCGCCGTCGAGGACGTGGCCCGCACGCGCAAGCAGACGGTGAGGATCGAGGGCTACCACCCGCCCATCGACTACCGGCTGGATCGTCTGTCGGTCACGCCCGATCCCGGTGTCATCGAGGTGAACGTCCACCCCACCAGCAGCTGGACCGATCTCGCCGAGATGACCGAGGCGCTCTACGAAGAGGCGCGCCTCTGTCGCCTGGGCACCGAGAAGTTCATGCTCGACGGGCGCCACACAGGGACCGGCGGCGGGAACCACATCGTGCTCGGCGGCGCGACGCCGGGCGACAGCCCGTTCCTGCGGCGGCCCGACCTGCTGCGGAGCCTGCTCGGCTACTTCGTCAATCACCCCTCGCTCTCCTACCTGTTCTCGGGAATGTTCGTGGGGCCGACCAGCCAGGCGCCACGCATCGATGAGGCCCGCCAGGACAGCGTCCACGAGTTGGAGGTGGCGTTCGGCGAGGTCCCCCCGGAGAGCGCCACTCCGCCCTGGCTGGTCGATCGGATCTTCCGTCACCTGCTGGTCGACGTCACCGGCAACACGCACCGCACCGAGATCTGCATCGACAAGCTCTACAGCCCCGACAGCGCCAGCGGGCGCCTGGGGCTGGTCGAGCTGCGCGCGTTCGAGATGCCGCCGCATCCGCAGATGAGCCTCACCCAGCAGCTCCTGCTGCGCTCGATGGTGGCCTGGTTCTGGCGCGCCCCCTACCAGAAGCGGCCGGTGCGCTGGGGGACGGGGCTCGTCGATCGCTTCACCCTCCCCCACTTCGTGGAGCAGGACTTCGAGGACGTGCTCGACGATCTGCGCGGCGCCGGCTACCCGTTCGCCACCGACTGGTTCCGCGCCCACCGCGACTTCCGCTTCCCCCTCGCCGGCAGCGTGGCCGCCGACGGCGTGACCCTGGATCTGCGGCAGGCGATCGAGCCCTGGCACGTGCTCGGCGAGGAACCGGGCGCCGGGGGGACGGCCCGCTACGTCGACTCGTCGGTCGAGCGGCTCGAGATCAAGACCCGCGGGTTGATCGAATCGCGCCACGTCGTCGCCTGCAACGGACGGCGGGTCCCGCTGCACCCGACGGGCACGCCGGGCGAGGCGGTGGCCGGTGTCCGCTACCGCGCCTGGCAGCCGCCGTCGGCGCTGCATCCGACCATCGGCGTCCACGCGCCGCTGGTCTTCGACCTGCTCGACACCTGGACCGGCCGCGCGATCGCCGGCTGCACGTACTTCGTCGCACACCCGGGCGGCCTCTCGCACGAACGATTGCCGACCAACGCGCTCGAGGCGGAGGGGCGGCGCATCGCGCGCTTCACCCCGTTCGGCCACACGCCCGGCGCGCAAGAGGCGCCGCCCGAGGAGCACAACCCCGACTTCCCGCTCACGCTCGATCTGCGCCGTCCGCCGCCTCCCCGTTGACAGAGATGACCTGCCGAGCGGACGCGCGTGGCGCCGCTAGGCTGCGACTCGCCGCAACCTGGCGAGCAGCTCGATCAGCTCGGGGGCCTCGAAGGGCTTGGCGATGACCTCGACGTCGGCGAGCCCCGCCGCCACCAGCCGGGCCCGGACCTCGATCGGATCGTCGCCCGTCATGAGCACGGTCGGGATCTCCCGAAGGCGCGCGTTCCGGCGCATCCAGAGCAGGAGATCGATCCCGGTCCAGCGTCCGCCGAGGTTGTAGTCGGTCAAGACCAACGACGGCTCATGGCCGGCCAGCAGCTGCTGCGCCTCCTCGACCGAAGAGGTCGCCAGACAGGGGCGACCGGCGCCGAGCAGCAGACGCCGGAGCGCGTAGCGCACCAGATCGTCGTCCTCCACCAGCAGAACGTCGGACGCAGGCGCGGGCGCGGTGTCGACCGCGGGCCGCGCCGTCACCTCGAATGTCGGCGTCATGGAGATCTCCTGACAGCTTCGATACGCCGGCGCCTCGAAGCGTTGCCTCAGTTGCCGTTCGGATGCGGGTGGTGGTGCGCCCGCGCTTCGCGGATGGCCGCCTGGCACCCGGCAGACAGCTCGTCTTTGTGCGCGCGCAGGCATTCGCGGAGGCGCCCGTCGCCAGGCTTGACGTCCTTGCACAGACGCTCGACGTCGTCGTGACAGGCCTCGCGGACCTTGGCGAACTCGCCCGCTCCGCCCTCGCCGGGCGGCGGCGCCGGGGGCGATGCGCTCTGTCCAAATGCGAGAGCTGATGTGGCCAGCGCCACGCCGATCAGTGCCGTGCGAATGAGCTTCGTCATCACCTTGACCTCCGCCCGGGTGGACCCGCCCCGCCGAGCGAAGTTAAGCAACGAAGTGAGCGACGAAGTCGAATGACGACGTCAGGCGACGAAGTTCGGCCGCCGCGTCAACGCCCACGCGCCAGATCGAGCTCGACGATAAGCGGCAAAATAGAGCTCGCGCAGTAGGTCCCGGTCGACGCCCGTTGGCTCGTCGGCCAGGCCGTCGAGCTGAACCGTCCGTTCGTTCTCCCACACCACCAGCGACGCCCGCGGGTCGCGCCGCAGCGGATCAGCTCCGATCGGGTCACCGGATCTCGCTCGGTCACGGCGAAAAAGCCACAGTATCATCTTTCCGCGAGCCCGTTTCAGTTCGACGAGCAACTGCATGAGTGATGCACGTACACTCTGACCGGGCTTCGATTCGAGGTCGACGAGCGAGCATGATCCGATCGACGAGCAGGACCGTGGTATTTCTGGCAACGCTGGGACTGGCGCTCACCTGCGCCCTGCCGGCGCGGGCCGCCGATCAGAAGGCGGCCCTGGCCAAGATCAAGGCGCACTATCAGTCCGCCGCCGTGTCCTACGACGACGGCGATCTCGACAAGACGCAGGGAGAGCTCCAGCAGGCGCTGAAGGTGGCTGAGGACAGCGGCCTCGGTGGCCACAAGCTGGTCGCCCAGATCTACGTCCTCTACGGCGTCCTCGAGGTCGCCGGGCTCAAGAACAAGGATCAAGGCGTCAAGTACTTCGCCAGGGCGCTGGACATCAGCCCCGCCATCCAGGTCCCGCCGACGATGGCCTCCAAGGCGGTGGTGGCGGCCTTCGATCGGGCCGAGAATCAGGAGAGCGAGGCGCCTGCGGCGCAAGCGAAGACTGACGAGACCGAGGAGGCTCTGCTCAAACCGTCCGAGCCGGCGAAGCCCGCCCGGACGGCCAGGTCGGAGTCACCGCCGCGGAGCGATCCGCCCCGGAGCGATCCAGACAAAGAGAGGCTGGTCGACGATCTCGCCGCCGCGAAGGTGAACGAGAGCCTGCAACTGGCGGAGAAGGACCGGTTACAGAAGGAGAAGCAGGAGCAGGACAAGGAGCTGGCCAGCAGCAAGGGTCACGCGCAGCAGCTGGCCAAGGAGAAGGCCGATACCGACAAACAGCTCGCCGACGCCAAGGCGCACCTGCAACAGCTCACCAAGGAGAAGCAGGACCAGGACAAGCAGCTCGCCGACGCCAAGGCCCATCTGCAGGAGCTCACCAAGGAGAGGCAGGACCAGGACAGGCAGCTCGCCGCCAGCCAGGCCGGCGAGAAGAAAGAGCGAGAGGCGAGCAACAAGCTGGCGCACGACAAGTCGGAGAGCGACCGGCAGCTCGCCGAGACGAAGCGCAACCTGCTGGAGCTCACCAAGCAGAAGGCCGACACCGACAAGCAGCTCGCCGCCACCCGCGACGAGGCGAAGCGGGAACGCGAGGCCAAGGAGACGGTCGAGCGGCAGAAGGCGGAGAGTGACCGGCAGCTCGCCGAGGCGAAGCGCAATCTGCTGGAGCTCACCAAGCAGAAAGCCGACACCGACAAGCGGCTCGCCGCGCCCCGCGACGAGGCGAACCGGGAGCGCGAGGCCAAGGAGAAGCTGGCCGCCGCGCGCCGCGAGGCCGACGCGCGTGACACCGAGCGAAAGAACAAGGAGCTGCAGGAGCGAACGGCGCGCGAAAAGCTGGCCGAGGGGCCCGAGCTGCCGTCACACGTCTCCGAGCCGATCTCCTGCACCGTCCCCGACGAGGTCCCGCCGGGCACCGACCTCTACGTCCACTGCGTCCCGCGCCCCGGCATCGACGCCAAGGTGGTCGCGTTCTACTACCGTTCGGGCGGCGGCGTCCTCTACAACGTCAGCACCATGGACCACTCGAAGAAGGGGTGGTACACGACGCTGATCCCGGGCGGCAAGATCGCCGGGAAGGTGCTGCACTACTACGTCGAGGCGCGCGACGGCCGGCAGGACGTCGTGGGCGCGAACGGACACGCCAGCTCGCCCAACATCGCCACCATCCGGTCGGCCAAACCGCGCTAGGACCTCAGCGCGCGATGGGCGTGCCAATCAGCGTCGTCATCGGCAGCTTGTCGGCAGCGATGCTCATCGCGCCCGATATTTGAGCCGGCGCCGGCGCGGAGCCTTCGGCCAGCTGGAGCCGTTCCTTGACCTCGGTCGTCTCCTTCAAGTCGGCCTCCAGCGAGGCGATCTCCTGGCGGTGCGCCTCGAGCTGCTTCTCCAGCTCGGCGTTCTTGGCGTGGAAGTCGGCGATGCGCTCGCGCACCGCCTTCTCCTTCCGGCTCGCGTCCTCGATGATCTCCGGCAGCCGCACGCTGAGCGACGCCAGCGTGGCCCGCACCACCTTGACGACGAGCTCGCCGTTCTGATCGGCCGGCAGCGACCGCATCAGCTGGATCGTCTCGGCGATCCCGTACTTGAGTGGTGGCTGCGCCGTCTTTGCTGGCAACGGGGCCGGTGCCGGGCCACCAACCTCCGCCGCGACCTTCTGCTCCCAGTTCTCTTTCTTTGCGAACATGGCCATCTTCCGCCTCCCCTCGCCTTTTCGGCAGTTTCGGGCAGAGCTTGACCTCGGTGGGGGGCAAGGCACCGTCGCGCGAGGCGCCCTATGGTACTTTGCCAGCGATAACATGAAGATCCTGGTCATCGACGTGGGTGGGACCCACGTGAAATTTCAGGCCACCGGGCAGCGTTCGCGGCGCAAATTGCCCTCCGGGCCCGGGCTGACCCCCAGCATCATGGTCCGCGAGGTCGCGAATCTCATCACCGATTGGCAGTACGAGGTCATCTCGATCGGGCTTCCGACGCGCGTCCTGCGCGGCCAGGTCGTCGCCGAGCCGGCGAATCTCGGGCGCGGGTGGATCAAGTTCGATTTCGGCCGCGCCTTCGGGCGACCGGTGAAGCTGATCAACGACGCGGCGATGCAGGCTCTCGGCGCCTACCAGGGCGGGCGGATGCTGTTCCTCGGTCTCGGCACGGGGCTCGGCTCGGCGATGGTCGCCGACGGAATCGTGGTGCCGATGGAGCTGGCGCATCTCCCCTACAAGAAGAATGGGACCTACGAGGACTTCGTCGGCCGGCGCGGCCTCGAACGCAGCGGCAAGAAGAAGTGGCGGCGCGACGTCGCCGACGTCGTCGGCCGGTTGGCGCTCGCGCTCGAGGCCGAGGACCTGGTCCTCGGCGGCGGCAACTCCAAGTATCTCAAGAAGCTCCCCAAGGGGGCCCGGCGCTGCACCAACGCAGACGCGATCAAGGGCGGATACCGCCTCTGGTCGGAGCGCGCCGAGCACAGTCACAAAGACTGAGCGCCCTGCGCGGCCTCAAAGGTCGTCGCAAGGGTTCCCGAGCTTCTCGCCGAGGTAGACGCCGAGCTCGTTGTAGATCAGCTGGTAGTTGTTGATCGGCTCGCCGGTCTTCTCGTCGACCGACTCGATCGGGACGATCGTCAAGCTGACCTTCTTCTTCCCCTGGAGCCAGGTGGGCGGCTTCTGCCGATCGGTCACGTAGCGCAGCGAGCCCGACTTGGTGGTGAAGATCTCCCCTTCGGTGTCGGCGACGGCGTTGGTCATCTTTTGCAGCTTCATCGCCCCCTTGGGTCCGACGTAGAGGCGGAAGCTCTTCTCCGTCTCGGGCGTGTTCCCCTTGTCGACGTAGAAGTAGCGGCCATCCTCGTCGCGCGCCAGCCGGTGGGGCGCGCGCGTCTGCAGCGGTGGCTCGTAGCGTCCGGCCGCGAGCAGCGTCCTCTTGGCCTCCTCATCCACGATCGAAAGCGGCGTCGTGCGCGAACCGCAGCTGACCGAGCAGGTCTTCTTGTCGGCGTCGTGATTGACCGAGGCATAGAGACGCATGTCGAGTCCGCGGAAGCTCGAGTTCTTCGTGGGCGCGAAGAAGCGCGGCTCGAAGAAGTCCTCGCCGGTCAGCACCCAGGGGGGCAGCGGCACCCGGTGGAACGTCTTGCCGTCGCCGTAGTAGAGCTGAACCGACTGCTTCTCGCTGGGCGCCAGCACGACGAAGTGGGACTTTCCGTCGGTGCAGACAGCCGTCCTTTCCAGCGTCATCCGCTCGCCCAGCGTCTCCCCCTTCCCCCAGGGGGGCGCCTCGGCCCCGAGCGCCAGCCGGCCCGCCAGCACCACGAAGAGGAGCGGAATCGTCTTCATAGATTCTTCTCGAGGTAGGCGCGGGCGAACGCCCCGATGTTGGTAGCGTTGCGCGCGGTGGTCCAGCTCAGCGTGGTCCCCGCCAGCTCGAGCCGCATGCTCTTCCCCATCGCACAGCTGAACGTCTTGACCTTGGCGGCGAAGGTCTTCCTGGCTTCGTTCGAGCCGT
>Ga0210388_10001117_pt1 | contig 21225 bp, 18 predicted proteins | sample IncBWC19OmetaG_FD_155485 | JGI IMG/M metagenome (GOLD analysis project Ga0210388, IMG submission 155485) | Forest soil microbial communities from Barre Woods Harvard Forest LTER site, Petersham, Massachusetts, United States - Inc-BW-C-19-O ... | reverse complement strand
GATATCAACTTCGGGCGTGATTGCGGGCTGATCGAGGATTGCCGGCTTGTCGAGAATTACCGCCGCGGAAGCGAGCTTCGCTTCGACCGGCGCGCTTTCAAGCGTAGCAGCGATTTTATTCTCAATCTTGCTCTCAATCTTATTCTCGACGGCTGGAGCGATTGGGGCTGCGGCGCTGGTAGAGGCTGGTTGCGACACAACCGGCGCCGGCGCAGCAACTACTGGCGCGGCAGGTAACGGAGCGACTGCCGCTGGTTGCACAACCGGTGGCGCGATGGTGGCGATCTCGGCCGCGCGCGGAGCGGGCGCCAACTTTGTTTCGGCAACTTGTGCGGACTGGGCGAAGCGGTCTTCATCCTCCGGCTTGAGCGCGCCAAGCACCAGTTCGGCCAGCAGGCTCAGGTTGCGGACATCACTTTCGTTGAATGCGAAGGGCCACGACGAGAAGGCTTCGAGCACTCCGATCACGCGACGGCGACCGCAGAGCGGCACGGCGACCATGGATCGCGCACCCAACTTCCGGCACGCCTGCAGGTTCACGCGGGTATCGGTTTCGGTGTCGTCGCAGATGACGATCTGGGCTTCGCGGAAGCAGGCTCCGGAGAAGGCGGAATCGCGGTCGATGCGCGCACCGATGTCAGGACGGATATCGCCTGCCGACGCGCGCAAAACAATCTCGTTATTCTCTGCCAGCGCGATCGCGAGACCGTCCGCGCCGGTGATGGCGACCGCTCGTTCTGCGACCAGTTGCAGCACTTCGTCGAGAATGAACTGTTCGTCTTTCTCGAATTCGGGGGTGATGGCTGCGGGAGTTCCGGCGTCGAATCCAGTTTGCCGGGCGGACAGAACTTTTCTGCGGCGGACCTGCTCGTGCAGTGCCGAAAAGGCGAGCAGCGCTTGTAGGGCGTCGCGTTGCGATGGTTTCTGCGAAAGAAAATCGCGATCGGAACTATTTACTTCAGGCTGAACGTGGGCGTCGGGCTGCGAAGCTGCACTGTGACCGCGCGGCCAGGCGGGCGTACCGACCCCGGTGAACGGAGTGGTGACTGCAATGTCCGGCTTGGTGGGAGTCGTCGCCATTAAGACACAGTTCACTCTTAAGTTAACGGTCTTTTAAGTTCGGTGCAATTACCTGGGCATGACCCCTCGGACATGTACTTTGGTAAGTTGGGTTTGCGGGCTTCCCGGTCCGTCTCTACGATCGGAAACAATTCGGATTCGCGCTGCTTTCGGTCCCCCGAACAGGAGAGGAAAGTGCGCTTCGAATTTCATCACGAGGAGTAGAATCCGCGAAACCATCGGTTCGCTCGAAAGTCATCATGGTTCAACCACGGACTCGCAAATCGTCCAGCCCCGCCATTGCGGCAGGGATCGTCCTTGTCATGCTGGCCATGGTCGTGGTTCCGGCAGCGCTTACGCTGCATTCGGTGAACGCGCCCGGGACGCTGAACGTGGGTCCGAATCCGTCGCCGCATGGCTACACCTGGAGCTTGCTGCTGTTCGTGGTTCCGATTCTGGTTATAGCGCTGTGGTTTCTGCCCGGCGCGGGGCTGGAGATTCCGCAGCGCGCGTTTCGATGGACGCTGGGCATCCTGGTCCCGATCGGATGCCTGCTGGATGTGATCTTCGCGCGGTGGTTTTTCTATTTCCCTAATCCGAAGGCTACTCTCGGAATTTCCGCGCCTGCGTTTGGGCGGCCGGTCCCGATTGAAGAGTATGCCTTTTATCTGACGGGGTTCGTCACGATTCTTCTGCTGTATATATGGTCGAGCGAGTACTGGCTGTCGGCCTATACGGTTGAGGACTATGCCGGGGAAGCGCGGGCGCAGCGGCGTCTATTGCAGTTTCACCCGGCGTCGCTGGTTCTCGGCTTGACACTGATTGCGGTCGCGATTGTGTACAAGAGATATTTTTCCAGCGTGCCAGACGGGTTACCGGGATATTTCGTTGTGCTCGTCGCAGGAGGATTGATTCCGTCAGTCAGTTTTTTCCCGGTCGCGGGCAGGTTCATCAACTGGCGGGCGCTGAGCCTGACTTTATTTTTCATCCTGCTGGTCAGCTTGTTGTGGGAAGCCACTCTAGCCTTGCCTTATGGCTGGTGGAACTACCAGCATGGGGCGATGATGGGCGTATTCATCGGGGCGTGGTCGGGATTGCCGATTGAGGCGGTACTGGTGTGGCTTGCCGTTACCTACGGCACGGTGATTGTGTTTGAGGTGGTGAAGATCTGGCAGGCTTCGGGCAGGCAGGCGAGGGACGCGTTTCTGGGACTGTGATTCCGTACCGAACCAGCGTGGTTACTAAGGCCGCATCGTCAACCGGGACTAACATGCAAGAGATAGGCCCTGGCCGACCTAGTTTCTTCCGGTGGTGGTGTGAGCATGCAAGCAGGACTATCTCCCGCACTCCACGTGCGGACACAGCACAGGCACGAACTCCGCACGCTGACCTATGTCACGCTGATCGCTAACGGGTCGGAGCCGGAGGCGAACGGCGGCATTGTGCGCAATCTCACCGATCGGGGGATTGCAGTACAGACCATCGCTGCGGTTCGACCGGGGCAACAATTCCAGGTGCGGTTTGACTTGCGCGGCCAGCGCTTGCGGGTGGAGACTCGCGGCCAGGTCATGTGGGCCAATTCGGCAGGCCAGTGTGGAATCCTCTTTCTCGATGTAACTCCTCGCGTAACCCGGCAAATCAACGAATGGATACTCGGCAACCTGCTGGCCGGGTTGCCGCCGCGGCCCGATCTGCGCGATCCGGGGGCGGCGAGATCTCTAACGCTGGTTCGAGCTGAGAACGACGCGAAGGACGACAGCGAGCACGAATACGAAGACGACGGGCTGATGGTTTCCGCGGCTCCGGTGAAGGTCATTCCGTTGCCATTGCGGCCCCAGACGCAGGAGCCTGCGGAAGTCAGCCATGCTCACGCGAGCCATGACGCCGGGGATTTATCGGTTGAGTTGGACTGGCTGTCCCAGCCACTTTCCGGACGCGGGCTGGCGTGGACAGTCAACACTCTGGTAGTGCTGGCCGCTCTGTTCTTGTTTGCGCTGGTGTTTCTGTCGGTGACGCGGGAGATGCCGCAGCGTCCGTTGGCCATGGCGGCGGGCATTGCCGTTCTGGTGGCTGGACTCTATTGGGGATTCTTCAAGGTGTTCGGAAGCGACAGTCCGGGGGCGCGGTTGGCGCGCCTGAGAGAATCGGATGCTGGAGATGAAGATATCGCAGCGCGCTTCCGCTGACTCTTGGCCGCAACCGGCGATTTCAGTTCGCGAAGTATTGCTGGGCCAACCAGAGTTGCAGAGTGCGCTGCTGCTGAGGCGCTAGCTTCACGAAGCGGATGCCGAGATTTCCGCGCTTGTCCTGCCAGGCGATTTCCGCCTTCGCCTTCAATCCCGCCCGTGCGCCGGGAAGTTCGAAGGAAACCTGCAGCGCTTTAACGGCCTCGACGGGATCGTTGGTGTGAATCTGGATTCCACCCTGGCTCACGTTAACCAGATATGCCTCGGAAGTTTTTTGTCCCTTGCAGTTCAATGCCACGGGGACTTCCAGGCCAGCGCGGTGATAGCGCAGGCGTCCATCAAGAATCATGCTGCGCGCGGCGGAGAGAGTGCGGACGGCCTGTTCGACGGAGATTGGTTTTTCGAAGGCGAAGAGCGCGCCGGTCTCGTCCAGATTCTGATTGCAGTGCGGGCCGCCCATGATGACCAGGGGGACGGTCTTGGGAGCGTTCTCGGCGCTCTGCAGTTCGCGCAGGAACTGCGAGCTGCCGTTCAAATCACAATCCACGATGAGGGCGTCGACTTTGGATTTGTTGAGGCGAGCCATCGCCTTCTGCGGCTCGCCTTCGACCGCAACTTCCATGTGAAGGCCGCCGAGGATGCACTCCAAAACACTGACTTCCTGCCAATCGCGCGAAACCACCATCGAGGAAAGTGTCATGGGTTCACTCTAGCGGGGTGGGTAATGGGGACGTAGATAACTAACGTAACAACGGCTGTCCGGCTTCCGGCTCTCGGCTTCGGGCTTCCGGGAACTTCATCCGGGTGGGCGACGCAGCAGGACTCGAAAAATGGTGACCGCAGATTTGGCTGGCGAAGAACGCAGAAGACTCTGTTGTTGGTCTCTCTTGCATGACACACATGAAGCTGTTTCTGCCAACGGTTTGCCGGGAAGCCGAGAGCCGGAAGCCCGAAGCCGAAAAGCGGGAAGCCTTACTTCCCCCGATACCACTCGACCGTGCGGCGCAGGCCCTCTTCGAAGTCGACTGACGGTTTGTAGCCGAGTCCTGCTTGCGCTTTCGTGACGTCGGCCAGGGAGTGCTTGATGTCGCCTTCGCGGACACGGCCGTATTGCGGCTGGCCGGAATAGGATGTGATGCCCTGCAGAATCCGGAAGGTTTCGTTGAGGGTGATTCTGCGGCCGGTGGCGATGTTGAAGACTTGTCCGGCGGTTTGTTGCGCGGCTGCTTGGCAGGCCAGCAGGTTGGCCTCGACAACATTGTCGATGTAAGTAAAGTCGCGGCTCTGTTCGCCGTCGCCGAAGATGGTGGGCTGCTCGCCGCGCAGCATCAGGGCGATGAAGCGGGCTAGGACGCCCGAATATTGCGATGAGGGATCCTGCCGCGGTCCGAAGACATTGAAGTAGCGCAGACACACGGTTTCGAGGCCGTAGCAGCGGTAAAACGAGATCATGTAGCGCTCGCTGGCCAGCTTGGCCACGGCGTAGGGCGAGATGGGGTCCGGCGGCATGGCCTCGTGCTTGGGCAGTGTGGGAGTGTCGCCATAGGCGGAAGAGGATGCGGCGTAGACCACGCGCTTAACCTTGGCATCGCGCGCCGCGACCAGAAGGTTGACGGTGCCGTCGATGTTGGCGCGATTGCTGGCCAGCGGATCCTTTACAGATTTGGGCACGGACGGGATGGCGGCCTGATGGAGAACGAAATCGACTCCGGAGCAGGCGTTGTGCATTGCGTCGAGATCGACAATGTCGGCTTCGCGGAAGTCGATGCGATTCAGAATCTCCGCAATGTTGTCGGGCTTGCCGGTGGAGAAGTTGTCCACGCCGCGCACTTGCTCACCGCGCGCCAGCAGCGCTCGCGCCAGGGAGGATCCGATGAAGCCGCCAATGCCGGTGATGAGGTAGAGGGCCACGATCCATCATCATAGCGAATGGAGCGGAGGTCGGGAGGGAAAAGCTGGATGTGCTGATTCAACGGCTTGCGTCAAAAAAACTTAACCGCGGAGAGCGCAGAGGAGTGCGGCAAGGTCGCGGAGAAGAACGAAAAACACTGGCGGCGGCGGGATTATCGATTGGAATGTGCGGACTGACTCTTGGCGAGAACCTGCAGAAAGTCTTCCCGCGTCAGCATGTGGCGTTCTTCGAAGAAGGCCACCAGGGCCCGAATTGCGGCTGCGGGGTCAGCGATGGTGGGTGCCGTGCCTGAGGGTTTGGCGGGTGAAAGGCCGGGGGCGATGCCGGGTCCGAAGCCTGATCCCATGATCATAGCCGGCCGGGAGACAGTGCCCAGCAATTCGCGCAGGCGAGCCCGCGTGTCGTCGGACATTTCCACGAAGCCGATCCCCATGCCGAGGTAGGGATAGCTGACGCGCACACTGCCCTTCACGTCGACGCGAACGCCGTTGGCTTCCAGCTTCAAATGCAGCACCACTCCAGTGGGATAGGTGGCTTGCGCTTCCACATAGCAGCCGTTCAGGCTGACATCGGTGAAGGTGGCCCAGGTGCGAACGTCGCGGCCTTCCTCTTGAAGCTCGGCGCTGCCTTCACATTTGTAGCGCGGACTGCGGCGTTTTTCCGAGCCGTGCGGCTGCTGACTCCCGACGATTGCGGCGTGCGCGCCACCTGGTGCCACGTTCCGAGCCGGCGCGGCAGCTGCAGTCGCGGACGTTGTCGCGGGCTGCGGACTCCCGGGGCGCTTCAAGGCCCTCAGATATGCGACGCCTTCGTCTTCCCCTGTCATTGTGCCTCAGTCAGGAATTCCGTTATTTCCATCGGAGGAAACGTACGCCGGGATTAGGCGAGCTAGGGAACGAGGGTCATGAGAAGTTTGTAACCGACCCTAGCTTTTTAGCCGAAAGATGAGTCCAAAGGCGCTTCGGCCGCAACAGGCTGTTGCGCTACCTGGCGAATCTGCTTCCAGAGTTCGTCGCGTCCGACGCCGGTCTTGGCCGAGTAGGCTAGAGGGCGTGCAGCAGGATATTCCTGAGTCAGAGTGCGCAGCGCGGCGTTCAGCTGATTGTTCGACAGACGGTCGCTCTTGGTCGCGACCAGCAGGAACTCGCGGCCTGAGGCGCTGAGAAAATCCAGCAGTTGGCGATCGCTTTGCTGCGGCGGGACGTTGGCGTCGACCAGCGCGACGCATAGGGCCAGGGTCGAACGCTGGTGGATGTAGGGATCGATGAATTTCGGCCACTCCTGGGAAATCTCGCGGGAAAGTTTGGCGTAACCGTAGCCAGGAAGGTCGGCGAAGATCAGCTCGGGGTGCGGCTTTCCGGGCCAGCGGATCTCGAAGAAATTAATCGCGCGGGTGCGGCCGGGAGTGGAACTCGTGCGTGCCAGCTTGGCACCGACCAGGGAATTGATGACGCTCGACTTGCCGACGTTGGACCGGCCGAGGAACGCGATCTCGGGCAGGCTGGGGGCAGGGAAGTGGGCGGCATCCGTGGCCGACGCGATGAACCGGGAGAGAACCCTCATGCTCAAGTTTGCTATGAAGTGGGGATGATTGGCAAGCGAGGAGCAGGGACGCGGTGTCTCTCCCTGATACACTGTCGCGCATGTCAACGTTCGTTCTTGTCCACGGTGCATGGCAATCGGTTGGCACATGGGACCTGCTGGTCCCTTTACTGCAAAAGGGTGGTCACCGGGTGATTGCGCCCGTGCTGAGCGGGCTGGGCACAGATCAGGGCCGTTTGTCGCCTGATATCACGCTGGGGCAGCATGTGGAGGACGTACTGCTTCAGTTGCAGAACGTCTCCGAAGCGGTGGTCCTGGTAGGACACAGTTATGCGGGGATGATTATCCGCGGAGTGGCGGAGGCCAAACCAACGCAGTTGCAGCGCATGGTTTTTCTGGATGCCTTCATTCCAGAAGACGGCCAAAGCGTGCTGGACTTACTCCCGCAGGCGATTGCAAGCCACTTTCGCAACGTCGCGCGAGAACAGGGAGATGGCTGGAGGTTGCCGGGCGGGGAGGGCCAACTCGACTTGTGGGGACTGAAGCCCGGGCCGCAGCGTGATTTCGTCCGAGCCAGGCTTTGTGATTTTAGCCTGCGTTGCTTCGAGGAACCGCTTCGCCTTCCAGGCAATGGCAGGGCTGGCATTCCGACATCCTTCGTTGCCTGCGTTGCGGAGGGATACCCGGCGAGGCCGGTCTTCGAGCCGTTTGCAAAGAAGGCTCGGGCTTCCGGATGGGAAGTCTTCGAGGTGAAGACAGGACATGATTGCCATGTCGAACGGCCCGAGGAAATAGCAAGTATCTTGATGGCCGGAGTGCGATGAGGCCGAAATCTCAGGAAACCAGGTGCATTCAGGAGCGAAAGGAAAAGGCCCACTTCCGTGGGCCTTTTTCAACTTTCGGGCGATTAAAGCCGGCGGTTTGCTTATTGGTGCGCCGTAGGACTGTCGCTCGTGCCGGAGGTCAAGGGCGCGATGGGCTGCGTCGTTTCTTCCTCGCGCATGGCGGGTAGTGGAGATTCCAATGCGATGGCCAGCACCTGGTCCATGGTTTCGACGAAGTGCAACTTCATGGCGTTGCGCAGATTCTCGGGAACCTCGGCAACATCTTTTTCATTGTCCTTGGGCAGAATGACTTCGAAGAGGCCGGCGCGGTGAGCGGCGAGGAGTTTCTCTTTCAGGCCGCCGATGGGAAGAACTTTGCCGCGCAGCGTGATCTCGCCGGTCATGGCCAGGTCGCGACGAACGGGAATCTTGCTGAGAGCGCTGGAGATGGCCGTGGCGATGGTGATGCCCGCCGACGGACCATCTTTCGGAATTGCGCCTTCAGGCACGTGCACGTGGAGGTCGAGATTGCGGTAGAAGTCACGGTTCAGGCCGAGGCGGTGAGCCCGTGAACGAACGTAAGACATGGCGGCCTGCGCCGATTCCTGCATCACGTCGCCGAGTTTTCCGGTCAGCGTGAGCTTGCCTTTGCCGTCGACCACGCTGGCCTCGGTGCTCAGGATCGACCCGCCGACTTCGGTCCAGGCCAAGCCGGTAACCAGGCCGACTTCGGACTTTTCGTGCGCCAGGGTGTCGCGGAACTTGATCACGCCGAGGAAGTCGTTGACGTTCTCGCCGGTGATGGTGATGTTGTAGTTCTCGCCTTCCTTCACGACCTTGCGCGCGACTTTCCGGCAGACGTTGCCGATTTCGCGCTCCAGGTTGCGGACGCCGGCTTCGCGAGTATAGGAGCGGATGAGGCCGGTGATGGCTTCGTCGGTGAACTTGATGTTCTTCTCCGACAGGCCGGCGGACAGCATCTGCTTCTTGACGAGGAATTGTTTCGCGATCTCGACTTTTTCCTGCTCGGTGTAGCCGTGCAGCCGCAGCACTTCCATGCGGTCCTGCAAAGCCGGAGGAATGGTGTGCATTACGTTGGCAGTCGCTACGAAGAACACCTGCGACAGGTCGTATTCGACGTCGAGGTAATGATCGACAAACATGAAATTCTGTTCAGGGTCGAGCACTTCGAGCAGAGCCGCGGATGGATCGCCGCGAAAGTCCATCGACATCTTATCGACTTCATCGAGCATGAAGACTGGGTTCTTGGTGCCCGCCTTCTTCATCATCTGAATGATTTGCCCGGGCAATGCGCCGATGTAGGTGCGGCGGTGGCCTCGGATCTCGGCTTCATCGCGCACACCGCCGAGCGACATGCGGACGAACTTGCGGCCGGTGGCCTTGGCGATCGACATGCCCAGAGAAGTTTTTCCTACGCCTGGAGGTCCGACGAAACAGAGGATCGAGCCCTTGGGATTTTTCACCAACTGGCGGACGGCGAGAAATTCAAGGATGCGCTCCTTGATTTTCTCCAGGCCGTAATGATCTTCGTTCAGAACTTTCTCGGCGCGGGAAATATTTCGGATTTCCTTCGAGCGCTTTTTCCACGGCACGGCCAGCAGCCAGTCAAGATAATTGCGCGAGACGGTCGACTCGGCGGACATGGGCGGCATGGCTTCGAGTTTCTTTAATTCCTGCAATGCCTTGTCTTTGACTTCTTTCGGCATGCCAGCGGATTCGATCTTCTTCTTCAGTTCATCGAACTCGCTCTTCTCGCCGCGGCCCAGTTCTTTCTGAATGGCTTTGATCTTTTCGTTGAGGTAATACTCTTTTTGCGCCTTTTCCATCTGGCGTTTCACGCGCGACTGGATGGTGCGGTCGACGTTCAGCTTTTCGATTTCAATATCGAGCACGTCGGCGATGCGGGTCAGGCGCTCGGAGGGATCGAAAATCTCCAGCAGTTCCTGTTTTTCTTCAATGGAGAGTTGCAGGTTGGCTGAGATGACGTCAGTAAGCTTGGCCGGATCTTCCATGCGGACGGCCGAAATCATGGTCTCGTAGTTGAGAGCCTGACACAGCTTGACGTATTGCTCGAAGAGGGAAGTGACGCGTTGCATGCCGGCTTCGAGCGACTGGCTGGGCTCAGTGGCGTAGCGGGCGACGCGGACCGTGGCCTGCATGAAGCCCTCGGTGTCGACCACCTGCAGAATCTTGCCGCGCTCAATGCCTTCGACCAGAACTTTAATATTGCCGTCGGGCAGCTTCAGGCTCTGCACAATATTGACGATGGTGCCGACCTGGTAAATCTCGTTGGCTTTGGGTTCATCAATGGAGGCGTCGTGCTGGGTGGCCAGGAAAATCTTCTTGTCCGCCGCCAAAGCCTCTTCGAGGGCACGCACACTGGATTCGCGGCCCACCACAAACGGCGTCATCATGAAGGGAAAGATGACCACGTCCCGGATGGGCATCATGGGCAGCTTTCTGGATTCGAATTTTTCCTTGGATGTGGTCACTCAGTCTCCCTGGGATGATTAGCCAACCTAACCGCGAACCTACTAGATTCTACTCCGTCGGCGTGTGTTCTGACATGGCTCTTATTGTGACATGGTACTTATCGTAGAGACGTTACTAGTAACGTCTCTGCTTGCACCAGTTGGCCACTTCGCCCCGGAACGTAGCTGCTCTACGACCGTCGATCCTGTTCAGTTTCAGTTCGTCTATCCGGCTTTTTCCATCACGGTGGCGAAGGAAGCGCTGCGCTTCTCCACCATTTCCCGCGTGACTTCAAATTCTTTGAGTTTTTTCTGGCTGGGCAAGTTGAACATGAGGTCGAGCATGAGTTCTTCCAGAATCATACGCAGGCCGCGGGCGCCTACCTTGCGCGCCATGGCTTGCCGCGCAATGGCCCGCAGAGCATCGTCGGAGAACTTCAGGCGCACGTTCTCAAACTCAAACAAGCGCTGGTATTGCTTGACGATGGCGTTCTTGGGCCGGGTGAGGATTTCGATCAGAGCGAATTCGTCGAGATCTTCCAGCATGCCGACGACGGGCAAGCGGCCAACAAATTCGGGAATGAGGCCAAACTTGATCAGATCTTCGGGCTGGATCTCGCTGAGCAGTTCGTCCTTGCGCTTGCGCGAAAGGGCGACGTCTTCCGCGGCCGCATCTTCGCCGGTGCGGAAGCCAAGCGACTTTTTGCCAATCCTGCGGGCAATGATCTTGTCGAGGCCGACGAAGGCTCCGCCGCAGATAAAGAGAATGTTGGTGGTGTCGACCGGGGTGAATTCCTGGTGAGGATGCTTGCGTCCGCCTTGCGGCGGAACGTTAGCGATGGTGCCTTCCAAAATTTTCAGCAGCGCCTGCTGCACGCCTTCGCCGGAAACATCGCGGGTGATCGAAGGGTTCTCGTCCTTGCGGCCGATCTTGTCGACTTCATCAATGTAGATGATGCCGGTCTGGGTGCGGCTTACGTCGCCGTCGGCGGCCTGCAGCAGCTTGAGGATGATGTTCTCGACATCTTCGCCGACGTAGCCGGCTTCGGTCAGAGTAGTGGCATCGACGATAGCGAAGGGCACGTCGAGCATGCGGGCCAGAGTCTGCGCCAGCAGCGTTTTTCCGGTGCCGGTGGGACCGATCAGCATGATGTTCGACTTGGAGAGCTCGATGCCGTCGCCGGTCTTCTGCCGGTTCATGAAGATACGTTTGTAGTGGTTGTAGACTGCGACTGCCAGCTTCTTCTTGGTCTGCTCCTGCCCGATGACGTACTCATCGAGGAACGTTTTGACTTCCTGGGGCTTGGGCAGTTGGTTGGGAGTGCTGGTTGCGGGCGTTGCGGTGCGGTCATCTTCCAGGATGGAATTGCAGACCGCTACGCACTCGTCGCAGATGTAGGCGCGGGGATAATCGCTTGGCGAGGAGATCAGCTTGGCTACAGCGTCCTGCGACTTGTGGCAGAACGAACAACGCAGAATCTCATCGGTACCCGACTTGTTTTTCACTCGGCTTAACTCCTTAACCGGTTCTACGGCTGATCAGGGCCCCACTCCCTTCGACCTGTCCGCCGTTTCTTTTCGCTTCCGACATCCGTCAGGCGCGAAGGCCGATCATACCGCTTTTGCCGTCTTGTAGATGATATCGTCTATGATTCCGTATTCCTTCGCCTGTTGCGCGTTCATGATGAAATCGCGCTCGACATCTTTTTCGACTTTGTCCAGTTTCTGACCGCTGTGCTTGGAAAGTAACTGGTTCGTAATCTCCCGCATGCGTAGAATTTCCCGCGCATGGATGTCGATGTCGGTGGCTTGTCCTGACAAGCCGCCCATGGACGGCTGATGTATTAATATCCTTGAATTCGGCAGAGCCAATCTCTTTTTAGCTTCGCCTGATGCCAAAAGTAACGCAGCCATCGATGCCGCCTGGCCGACACACAGCGTCATGACGTCGTTTTTCACGTACTGCATGGTGTCGTAAATCGCCATGCCAGCCGTGATGGAGCCACCCGGAGAGTTGATGTAAAGCTGGATGTCTTTCTCCGGATCTTCCTGAGCCAGAAACAACATCTGAGCAATCACCAGGTTGGCGATGTTGTCGTCAATCGGCGTGCCGATGAAGATGATGTTGTCGCGCAGCAGCCGGGAATAGATGTCGTAGGCGCGTTCGCCCCGCCCGGTCTGCTCGATGACCATCGGTACTAACATCATTTGTGGATCTTTATTCTGCGAATCGTTTTGCTTCAAGTCGTCACCTGCCACACTCCGCCCCGACGCAACGCATATCTTGCATGGGGAGAGTCGAAAGTGGTCCGCGTTTTTCTTGCGATTACGCGGACTGGTGATACAAAAAGTCGAGGGTCTTTTCGCTGCGGATTCTGTTCCGGATTCTATCGAGGCCCCCATCCTGTGTCAAACGAGCGCGGATCGCTTCCGGAGTCTGTTTTGACTGTTGAGCCAGCGCTTCAATTTCATGGTTCAACTCATCTTCGCCAGTCTCAATTTTCTCTAACTCCGCAATCCGTTCCAGTAACAACGACGACTTCACATCCTGCACCGCCTGGTCGCGCTGACCTGCGCGCAGACGGGGCAAGTCCATTTTTTTGAGGTCTTCCATCTTCATACCCTGCGCTGCCAGAGCGCGCAGACCGCGTTCCAGACGCAGATCGATCTGCCGGTCGATGAGGGACTCAGGTGCTTCGAAATCATTACGCTTGACTAATTCGGCGACCAGTTTGTCTTTGGCTTCGCGCTCGGCATCGTGCTTGCGCTCGGCCAGCATGTTTTCGCGAATCTGCTTGCGGACCTGATCGAGGCTGGTGAACTCGCCCAATTCTTTGGCGAAATCGTCATTCAGTTCGGGCAGAGTCTTTTGTTTGATGGCCTGAATCTTGACGGTATAGATGAAAGTCTTCCCGGCAAGACGTTTGTCATTAGTGTCTTCGGGATAGACCACTTCAAACTCTTTCTCATCTCCGGCATTAGCGCCGCGCAGGTTTTCGGTGAATTGAGGTACGGTGTTCTTGCCGCCGATTTCGATCAACACTTCGTCCATGTGGACGGGTTGGGCGGTGCCGTCGTCTTCTTTGGGCTTGCCGTCCATCGAAGCCTGGGCAAAGTCGCCGTCGGCCAGCGGGCGGCCTTCGACGGAGGTGAAGGCGGCATGCTGCTCGCGCACGCTGTTCAGCGCTTCTTCTACTTCTTCGTCTTTTACGACAATCTCCGGATGATCGGCGCGCAGTTCCTTGTAACCTTCGACGACGATCTCAGGCATGACTTCAAAACTGGCCTTGAAGCGCAGCGGTTCGCCGTCATGGATGTGCAGGTCGGTGACCTGCGGCTGGGACACGGGAATGAGTCCTAGCTTCTCGGCTTCTTTGCGGAAGTAACGCGGTACCAGGGCTTCGACGACGTCACTCTTGAGGTCTTCCTTGAAACGCTGGCGAATGATCGACGCCGGCACGTGGCCGGTGCGGAATCCCGGAAGGCGCGCCACTTTCTGATACTTCTGGATAATCGTGTCGGTTTCGCGGGTGACTTCATCGGCGGGGATTTCGACCGAAATCTCGCGTTTCACGCCGTCTTTTTTCGCGTCATTCTTTGCGTCGACTGTTTCTGTGGGACTCACTGTTTCCCTTTCGGCTGGCCCATAAGGCGCCGCTCGATTCACACGCCGTTAACCTGAGTGTAAAGACTGAAGGAGAGCAGCGTCAAACGCCGAAGGGGATGTAGTGGGCAGCAGCCTGGTTCAGAAGCTTTACGAAGCCTTCTTCACCACGTGCAGCCGCGAGCGATGCTCTTCTTTTCTCTCTTCGAGCGAGAGCACGCGGTTGCTAAGGTCGGCCAGTTGAGCCAGTTCGTGCTGGATTTCCTGCAGCCGCTCCTGTCTCTGGCCGTGAGCGATTTGGGCCTGGATTTCGTTGCGGCCCTGACTCCCCGCTCGTCGATACTCGGCATGCAATTCCATAAGGTGTGCGATCTCGCTGCGGAGACGCCCGATCTTTTCGCGAAGCACTTCGATGTGATCCATTGGACATATAGAATAGCGCACCTGCGAAAAATGAGCACCCTTTGAGTCCGCAACGGCATCGTGGGTGAGTCCCAATCGAACCTTGAGAATTTGCGGCGCAATCCGACCGGCGATGATTTTGCACGCAAAATTTTCTGCCGGCCGGGGCTGGTGAATGATTAATCTCACCAGCTCAGCCGACAGAGAATACTGCAAGCGCTGTTCTAAGACCGGTTATGGAGTCACGGTGAACGTTCCATTGCTCGTGGTTTTGCCGCCGGGCGTAGTCAGGACGATGGTGCCGGTTTTGGCGCCTGTGGGAACTTCGAAAGTCACCGTGCTATCGGAGTTCACGGTGTATGAAGTTACTCTCACTCCGCCGACGGTGATGATCTCGGCCTGAATCAGGCCTGCTCCAGTTAGGGTCACGGTGCTGCCGACAGCGCCGCTGGCCGGAGCAAAACTGGTCATCTGCGGAGTGACTCGAAACACTTTTTCGCTCACGAGCGCGCCCGAAGCCGTATCCACTCGGACAAATCCAGTTTCTCCCGAGGGAACGGTTGCCGTGAGGTAGGTGCTGGAAACGACGTGGAAGGACGCGGGCGTTCCATTGAATTCGACTGAACTCGTGGTGTTCAGATCGCGGCCAATGATGCCGACGCTGCGGCCAACCGGTCCCCGGCTGAGGACGAGTTCTGCGAAGGAATCGAGGCCGTCGGAAAAGCTGTAGAGCACGCCATTACCGGCGCCGCCTCCGCGCGTGGTTGTCCCATAAATCTTGCCGCTGTTGTGCTGCATGGGCGTGGCATAGGCGCCGGCGCCGCTCGGAGCGTTAAAGCTGTACAGCACGTTGTAGACGCCGTCGGTGGTCATCGAGAAAATGACGCCGTAGCCGTATTTGCCGCCCCACACGGTGGCGCCGTAGAGAAGTCCATCCGCTCCGGCGATCAGGCCGGCGTCTGCCTCGTAACCATTGAGCGTGTGCACGTTGTCGAAATACACCACCACGCTGTACGCTCCCTTCGGCGTGATGCGGTAGATGACTCCAGCACCACCGGGGCCTCCGCCCGTGGTCGTGCCGTAGAGATTGCCGTCAGCACCTTCCACCAGACCGCCAATCGGAAAAGCGCCCGTGGCCTCGACAAAGTTGTAAAGAGTCGTGCATGTAGTTCCGCTGACGCGGTAGACCGTTCCGCCTCCGTTTGTTCCCTGGAATTCCGTCACTCCATAAAACGATCCGTCGGCTGCCTGCAGCAATGGTCCGGCGGTGATTCCCGGAACTCTCGTCAGCGAATGGAATTCTCCGCCCGCTGATACCTTGTAGGCATAGTAGGGATAGGACGTGCCGTAGAAAAATCCGTCCGAGCCGATTACCAGCGGCGAGATCGGATAACCGCCGTCGGCCGTGCCCTTGAAGTCATAGATTACGGTGAGCACTCCGGTGGGGGTGATCTTGAAGATGTTGCCATATCCGTTGGCGCCGCCGTTCTCCGCCGTTCCGTAGAAGTTGCCGTCGGTGCCGAGGACTAGCCCTCCCACGGGATTGGTGCCATGAGTTCCATCGAAGTTATAGATTGTGGTCAACACTCCTGATAACGACATCTTGAAAACGGTACCCTTGCTCGCGGTCCCTCCCGTGGAGGTTGTTCCATAGACGTTGCCGTCGCGTCCCTCAGCCATGAGCGATGGGGACGGGCAGCATCCACTGGCTCCGAACTCATAGAGGTCGTGATATGACTGGGCGCTGACTGGCTTTACGCCGAATGTCGACAGCACGAAAAGAAGTAAGAGTCCGAACGCGGCCCGTGCAGTATGCAAATTCCTGCAACCGTAAGACTGGTCGGTCGAGAGGATCGATGAGATTTTCATTTTGCTTCTCCTTGTCGCCGATGCGAGACAGCGACAGCCGCTACGGCGGCGAAATCCTTGCTACTCATGCATGCGCAAAGCCACGGCAAAAGGGCTCAAAGCGACTAGAAGATTCGAGGCACGCGGTTCAAGAGACCTGCGGCGAGGATGGCAAAACTAGGTGAAGGCGAATTCGCTCAGGCCCAGAGGCGAGTGTCCTGGCGCAGGCGGGCGATGTCTTTGCTGGGGGCAGTGCCGAAGAACCGGCTGTATTCCCGGCTGAATTGCGAAGGGCTGAGATAGCCCACGCGTTCGCTGGCGGTGCCCGCGTCCATGATGGTCGACAACATGAGACGCCTAGCCTCCTGCAGGCGCAGCACCTTTTGATAGTGGAGCGGGCTCATGGAAGTGACGGACTTAAAGTGCTCGTGGAACGAGGAAACGCTCATATGCACGAGACCGGCCAAATCTTCGACCTTCATCGGCTGGGAGAAGTTGGCGCGGAGCCATGAAATCGCCTGGGCAATGCGCTGGACGCTGGACTCGGCAAAGCCCATTTGAGCGACGCGAACTCCAATCGGGCTGCGCAACAGACGGATCAGAATCTCATCCATCACAAGCGGGGCGAGCAATTCGGCGTCGCCGGGCTGGGCCAGGCACTCCATCAGCCGGATTGCAGCGTTGATCACGGCCGAATCGACTGGAGTGATGTAGACAGCGCTTCTCTCTTGCACTGGAGGCAGGCCGTGGGGATAAACCTTCAACACGAGTTCAGCAATCTTGTGCGGGTCGAGATCGAGTTTGAGAGCGAGATACGGTTCGGATTGGCTGGCCTGTGTGATCTGGGCTGCGACTGGTAGAGCGACGGAGAACACGATCATGCGCGAAGCGTCATACTCAAAAACCTCACCGCCTACGATGACTGTCTTCGCCCCTTGCGCGACGATGCACAAGGACGGCACGCGGAGGGCGTGCACACATTCCCGGTTGATTCGGGAAAAGCGGCTGGCGTGCAAGCCGGGGATGCGCAGTTCGAAACTGCCGTCGTGCGGAGCATAGGCCGCGATCAGGCGGGCCAACGTTGTCGTGTGTTGGCCCCGCTCGTCAACTTTGCCGGCTTGAGGGAATGCCGCGACTTTGCCGTTGGTCCTCACCGGATCGAGCCCGCGCGGTTTCGTGTGCATGGTGGTCATTCGCCAACGTCTCAGGGGTTAACTTTTCAACACAGCCTGCACGTAGGCCGGTTTCATGGGAAGCCGCCGAATCATCTTTCCGGTCGCGTCGTGCAGAGCGGCGGCGATGGCCGGAGCGGCGAGCGCATTTGCGGCTTCCGAGCCGCCACCATAAGAGCCGACTTTCGGATTGTGCAGCAGCACGACTTTGATCTCCGGGATGTCGGACATAGTGGGGATGGGATAGCTGGTCCAGTCCTCGGTAGTGATGCCGCTCTCGTCAAAAGCCACTTCTTCGAACAGGGCGTGGCTGATTCCCATGACCGCTCCGCCTTCAACGTTCCGCTTCAATTGGATCGGATTGACGACGATGCCGGGGTCGACCGAGATGGTGTACTTCTCGACGACGATCGCACCCGTGCTGGGCGTGACGGCGATCTGGCAGGCGCATGCCCAGTAAGTTCCGCTGCGCAGCATCAGCGAAACACCGCGACCGTGCACGGGCGTCGATCCGGTAGAGGTTGCATCAGGACGCGGGGAGGGGCGCGTGTCCCATCCGGACGCATCGCGGACAGCTTTCAGCACCGAGATGATGCGTTCTTCGCTGGCGTGGTCGATGCGAAACTGGATGGCGTCCGCGCCGGCCAGCGCCGCTGCCTCGTTGATCGCCAGTTCGCGGGGATAGTTCTGCTGGAACTGGCCCGGCGTGCGCATGCTGTGGTCGCGGAGACCGACGGCGAGTGGCGATGCTTGCTGGCCAATCTGGAATGTGCCGTGGCCGCGCTCCATCACGTTGGGAACGGGAGCGTAAATCCAATCGTCTTCAATGCCATTCACCGTGGACGTGACGGAATCGGACTTGACCTGAGGCGCCGGCATGGTGGGCAAGCCCGCGAGCACGGCGCCGATCGGACGATCATCCTGCATCGCCGGCATATAGTGGTCGATTTGATACGCCGCCATCCTGCCTTTTTCGTCGATGGCAATCTGCACGTCAGAGAAGGCAGCAGCGGCCTGCGTGGACCACTGCATGTCGTCAGCACGCATCCACTGCACCCGCACCGGTTTGCCGACGGCTTGCGACAAGAGGACTGCTTCATCTTCCGCACCGGCGTTGCCGCCGTTTGATCTGCCGTAGTGGCCGGGTCCGGGATAGGAATGCACGATCACATGATCGGGCGTGGCGCCGAGCATCATGGCGATTTCGCCGCGGAGAGCCTGCGGATTCTGATTGTGGGTGTAGATGTGCACCGCGCCGTCCGGCTTGACGTCGGCCACAGCCAGGGTTGGGCCAATGGGCGCGTGTTTCATGTAGGACAACTGATAGGTCGCAGAAAGTTTCTTGCGCGCCGACGCGAGCACGGGACCGACATCACCCTTGGATTGCTTGCTTTTCTCGACCGGCGCGGATTTCCAATCCGACTCTTCCCGAAGGTGCTGGTAGAGTTTGGCGTTGCCGGGCAGGCCTTTCCAATCCGTCCACTTGGTGGCGCCGGCGACTTGCTCGGCCGCCTGGATCGCTTCCCACTCCGTGGTCGAGACCACGCCGACGAGATTGCCTTTCACGATGACTTGTGAATTTGGGAACCTGGTCTTGTCGACCTGACCGGCGGAGACAAGCGTTGAGCCGAGCGTCTTCGGATGCATCACGCGCGCGTGCAACATGCCGGGCAGGCGCACATCGGTTGCCCAGGTTTCTTTCGCTGCGACTTTCGAGCTGATGATGGAATTCTTGAATGACTTGCCGATGATGGTGTACTCACCGACCGGTTTCATCGGTGGATTGCCTTCGATGGTCAATCCGAAAATGCTGGTGAGGTCGCCTTTGACCGGAATGGTGAGCTGCAATTGCTGGTTCTTGACCAGGTCGCCGTAGGAAATGCTCTTGCCGCCGCCGGAGACGACGCCGTCCTTGACGGAAAGTTTATCTTTCGGCACTCCGAGTTTTTCCGAGGCGAGGTCGAGCAGAGCCTGGTGCGTGTAGGCGGCCGCCTTGCGAATGTTGGGGGTTCCGTGACCGAGAAAATCGAAGGCGCCACTGCCGTCGGGAGTGCGATCGGTGTCGCCGGCGACGACTGTAGTAATGGCTTCGAAGGGCACGCTGAGTTCCTCAGCCACGATTTGCCGGTAGGCGGTGAAGGTTGATCCCTGGCCGAAGTCGCTCTTGCCGGTGCGAATCAGAACCGTGTTGTCAGGGTGAATCTCAATCCAGGAGTCGAGGCGCGTCGGATCGAGCGAGTTCTTCAATGAAACGGGCTTCGCGGTATCGCCCTTGAGAAATTCCGGTCCGACCAGGCTGATTCCGACGATGAGGGCACCGCCCGCCTTTACGAACTGGCGACGAGACAAGGTTGGTCCGACGACACTGCGCGGGTTTTCGCTCACGGTGGCCATTGCTTATCTCCCCTTCGCCATGATGGTGGCGGCGTGTTGTACGGCTTCCATGATTGCGACGTAGGTTCCGCAGCGGCACAGATTGGGCGACGGACCAGAGGTAGTGAATGCTTCTTTGATTTGGGTGAGAGACGGATGCGGATTGCTTTCGAGAAGTTCTGTAGCCTTGATCATCATGCCGTTCTGGCAGAAGCCGCACTGCGGCGTCTGCTCCTCGATCCAGGCTTGCTGCACCGGGTGCAGGGTGGTTTTTGCTTCCTCCGCCGAAAGACCCTTGAGCTTCGCCCAACGCGCCGGTAAACCTTCGAGTGTGGTGATCTCCCGGCCGGCAATGCTCGCGACGGGCGTAACGCAGGAACGCGCTTCCTTGCCGTCGACCAGGACGGCGCAGGCTCCGCATTGGGCCAGCCCACAGCCGAACTGCGGACCGATCAGTCCAAGATCGTTCCGCAAAACGTAAAGCAGCGGAGTATCGTCCGGCGCCTGAACTTCGCGCCGAGCTCCATTCACATTGAGCGTGATCATAGAGAACTCCTCCAAAGGCACGTTCCGACTCGAATGATTTCCCGTGGAAGTACCGTGGCCGTAGCCCGCCGGGCCACTTCATATCGGACATCTTACTCGCCTGTTCTTAACTTCTCCATTGGCGAGGAAGCGCGATCAGGCCAACTGGATCACGACGGCAGCGTCGAACTTTGAATAGTATTTCTTCACGTCGCCGGCGCCATATTTGCCGCGGAACTTCTCGACCACGGCTGCCACCTTCGCATTGTCGGTAACCGGCTTGGCTTTGAACTCAGCCTCCGCGCTGCCGGCAGCGACCCGCATGGTCGTGTTCTTGAGCACGTTCTGGTACCACTGCGTGCCCGATCCTTCCACGGGCAGAAGATACAGCGTGTCGCCTTCGAGAACAAACCAGATCGGAATCGAGATGATGCGGCCTGATTTTCTGCCGGTCACGCGGATGGTGATTTCGCTGGACCGGGAAAGGCGGTCTCGAAGAGCATCGATAGGCGTTGGCTGCTGGCTTGCTTTCTTCTTCGTCTCTTTCATGTTCATTGCATGTCCTCTATTTCGCAGCGCCGTATTGCTCGTCGCTGACGTGCTCCATCCAATCGACAACTTTTCCGCCTTTCTTTTCCTGAATGGCAATGTGGGTCATGGCGGTAGTTGGAGCCGCGCCGTGCCAATGCTTCTCGCCAGGCGGGAACCAGACCACATCGCCGGGACGGATTTCTTCGACCGGACCGCCCCAGTGCTGGGCGCGTCCGCAGCCGGTGATTACGATCAGAGTCTGGCCCAGCGGATGCGTATGCCACGCCGTCCGCGCACCGGGCTCGAAAGTCACGCTGGCGCCTTGAACGAACGCCGGATCAGGCGCCTGAAATAACGGATCGATTCGCACCGCGCCGGTGAACCAATCCGCCGGACCTTTGGCGGAAGGTTGCGAGCCAACTCTCTTGATTTCCACGGATCGAACTCCCCTTTAGATTTTGCTCATCGCTAGAGATTGCTCATCGCTTCGATGTGCGCTGGATAGCGATCCCCTTGTACCGTGATCTTCGCGGCGGCGCTTTCAATCTCGCGGAGATCGGATGCGGTGAGTTCAACGGCTGCGGCACCGATGTTTTCTTCCAGGCGATTCAGTTTGGTCGTCCCTGGGATGGGGACGATATAGGGCTTCTGCGCCAGCAGCCATGCCAGCGCGATCTGCGCCGGTGTTGCGTTCTTATGCTTGCCGATATTTCCGAGGAGGTCCACCAGCGCCTGATTTGCCTTCCGATTCTCGG
>Ga0210388_10001116_pt1 | contig 21231 bp, 21 predicted proteins | sample IncBWC19OmetaG_FD_155485 | JGI IMG/M metagenome (GOLD analysis project Ga0210388, IMG submission 155485) | Forest soil microbial communities from Barre Woods Harvard Forest LTER site, Petersham, Massachusetts, United States - Inc-BW-C-19-O ... | reverse complement strand
GGGACTTCAAGGACCAGCCGCCCGAGCTGTGGGACCAGTTCAAGACCGACTTCGAGCCGGACACCCACATCCGCATCCATCCCCTGCTGCATTGGACCGAGATCAACATCTGGGAGTACATACACCAGGAGTCCATCCCCGTGGTCGGGCTCTACTTCTCCAAGAACGGCAAGCGCTACCGCAGCCTGGGCTGCGCGCCCTGCACCAGCGCCGTGGACAGCCAGGCCGGCACCGTGCCGGAGATCATCGAGGAGCTGCGCCGCACCCGGGTCTCCGAGCGCAGCACCCGCGCCCAGGACGCCGAGAGCGAGGACGCCTTCGAGAAGCTGCGCGCCCAGGGGTACATGTGAGCGCCGGGGCCGTGAAGGACGGAGCCCCCGCCTCCACCCAGGAGGCGCCGCAGCTGCGCATCGTCATCGTGGGCCACGTGGACCACGGCAAGTCCACCTTCGTGGGCCGCCTGCTCCACGACACCAACAGCCTGCCCGACGGCAAGCTGGAGGCCATCCAGGCGTCCTGCCGCAAGCGCGGGGTGGACTTCGAGTTCGCCTTCCTGATGGACGCCCTGCAGAGCGAGCGCGACCAGAACATCACCATCGACACGGCCCAGATCTGGTTCCGCACCCCCCTGCGCCAGTACGTGGTCATCGACGCCCCCGGCCACAAGGAATTCATCAAGAACATGGTCACGGGCGCGGCCCAGGCCGACGCGGCCTTCCTGCTCATCGCCGCCAACGAGGGCGTGCAGGAGCAGAGCCGCCGGCACGGCACGCTGCTGTCCCTGCTGGGGATCAAGCAGGTGGTGGTGCTGGTCAACAAGATGGACCTGGCGGGCTACGACCAGGCGGTCTTCGACAGGATCGAGTCCGAGTACCGCGCCTTTTTGAAGGGCCTGGGCGTGGAGCCCATGGCCTTCCTGCCCATGAGCGCGCGCGAGGGCGCCAACGTGGCGCACACGGACCCGGCCCTGGCCTGGTACCAGGGCCCGACCGTGCTGGGCCAGCTGGACCGTTTCCAGGCCCCGGTCGCGCCCACCGAAGCCCCCCTGCGTTTCCCGGTGCAGGACGTCTACCGCTTCGACGAGCGCCGCATCCTGGCTGGCCGCATCGAAAGCGGCTCCGTGAAGGTGGGCGACGAGCTGGTGTTCTGGCCCGGCGGCAAGCGCAGCACCGTGGCCTCGGTGGAGCGCTGGTCCGCGCCGTCCTCAGCCTCCGCGGGCGCCGGCGAGAGCGTGGGCCTGACCCTGACGGAGCAGATCTTCGTGGAGCGCGGCCACATCGCCAGCCGTCCGGAAAGCCCCCTGATCCAGGGCCACGAAATCCACGCCCGCGTGTTCTGGCTGGGCAAGCAGCCCCTGGTCAAGGGGCGGCGCTACAAGCTCAAGCTGGCCACCCAGGAGGTGGACTGCGAGGTCAAGGAGATCCGCGCGGTGCTCGATTCCAGCTCCCTGGACTCGCGCGGGGAGGCCGAGGCGGTGCAGCGCAATGAGGTGGCCGAACTGGTGCTCAGCACGCGCAAGCCGGTGGCCTTCGACAACCACGACCTCTTCGTGGGCACCGGGCGCTTCGTGCTCGTGGACGGCTACGACATGGCCGGCGGCGGCATCATCTTCGACCACGCCTACTCCGACACGGTCAGCACCAACATCCACTTCAACCACGCCGCCGTGACCACCGCCGAGAGGGAGGCCCTCAAGGGCCACCGCGGCGCGGTGGTCTGGTTCACCGGCCTGAGCGGCAGCGGCAAGAGCACCATCGCCAACGCCCTGGAGCGCGAGCTCACCCGGCAGGGCGTCCACTGCTACGAGCTCGACGGCGACAATCTGCGCTTCGGCCTGAACCGCGACCTGGGCTTCAGCGACGCCGACCGCCGCGAAAACATCCGCCGCGCGGCCGAGGTGGCCCTGCTGTTCTCCGACAGCGCCACGGTGGTCATCACCAGCCTCATCTCGCCGTTCAGGGAGGACCGGGCGCGGGCGCGCGAGCTGGCCCGGGAAAGAAAAACGCCGTTTTTTGAGGTGTTTGTGGACGCGCCCCTGGCCGTCTGCGAATCCCGCGACCCCAAGGGCCTCTACGCCAAGGCCCGCCGCGGTGAGCTGGCCCAGTTCACCGGCATCAGCAGCCCCTATGAGGCGCCGCTGGAGCCCTCCCTGACCCTGCACACGGACCAGTACCCAGTAGAAGCTTGCGTGACCCAGGTCATGGACCTCCTGATGGGGACCATCCGCCCGCGGAAGTGAGCGCCCGTCAAAAAATGCTTTACCAAAGCCCCGGCCCGGCGAGACAATAATATCCGGTTTTCCACCGGGCACGCGGCGGGCTCGGGACCGGCACGGGGCGCACGGCGACGGCGAAAGCGCTACGCGAGGCAACAGGCAAGGAGGGTGGCACCATGGGCGCGGTCAAAGGCAAGGTGAAGTGGTTCAACGAAAAGAAGGGCTTCGGATTCCTGGAGCAGGCCGGCGGGGCGGACGTTTTCGTCCACTTTTCCGCCATCAAGGGCCAGGGCTTCCGGACCCTGGGCGAAGGCCAGGAAGTGACCTTCGACATCGAACAGGGCCAGAAGGGCCCCCAGGCGGTGAACGTGGAAGCCGCTAAGTAAGACCTATCCGCGGCGCTGCGGATGCTCGAAAAGCGGAGGAGCCGGGGGGCTCCTCCGCTTTTCCTTTTTGGGAGCGCTTTGTCCGCTGTCCGCGCCTGTGCTAACATGCTTACCATGGAAAAGCACCGCGCGTATTTCGAGTTCCTGGAGCGCGTCGCCGAGGGCGGCTGTTTCGTGTGCAAGGCCGTGCACACGGGGATGGACAGTTATTTGAAGAGCTACCTCGAGGAGGGCGTCACCAACGAGCAGAGTTGGGGCGCCCTGAAGGCCTCGCAAGGCTGGTGCGCCCGCCACGCCCGCCAGCTGGAGGCCAAGGCCGACGGCCTGGCCGTGGCGCTGTTCTACGGCCACCTGATCCAGGAGGCCCTGACGCGGATGGATCCGCTGGGCAAGATGGACCGCCTGCGGGCCGCCTTCTCCGCGGACAAGCCCACGCCCTGCCCGGGCTGCCTGCGCGAGCATGAGTCCGAAACCTCATGGGCCCACCTGGTGGCCCAGGCCGCCGGGGAGCCGGAAGCCCAGGGTCCGATCCGCGCCGATTTATGCCTCTGCGTGGGCCACCTGCGCCTGGCGCTTCGCTTCGCCCAAGGCGAGGCCCTGGCCTTCCTGCGCGCGGACCAGGAGGCCAAGCTGCGCGTGCTGGCGGCCGAAAACGCGGAATTCGTGCGCAAGACCGGGACCAACGGCCGCGGATCGGAGCCTTTGAGCCCCGCCGAAACCGACAGTTGGAAACGCGCTTTACGGGCCTGGTACGGGCTCCATTGGGGCGGCTGAAATCCGCCATTCCCCGCTGCAGATGGTTCAAGAGAAAGGGCCCCCATGCCGGATCCCAACGCTCAAGACCTGGACTTCATCAACCTGGTGACCCTGGTGGCCTCGACCGCCGCGTCGGAGCTGGGCGAGAAGAAGGCCGGCAATCCCGGAGGCAAGCTCAACCTCCCCCGGGCGCGCCAGTTCATCAACATGCTGTCGGCCCTGAAGAAAAAGACCGAAGGCCGCCTCGACGAGCCGGAGGCCAAAGTTCTGGACACCCTTTTGGGCGACCTGCAGGCGCGTTATGTGAAGGCCGCCGGGCTGGACAAGGAGGACCCCAACCTCCCCATGCTGGGCCGCCTCGCCGCGCAGGCCTACGGCCAGTCCAAGAAACCCTGATGGGGAAGGCCTGGCGCCTGGCCCTCCGCCCGGGCACGATTTTTCTCGGTTTCCTGTCCTTGCTGTTGGGGATCAACGCGGGGGTCCGCGCCTCGGAACTGGGCTTCGGATTTGAACCGGGCCTGCCCGCCGCTTCGCCCGCGGCCCGCGCCGCGCTGGCGGCCGGACGGAGCTGCCTGCGCCGCGGCGACGAAGACGGCGCCGAGGCCCGCTTCAAGGCCCGCCTGCGGCGCCGCGCGGACCCCGGGCTGCTGGACGCGCTGGGGAGCCTCTATTTCCGCCAGACCCGCCTGGCCGGCGCGGACAGCTGCTATGAACGCCTGAGCCGTGTCAGCCCGGCCTCCGCCCTGGCCTGGTACCGTCTCGGCCTGGTGCGCGCGGCGCGGGGCCGCTACCGCGGCGCTTCGGACGCCCAGAGGCTGGCGGTGGGCCTGGCGCCGGATTTCGGCCCAGCCTATTGCGCCCTGGCCCTCGATCTCCGCGAAAGCGGGCAGCGGGGCATGGGCGCCTGGGCCGTGCGGCGCGCCCTGAGCCTGATGCCCCGCTACGCCGGAGCCTGGAACCTCCAAGGCGCCTTTGAGCAGGACGCGCGCCACTACGAGGCCGCCCGCCGCAGCTACCTGAAGGCGATCGCGCTGGCGCCCGGCTACGCCGGGGCCTGGTTCAACCTGGCCCAGCTGTGGGAGATCCGCGGCAGGCGCGACCTCGCTCTGCAGGCCTACGGCAAGGCCATCCAGGCCAAGCCCGCCTTCGCCGAGGCCCGGCTGGCGCGGGCCGCGCTCTACCTCGACGCCGGCTCCCCGCGCGCGGCGCGCGCGGACTTCGAGGCCTGCCTGGCCCTCGAGGACTGGGCGCCCGACGGATGGCGGGGCCTGCGCCGCGTCGACCTGGGCCAAGGGCACAGGGACGCGGCCGCGCTGGACCTGCGCCGCGCCAAGGCCAGCGAGCGCCGCAGGGCGCGCGCCGCGGACCGGCGCGCCGATCGCGGCATGGAAGAGCCATCCCCTTATGAGCCGGAGTTGCCTCCGTCCCCCGACGCAGGCAAGCCCTTGGAGGCAAACCCTTGACCGAGCGCCGGCGCTTTTGGCTTTGGGCATTCGCGGCGGCGGCCGCCGCCTTCGTGTTGCGCCTGCCGTCCCTGAACCTCTTGCTGGACCGGGACGAGGGGGAGTACGCCAGCCTGGCCTGGCTGTGGCGCACGGGCGCGGGCCTGCCCTACCGGGACTGGCTGGAGCAGAAGCCGCCCATGGCCATCGCCATGAACGCGCTGGCCCAGGCCTGCTTCAAGGACGGCGTGCTGGGCCTGCGCGTGCTGTCCATGGCCTGGATCCTCGCCACGGTCCTGGGGCTGTACCTCCTGCTTGAGCGCATGGCCCGCCGCGGCCGCTTCGGTTCCGGGCTCGAAGCCCGCCCCCTTTTCCGGCCCCTGGCCGCGGGTTTGGGCGCCCTGGTGGCCGCCTTCCTGCTTTCGACCAGCCGCACCCAGAGCCTGGCCGCCAACACCGAAACCTGGCAGACCCTGCCGCTGCTGGCCGCCCTGGCCGTTTTGTTCGTTCCGCGTCCCCAGGACCTGCGCTGGGGCCACTACCTGATCGCGGGCTGTTTCGTGGGGCTGGCCTCCCTGTTCAAGCAGCCGGTCTTCGCGGCCGTGCTGGTCCTGCCCTTGGCCGCGCAGCATCGCGACGGAAAGCTCATCCCCAGCGTGTTGTGGACCCTCGCGGGCGCCCTGATCCCCTGGATCGCGGTGTGGGAGATCTTCGCGCTGCAGGGGGCGGGCCTCGATTTTCTGCAGTGCACCCTGGCCTACAACCAGACCTACGTCCTGCAGGGCCTGCCCGGGGCCTGGCGCCGCGCCTTGGGGCTCGCCGGCTGGCTCGCCCCGGAGACCTGGGCCCTGCTGTGGCTGGCCGTGCTGGGCTGGCGCTTCCTCGGCCGCGAGGGGGCCTCGCGCCGCTGGCTGGCCGCCTGGCTCCTGGTCGGGCTCATCGCGCTGGCTGCCTCGGGCCATTTCTATCCGCACTACGCGGTCCTGGTCTTGCCGCCCCTGGCGGCGCTCGCGGGCCTGGGCCTGCTGGGGATGTTCCCGGGGGCGCCCGGCTCGTCCGGCCACCGCGCCCCGCGGGCCCTGCGCCTGGCCCTGGCGATCGTGGCGCTGTGCGGCTATGTCTGGGCCGACGGCAGCCTCTGGTTCAGGCCTTCGGCGCGGGAGCGCACCCTGCACGTATACGGGCTCACGACCTTCGCCAACGCTCCCGAGGCGGCCCTCAAGCTGCAGGCCATGTGCCCGCCCTCCCAAAACCTCTTCATCTGGGGCGACGAGGCCGAGCTGTACTATCTCTCCCAGCGGCGGCCCGCCAGCCGCTTCCTGTTCACCTATCCCTTCACCGGCGAGGCGCCGGTCTGGCCCGACGGCGACCATGAGATGCTGATGGGGCTCTTCGACGAGAACACCGGCGCCGCGGTGCTGAGCAAGGGACTGGACGAGAACAATCCGTTCCAGAAGAGCGTCGGCGACGGGCTGCGCGAGCAGTACAGCCCCGACCAGAGCGTCCAGGGCTTCATCCTGGGCGCGCGCAAGCGGTGAAAACGCGCACCCGCAACCTGGCCCTGCTGGTCCTGGTGGCCCTGTGCGTGCGCCTGCCGGTCCTGGCCTTCAGCCCGGGCGCGCCCTATGACATGGAAAGCTACGCCCGCGTGGCGGCCTGCAATGGACCGGGGCTCTACGCCTCGCCGATGCTGGACGGCCGCTACCCCTACCTGCCCCTGTGGTGGCTGCTGCTCAAGGGGCTCGCGTTGGCGCATTGGCTCTTCGGCGGCGACCCGGGGCTGTGGTTCCGCCTCCCCGGCCTGGCCGGCGACCTGGCCCTGTGCATCCTGGCCTGCCTGCTGGCCGGGCGGCGCTGGAGGGGGACCCATGCCGTGGATTCAGCCGCCCATGAGCAGGCCGGCCTGATCGCCGGGCTGAGCTGGGCCCTGAACCCTTTGGCCGTGCTGGCCAGCGCCGCGCACGGCCAATTCGACAGCCTGGCGCTGGCCCTGCTGCTGGGCGCGGCCTGGCTCCTGGAATATTCGCGCAATCCGCGCGGCGACGGCCTCGCGGCGCTGTGCCTGGGGGCGGCGGTGGCCCTGAAGACCTGGCCCGTCGCGTTCCTGCCCCTCTACCTCGCGATGTTCCCCAGCGTCCGCGCGCGCCTGCGTTTCGCGGCCTGGGTGCTGGTGCCGCCCCTCTTGCTGCTGCTGCCCTGGCTGTTCATGGACGGCCCGCAGGCCGTCGCGGCGCACCTTTGCTACAGCGGCGCCAACGGCCTGGGCCTGTCCAACGCGCTGAAGGCCTGCTTCTTCGCGGCCGGCGCGCCGCCGGAATTGTGGCGCCAGGCGGATTTCTGGTTCCGGGCGGCGGCGCTGGCCCTGCTGGGCCTGGCCTTCGCCTGGGCGCTCCTGCGCCGCGGCGGCCTGCGCCTGCTCGACGGCCTGCCCTGGGCGGCCCTGACCCTGATCCTACTGGCGCCCGGGCTCTCCCCGCAGTACCTGATCTGGGCGCCGGCCCTGGCCCTGGCGCTGTCCCCGGCCCTGGTCTGGCGGCTGAGCCTGGCGGCCCTGCCCTTGGCCCTGGCCTTCTATGCCCTGTTCATGCCCAGCGTGCTGGCGGCTTCCATGGCCTGGTCGCCGCCTTCCCCAAGCCCGGCGCTGATCCTCGCTTGGGGCGCGGCCAACCTGGCCTGGTGGGCCTGGACGCTGCGGGAATGGGGCGGCCTCAAGGACCGCAACCTGGCCAGGCCGCGCGCCGGATATTTTTCATGAGCCCAAGCATGGAGCCGAAGTTTTGAGGCGTCTCAAGTTTTTCGTCCTGTTCGGGTGGACCCTCGCCCTGCTGGTCCTTACCTGGAACCGCTACCCCGTTCCGGTCCACGGCCTGGCGGACTGCGCGCGTGCGGCGGGCTCGGCCGGGGCCCTGCTCCTGGTTGCCCTGCTGCTGGGGCGGGCCCTGCTGCGGCGTTTCCGGCTCTACCACGGCTCCCTGGTCGAGGAGGCCGGCTTCAGCCTGGCGCTGGGCCTGGCCGTGTTCAGCCTGGTGGCCGCGGCCTTGGGCGCCCTGGGCGTCCTGTATGGCTGGCTGGCCTGGGGCCTGGTGGTCCTCACGGGCGTGGGATCCTGGGGCCACGCCGAGGCGCTGTTCGATTCCCTGCGGCACAGCCTGAGGTCCAAGCATCCCTGGGAGGGCTCCAGCACCGAGGTCGCCACGGTGCTGTGCCTGGCGGTGGCCGGCGTCGCGATGGCGGGCCTGGCTTTCGCGCCGCCCAAATTTTTCGACGCCCTGGTCTACCACCTCGCCGACGCCCAGCGGGCCGCGCTGAGCGGCAGCATCGCGCCGCGGCCCGGCGTGCTGTTCACCTGGCTGCCCTCCTTGGCCGGGCCCCTGTGGAGCCTGGCCTTGGTCCTGGACGGCTCCCCCCTGGTCAGTGCCCTGGCCCCGGCCCTGCTCAACCTGGCCCTGTGCGCGGGGCTCGGGCTGATGCTGATGGACGCCTCCGCCCGGCTCTTCAACGACCGCCGCATCTGGCTGGCCCCGGCGGTGGCGCTGACCCAGCCCCTGCTGGTCCTCAGCTTCGGGGTCTTCTCCCCGGACGCCTGGGCGGCCTTTTATGCCTTCCTTTCGCTCGACGCCTTTCTGCTGGCCTTGGGCGATCCCGTGCGGCGCTCCCAGTCCTCCTGGCTGCTGCTCAGCGCCGCCCTGGCCGGCGCCGCGGTCGCGTCGAAGCCCGTGGCGCTCATCCACGGCGCGGCCTTGTTGCTGATGATCGTGGCCCTGGCCTGGAAAGAGCCGTCCTGGCGGCGTCCCGGCCTTTTGCTTGCGGGCGCGGGCCTCTTCCTGGTCCCCCTGCTTCCTTGGCTCCTGCAAGGCGCCCTGCTCAAGGGCCAGCCCTTTTATCCCTTCCCGGTGCACTTCCTGGGCGCCAGCCTGGGCGCGGGCGGCCCCAGCTCCTACTTCGAGCATCTGCGTGGCTTTGGCGGCTCCGGCTGGTGGTCCTGGGTCCGCCTGCCTTGGGCCGCCTTTTTTGACGTGGGCAGCCTGGGCGGCGACGGCAATCCCGGCTTCCTGCTCCTGGCCCTGGCGCCCGCGGTCCTGGTCTGGCGCCTGGACCGCCCCATGCGCTGGACTTTGTATTACCTGCTCGCGGGCTTCCTGGTCTGGGCTCTGGGTCCGCATGTCCTGCGTTACGGCGTTTGCCTGCTGCCCGCGGCCAGCCTCCTGGCGGCCTACGGCATCCTGGAGGCTGAAACCTGGGCCCGGTCCAAGACCTGGGCGAAGATCTGGCAGGCCCTGGTGCTGGTCGGCCTGCTCGCGGGCGCGCTCCAGACCCTGGCCATCGTGGTGAAGGATTTCGACCCCTTTTCCGCGGCCTTGGGCCTGGAGGCTCCGGAGGACTACCTCGCGCGCATGGGCGTGCCGCAGGCCAAGATCGCGCAGTGGATCCGGGCGGAGGGCGGCGCCGACGCCGGGGTCCTCGTGCTGGGGGACGAGCGCAGCGCCTATCTGCCGCCCAAGAGCCTGGCCTGCAGCGTCTTTGAAACCCATCCCCTGGCGCAATGGGTGGCCCAGGCGGGCAGCCCCCAAGAGGTGGGTGCCATCGTCCGGGCGAAGGGGTATGATTTCGTGTATTTCAACGGCGGGGAGTGGGCGCGCTTGAGCCAGAGCGGTCCCAGCCCCATCTATTGGCCCGACGGGGACGCGGCGGCCAAAGCGCGTTTCTTCGGCTGGCTGGACCTCCTGCGGGCCCTGCCCGCCCAGGACCGCCTCGTCGCCGGCAACATCCTTGTGGCGCATCTGCGCTGACAGGCCTAAAAAAGGCCCCCGTCCAGGGGGCCTGTGTCCCGCCATCGGGCAGGCATGCTGAACTCACTCCTCGTATTTCTTGCCGCCGGGCTCCTGGCTTTGGCCTTCACGCCGCTGGCCATACGCCTGGCATGGGTCACCGGGTTCCTCGACCGGCCCACCAGCCCCCTCAAAACCCAGCGCGAACCCGTGGCCTACCTCGGAGGGCTGGCCATCGCCCTGGCCTTCGGCCTGGCCGTGCTGCTGCTGAAATTCACCCTGGACCCCAGCGCCGGCTTCGCCCCCTGGCCCTTGGGGCTCGAGCGCGGCCGCGGCGTGTACGCCATCGGCCTGGGGGGCGCCCTGGCCCTGGGTCTCGGCCTGCTGGACGACCGCAAAGCCCTCGGCCCCGGCCCGAAGTTTTTGGGCCAGGTGGCGGGCGCCCTGGTGCTGGTGTGGTGCGGGCTGCGGGTGCGCTTCGTGAGCCAGGCCTGGCTGAGCGCCTCGCTCACGGTGCTGTGGGTGGTCACCGTGACGAACGCCCTGAACTTCGTGGACATCCTCGACGGCCTGGCCGGCAGCGTCTGCGCCGCAGGGGCCCTGGTCTTCTGGGTCTTCGCCGTGCACGGCGGCCGCGGGGACGACGCCCTCGCGGCGGCGGCCCTGGCCGGGGCCTGCCTGGGCTTCCTGCCCTTCAACTGGAAGCCGGCCCGCGTCTACATGGGCGACGCCGGCTCGCATTTTCTGGGCTTCACCTTGGCGGCCATCAGCCTCAACCTGCGCTATTCCCACCAGAACGGCCTGGCCGTCCTGGCGCCGCTGGTGATCCTGTTCCTGCCGCTCTTCGACCTGGCGCTGATGATCGTCATCAGGACCCGCAAGGGCATCGCGCCCTGGAAGGGAAGCCCGGACCACGTGCCCCTGCGCCTGAAGGCCCTGGGGCTGAGCGTGCCCCAGGTGGCGGCCTTCCTCTCCTGCCTGACCTTCGCCCTGGGCATGCTGGTCTACGCGGCATCCTTCCTGGCCTTGGGGGCCGCGCTGTGGTTCTGGGGCGGCCTGGCGGCCCTGGCCCTGCTGGCGGCCTTCGCCCTGATGGCCGTGCGCATGCCCCATGACGTCCCCGTCCCCGCCGGGGGCAAGCCCCCCACATCCGGTCCAAAGAGGCGCGCATGAAAGAGATCCGTTTCCCCTCGATGCTTTCCATGGACTACCCCGGCCTGGTCAGCGAAGCGCTGGCCAAGGTGCGGGACGTGCCCGCCGGCGAGACCTTCACGGTCGACCTGACGGAGACCCAGAAGATCTCCGCCTTCGGCGTGGCGGCCCTGGGCGCCTGCCTGGCGCGGCTGGTGGCCTCCAAGCGCCTGCCCTCCGGCAGCATCATCCGGCGGCCGGAGAACGGCCGCGTCAGCAACGACCTTATGCGCATGGGCCTCTACCGCCTCCTGCAGGAGGCCAGCATCAACGTGTACACCGGCGAGAAGATCGGCGAGCGCCCGCAGGAGCTCTGGCTGGTGGAACGGCCCCAGGAGCTCGAGAACGCCATCCCCCGTTTGGTGAACATCCTGCGGGGCGTGCTGCCCGCCTCGAAGGCCGATTTTGAGCGGGTCATGCAGATCTTTTCGGGGCTCAGCGACAACGTCTTCCGCCACGGCGCGGGGCACAGCGGCGCGGTGCTGTGCGGCCAGGCCTTCCCCAAGAACGGCGTGATCGAGGTCGCCGTGGCCGACACCGGGCAGGGGATTTGGGGCAGCCTGAAGCGCCTGCCGGGCCTCAGCGAGGGCCTCAAGGGCGACAGCAACGCGATCCTGACCGCCCTGGCCCTGAAGGTGAAGTCCCCGGACGGCAGCGTGCGCCTGGGCCTCCTCAACACGCTCCTGGCGACGGTGCGCAAGACCGGCGGGGAAATGGTGTGCATGTCCGGCGAGGCGGCCCTGAGCATGCGCAACGGCGAGATGCGCAGCACCGCGATCCCGAACTATCCCGGCACGGTGGTGGGCATGCGTTTGCGCCTGCTGTCCCCGACCGCGGCCGAGCCCCAAGCCGGCCCGACCGCGGAGACCCCGGCCCCCGCGCCGGCCAAGGCCTAGGCATGGCCGATCCGCTGGTGGTCCTCGGCGCCGGCCTGGCCGGGCTATCCACGGCCTACCACGCCAAGAAGGCCGGGCGGCCCTACCTTTTGTTCGAAAAGAACGAGCGCGCGGGCGGCCTGGTGCGTTCCCAGAGGGTGAACGGCTTTTCCTTCGACTACACCGGCCACCTCCTGCACATGCGCGAAGCGCGCACGCGCGCCCTGGTCCTGGACGAGCTGGCCTTGAAGGAGGACTTCGCGCCCGTGAGCCGCGACGCCTGGGTCTATTCGCACGGGCGCTACACCCGCGCGCCCTTCCAGGCGAACTTGTTCGGCCTGCCGCCGGCGGTGTTGAGGGAGTGCCTGGAGGGCGCGCTGCGGGCCCAGGGGGCCCTGCCCCAGTCCAAGCGGCCGGCGGGGGCTTCCAAGGGGAAGACCAAAGGCAAGGGCGGCTTCCAAAGTTTCGAGGACTTCAACCTCGGGTATTTCGGCGAGGGCATCTACCGCCACTTCATGGAACCCTACAACACCAAGCTGTGGGGCGTGCACCCCTCCGAGATGTCCACGGAGTTCATGGGCCGCTTCGTGCCCAAGCCCAGCCTGGAGCGCATGTTCGAGGGCGCCCTTTTCGACCAGGCCAAGCCCATGGGCTACAACGCCGACTTCATCTACCCCAAGCGCGTGGGCATAGAGATCCTGTCGCGGGCCTTCGCCGAGCGCGTCGAGGTCCGCGCGTCCCTGGCCGCCCTGGCCGTGGACCCGCGGCGCCGGAGCGTGACCCTCAGCGACGGCAGCGTCCACCGATACGCGCGCCTGGTCACGACGCTGCCCCTGCCGCGCCTGGTGGCCATCCTCAAGGACGCGCCGGCCGAAGTGAAGCGGGCCGCCGCGCGCCTGCGCGCCTCCAGCGTGCTGAACGTCAACCTGGGGATAGCCGGCCGCGACGTCAGCTCCAAGCAGTGGATCTACGTGCCCGAGCCGCACTTGCCCTTTTACCGGGTCGGCTTCTACCACAACTTCAGCAAGGCCATGGTCCCCAGGGGCGGCTCCAGCGTCTACGCCGAGATGAGCTATTCCCCGCAGCGCCCCATCGACAAGGCGGCCGCGCCCGCGCGCGTGAAGGCGGGCCTGCGCAGCATGGGCATTCTGCGCGCGGGGGACCGCATCGCCGCGGAGTGGGTGGCGGACATCGAGGACGCCTACGTGGTCTACGACGCCCAGCGCACCGAAAGCGTGGAAAGCATCCAGTCCTGGCTGAGGGCGCGCGACATCGTCAGCACGGGCCGCTGGGGCCGCTGGGAATACGCGGCCATGGAGGACGCCATCTGGCAGGGCGCGGAGGCGGCGCGTTAGGCGGGTTCTGTCGGCGGGGATCCGGGTTTTCTTGCGGCGTTCTTGAAGGTCGCGGCCATTTCCGTTTCGCCGGCCTTATTTCTTCTTTTTCGCGGGTTTGCGCCGCAGCGAGCGGACCACGGACAGCACGGAGCGGGTGTCGTAGGCGCTGAGGCCTTCCAGGGACAGCAGGTTTTCCCCGGAGCGTCCCGCGGACGCGGTCCTGGCCCCGCTGTCGGATCCGAAGAGGGCCTCCGGTTCCAGGCCCAGGGTGTTTCCTAAGACTAAGTACGAATCCAGGCTGCCTTTGCGGGTTCCGTTTTCAAGGTAGGACAAAAAAGCCGTGGTCAGGCCGGCGCGTTCAGCCAGCTCCTGCTGGGTGAGGCCCTTCGCATGGCGTTGTTCCCTGATGCGCTGGCCTAAGCGTTTGTAAAACGGATGCATGGTGTTCCTCCTGAGGCCTACCTTAAGGAGGACAGCCCGACAGTTGAACAGTTGATTAAGCTATTGACTAAAAAAGCCCATGAAACTAACATTCAAACGATTTAAGCAGCGTTCGTCCGCGCGCCATTTCGCTCTAACGCCGATGGAGGGGTGATGCTGAAGAGAATCTTGATCGGGTGCGTCTTGTTTTCCGCCCTGCTTTCGTCCGCCTGCATCCCCATCCACCTCACCTAAAAACCGGCTTTTCCAGGCCTTTCTTGTCCGGCTTTGGAACGCGTCCGAGTGCCCACCCGGTCCACTTGTGCGCACCCATGTCCGCGGCGATAATGTCCGCGCCCGCTTTTTCCGCCCTAAAACCGCTTTCAGCCCCCATTCCTCCCCTCGGAACTCATCCATGCCTTTAGCCCTCATCGTGCTGGCAGTGCTCGTGGTCTTCGGCCTGGTGGTCGTGTCCCAGAGCGTCGTGACCGTGGAACAGGGCTACGAGGTAATGATGGAGCGCTTCGGCAAGTACGTCGCCACGCTCAAGCCGGGGCTCCAGTTCGTCGTGCCCTTCGTCTACCGCGTCGGGCGCCGCATGAACATGATGGAGCACGCCGTCGAGATCCCCAGCCAGGAGGTCATCACCAAGGACAACGCCACCGTCACGGTGGACGCCATCGTCTTCCTGGTGATCGTCGACGCGTACAAGGCCGCCTACAACGTCGCCGACTACGTCGGCACCTGCCAGCAGCTGACCCTGGCCAACGTCCGCTCCGTCATCGGCCTCAGGGAGTTCGACCTGGTGCTGGCCGAGAGGATCAAGATGAACGACGAGATCCTGCAGGAGCTCGACGTGGCCTGCAGCACCTGGGGCATCAAGGTGACCCGCGTCGAGATCCGGGACATACGGCCGCCCGCGGACCTGCTCGCGGCCATGGGCGAACAGAAGAAGGCCGACCAGGAGAAGCGCGCCAAGATCCTTGCCGCCGAGGGCGACCAGCAGGCCCAGATCAAGGTGGCCGAAGGCAAGCGCCAGGCCGCCATCCTGGAGTCCCAGGGCAAGCTCGAGGCCGCCAAGAACGAGGCCGAAGCCATCAAGATCACGGCCCAGGCCCAGGCCGACGCCACCAAGTCCGTGGCGGAATCCATCCAGGGTCACGGCGAAGCCGCGGTGAACTACTTCCTGGGGCAGAAATACATCGAGGCCATGGCCCAGATCAACCCCAACGCCAAGATCGTCATGATCCCGGCCGACTTCGGCAGCGGAGTGGCCAGCATCGGCGGCATCGCCGCCCTGCTGGGCGGCGACTCGGGCAAGACCTGGAACCAGGCGGGTAAGTAGGCATGCAGCTGCTCATGGATCCGGTGAGTTTTTGGTGGCCCTTGGGCCTGGGCCTGCTCCTGATGACCGGCGAGCTCTTTGCCCCCTCCACGGTCTTCCTGTGGACCGGCGCCGCGGGGGTGCTGGTGGCGCTTCCCATGGTCCTGTGGCCCTCCCTGCCGCTGGTCGCGGACCTGGGGCTGTGGCTGCTGTTCTCCCTGGCCGCGGTGCTGGCGGCCAGACGCTACCACCGCGGGCACCCCCTGTCCGGGGAGCGGGTCGGGCTTTCGCCCTCGGCCTCGCCCAACCGTTACGGCACGGAGTTCATAGGGATGAGCACGGTATTGAAGGCGGACAGCCAGGGCGGCGAGACGCGCGTGAGCCTGCAGGGGGCCAGTTGGGGGGTCAAACTCAAGGGCGGGGACCTGAAGGCGGGCTCCAGGATACGGGTCGTTGGTTTGGACGGGATTTTTCTGGTGGCCGAGCCCGCGGATGTGGACCGGGCCGGGCCGGAAAGCGGCACGGCCTGAGCCGCATGCCTCCCATCAAGGTCGCCATCATCGTCACCCGGCTCGACTTGGGCGGCGCCCAGGAAGTGGCCCTGCGGACGGCCCTGGGGCTGGATCCCGGGCGCTTCGACGTGCGCCTGCTCTGCGGCGAAGGCGGCCAGCTCGACGAGGAGGCCCGCAGGCTTCTCGGCCCCCGCTTCGTGGTGGTGCCCTTCCTGCGCCATCCCATCTCGCCCCTCAACGACCTCGCGGCCGCGGCGTGGCTATGGAACTACCTCGTGCGCGAAGGGGTGCGGGTCGTGCATACCCATTCCAGCAAGGCCGGCCTGCTGGGCCGGCTGGCGGCTTTTTTCGCCCGCACGCCCCGGGTGGCGCACACGGTCCACGGCTGGTCCTTCAACGATTTCCAGTCCGGCCCGGCCTTCATGGCTTTCGTGCTGATGGAACGGCGCCTGGCCCGCGTCACCGACCACATCATCGTGGTGGCCTCCAGCCTGCGCGACAAGGGCCTGCTCCTGGGCGTCGGCCGTCCGGACCGCTACGCCCTGGTGCGGGCGGCCGTGGACCTGCCGGCCTGGAGCCGCACCCCGCGTTCGCGGGCCGCGCTGAAAAAAATCCTGCCGGACCTGAAAGCCCGGGTCGTGGGCGTGGTCGCCAACCTCAAAGCCCAGAAGGCGCCCCTGGATTTCGTGCGCATCGCCGCCCTGGTGTGCCGCGGCCGCAAGGACGTGGATTTCGTGTACATCGGCGACGGGCCCCTGCGGCCCGAGGCGGAGGCCCTGGCGCGGAGCCTGGGGCTTTCCGGGCGCATTCATTTCCTCGGCTGGCAGCGCTCCCCGCGCCAGCTGGCGGCCGGCTTTGACGTCTTTCTGCTGCCCTCCCTGTATGAGGGCCTGCCCTGCGTCTTCCCGGAAGTCCTGAGCCTGGGGGTCCCGGTCGTGGCCAGCCAGGTGGACGGGGCCGCCGAGATCGTGAAGGAGGGAAGCAACGGCTTCCTTTGCCAGCCCCGCGATTGCGAAGCCATGGCCGACCGCGTGGCGGCCCTCCTGGACAGGCCCGCCCTGCTGCGGCGCCTGTCCGCGGGCGCGAAGCGCAGCGTCGGCGCGGAGTTTTCCTACGGCGCCATGCTGGAGAGGACGGCCGCCATCTATGCCTCCTGACGCCGAAGGGCAGCAGTGAAAATACTGGCGCTTTCCCCGGTCTTCCCCGACGCCCCCGCCGACGGCGACCGCCTGCGCCTGTTCCATTGGATCGCCGAGATGGGCAGGCGCCACGAGATCCACCTGGCCTGTTTCACGGATCCGGCCCGCGCCGAAGACCTTGGCCAGGGATCCCTGGGACCGAGGCTCGCCGCGGTCCACCGGGTGGCCTGGCCGCTGGGCCGCCGCCGCCTGGCCGCGGGCTTGCGGGTCCTGGCTGCGGCCCCCTCAGGGGTGGCGGCCTTGGCGAGCCGGGACATGCGCGTCCTGGTGGACGCCCTGATCGGCGGAGCGGCCGGGGCCGGGGCGCCCTTTGACGCGGTGCTGGCCTACCGCCTGAAAATGGCGCCCTATGCCCTGCGTTTCAAGGGGCCCCGCTTCCTGGACTACACGGATTCCATGACCCGTTACACCGAGCGCCGGGCCGTGGAGCTGGCGCTGCGGCGCCGGCCCCTGGCCGCGGCCTTCGCCCGGGCGCAAGCCGCCCGTTTGGCGGCCTACGAGGCCTGGTGCGCCGGGGAGTTCGACGCCGGATTTTTCAACGCGTCCCAGGACTGCGAAGCCGTGGGGGCCATGCGCCCCAAGGCCGCCGCGGCCTTGCGGGTCGCGGCCAACGGGGTGGATGCGGCCCTCTTCCGGGTCGACCGAAAAGCCGCTGCCGCGGCCAAGGACCCCTTTGAGATGCTTTTTGTCGGGCACCTGGCCTATCCGCCCAACGCCGACGCGGTCGCCTGGTTCGCGCGCTCGGTGCTGCCGCTGGTGCGGGCGCGGGTGCCCAAGGCCTTCCTGACCGTGCTGGGCGGGGACGCGCCCGCGGGCCTGTCCGCGCTGGCCGGCCTCCCGGGCCTGCGCTTCGCCGGTTTTGTGAAGGACACCCTGCCGTACCTTGACCGGGCCGCGTTGAGCGTGTGCCCGGTGCGCACCGGCGCCGGGCGCCAAAACAAGCTGCTGGAGGCCTTCGCCGCGGGACTGCCCGCGGTGGCCACGAGCCTGTCGGCCCAGGGCGCGGAAGCCCGCGACCTGGAGCATCTGCTGGTCGCCGACGAGCCGGCCGCCTTCGCCTCGGCCGTGGTGCGCCTACTGGAACAGCCACGGCTTGGCCAGGCGTTGGCGCGGAAAGCCAGGATCCTGGCGCGGAGCCGCTATCTTTGGCCGCGCAACGCGGCGATCCTGGAGGCCGCGATGCTTAGAGCCACGCGGCGGCCTTTGTGGTAATCTAGGTCCTTGTACGACGCCTGCCCAAGCCGGCCACGATTCGATTCCAGCCCTTCGCCGCGCGGACCGCGTGCCGCCCCGCCCTGCTTCGGCCGCCCAAAGCCATGAGCTTCCTGAAAAACGATCTGAGCACCATCGATGTGGTGGAAGGCGTGATGCCCTGGCTGCCACCCAGCCCCGATGAGGTCCTGCGCTGCGACGAAGCGGCGCTGGCGGCCGGGGGCCTGGCCCCCGAGCGCGTGCTGCACGAATTCTTCCTGCTGAAATCCGCCCTGGGCCTCGAATACGGCCTGGGCCTGCTGGAAAAGCTGGGTTTGCGCAGGGAAGGGATGGAGCAATACCACGCCTTTTACATCCACCGCCTCGCCGAGGGCCTGGCGCTGAGGTTTCCTGGGCAGGAGGAGACGGCCGTGGGCCTTCTGGCCGCCCGTTTGAAGGCCTACACCGCGGCCTTGCACAATGGGCTCCACCCCGAGGATCCCCACCTGGCCGTGGCCGACGCCTTCACCCGTTTTTGCGGCGCGGCGGACGAGCGGGCCCTGGTGACCCTCTGCCTGGACGCCTGCAAGGCTATGAACGCCCGGTTTTTAGGCGCCTTGACCGAATTCGGCCTGGGCTGAAGCGCATGGGAGCAGACCTGAGGACCCGATCGATCCGTCCCATCCTGGCCCTGCTGGGCCTGTCCCTCGCCCTCCTGGCCGGCTGCTCGGGCCTGCAGCGCCCGGTCGAAGCGCAGGCAGCGCCCAGGACGGTCCCGGCCGCCGCGCATGAGGTCAGTTTTGAGGCGCAGGCCGCGAGCGTGAGCGCGACCAGCGGGCCGCGCAGCGAGACGCAATGGGCCGATTTCTACTACCTGAAGGGCGATTTCAAGCGTTCCATCGCCCTGCTCTCGGACGCGGTGGCCAAGGACGAGGGCAACGCCACCCTTTGGCGCAACCTGGGCTCCTCCTACGCCCAGGACGACGATTTTGACAACGCGGTGCTGTGCTTCCAGCGCGCCCTGAAGCGCAACCCCTCCGACACCAAGAGCTGCTACGACCTCAGCGTGGTGCAAGGCTGGAAAGGCAACCTGGCCCAGGCGGAAAGCGCGGCCAAGGCGGGCCTGGCCCTGGAACCGCGCCATGGCGGCCTGCACTCCAGCCTGGGCAACGTCTACGACGACGAAGGGCACGAGGACCAGGCCCTGCAGGAGTACGCGACGGCCCTGGCGGTCAACCCCAAGGACACGGTGACGCGTTTCAACCGCGGAGGCCTCTACCTGAAGCTCAACCAGCTCGCCCCGGCCGAAGCGGACTTCGACAAGGTGCTGAAGATCGCCCCGCACGACCTGGAGGCCGCCCAGAACCTCGCCGCCGTCTACATCCTCCAAAACCGCCTTCCCGCGGCGGAGCGCCTGAACGCCTGGGTGGTGCAGCAGCACCCCAAGGACGACGACACGCTCGAAAACGCCTACTTCAACCTGGGCATCATTTATGACCGGGAGAACAAGGTCGAGCACGCGCTGAACATGTACCAGCTGGCCCTGCAGGAGGCCCCCTGGGACGCCGCGGCCTACGTCAACGCGGCCGTGATTTTGGAGCGCCTGAACCGCCGCAACGAGGCTTTGGCCTATTGGCAGAAATACCAGCGCCTCTTTCCCGCCAGCCGCCGGGCCGCCGACATCGATAAGCGCATCCAAATCCTGACCAAAATGGTGGCCCTGGACAAGGCCAACGCGGCGGGCTCCAAGTCCGTCGCGCAATAACGCCAGATTCCGCTTGCCCCTTGGGCCGGCTTCAACGAAGATAAAGTGTATGAAAAGGACGACAAGCCGATATGAGTGAACAAACCAGCGACGGATTCAAAATCGTGGGTGTCGGCGTGGTTGAGAAGGACGGCAAAGTCCTTATCACCCAGCGTAGGTACGACGACCATTTGGGCGGCGTATGGGAGTTTCCTGGCGGCAAAAAGCGGCCGGAAGAGGACGACCGGGCCTGCATCGAACGCGAGTTGCATGAGGAGCTCGGCATTCGGGTGAAGGCCGGCGGTCACCTTGAGACCATTCGATACAGTTATCCGGATAGGCGTTTGGAGCTGCGTTTTTATTCATGCGCATTTGAAGGCGGAGAACCCAAAGCCCTTGAAGTGCAGGATTTCCGCTGGGTCAAGCCCGGCGAGCTGATCTACTACCAGTTTCCTAAGGCCGACCGCGACCTGGTCGGACGCCTGGCGAAGAGATCTGAAACGAACTGAAAATCCCATGCGTGACCCCGGCTGCATCAAATTTTTCACGCTCGACGAAGCCAATGCCTTGCTCCCTTTGGTCCGTGAGCGCATCGTTTTGCTGCGGGAAACGCGGCGACGGATCGTCGGCCTGCAAGCCAAGGTCGACATCGAGGAGCTGACCTCCCCGGATCCGTCCGCCGTGTCCCCGGAGCTCAAGGGTCTGCTTGTCACCCTGGAGGCCGAAGTCGGGGTTTTTCACGGCGCCTTGGAATCCCTGCAGGACCTGGGTTGCGAACTCAAGGACCTGGAACGGGGCTTGGTCGATTTCTACACCATGCGCGGCAACGACGTAGTGTACTTGTGCTGGATGGACGGCGAAGAAGGCATAACGTGGTGGCATCCCTTGGACACCGGTATGAAGGGCAGAGCGCCCCTTTGAACGGTTCGAGAAGAGAACGCATTGTAGGCGGGGTTTTGATCGTGATGGTTTTCACCGCGGGCTCGTCCCGTCCTGAAGCTGGCAGATTCGATCCCCATAGCCCCGCCGGAAACAAAAGGCGCCTTAAGGCCGGAAACTGGGCCTTATAGGCGGAGAAACACCTGTCCTGAGCGATCAGGAAGCAAGCTTCACCTCGCCGGCGGGAGGCCGGTTTCAGTCTGCAATGGGTTTCGCGTTGGGCGGCCCAAAGGGTCCGGATCATTCGACCATGGACTTTAAAACATTCGTTGTAAGGAGCAGCCATGCCTGCTTTTGAAAATCTGCGCATCCATATGGTGCACGGAGAGAACAGCAAGACCGCGGCTTTCGTGAGCTGCAAGATCATCACCGAGGCGGGGGCCCTGTTTTTGAACAGTATGGCCCTGGTCCGCGGGGCCAACGGCCTGTACCTCAGCTTTCCCAGCCGCAAACGCGAGGGACAGCCGGTGAAGGGATTTGAAGACTATTACTACATGGAACGCGGCCTGAAGGAACTGGTGCAGGTCAGCGCCATCGACGAGTTCAAGAAGCGTTGCGAAGAGCTCGGCATCGACGCTGAGAAGGCCAGCGCCCCCCTGCCCCCGGGGCAGCACGGCGGCGAGGACGAGGATGAGCGCGACATGCGCGCGCGCGAAGTCCGCGAGCAGCGCGAACCCAGGGAGTACCGCGAGCCCCAGCCCCGGCAGCCCTTCAGCAACGCGTCGCGTCCGGCTGTGGGCGGCCCCGGCGCCTACCGCGGCGGCGGCGGCGGCGGCTACCGTGGCGGCGACAATTACGGCGGCGGTTACGGCGGTGGCGGTGGCGGCTATCGCGGCAACAATAACGGCGGCGGCGGCGGCTACCACGGCGGCGGCAATAACGGCGGCGGTGGGTGTGGGGGCCGCGGCGGGTGCAGCGGCGGTGGTGGGGG
>Ga0210388_10001115_pt1 | contig 21258 bp, 16 predicted proteins | sample IncBWC19OmetaG_FD_155485 | JGI IMG/M metagenome (GOLD analysis project Ga0210388, IMG submission 155485) | Forest soil microbial communities from Barre Woods Harvard Forest LTER site, Petersham, Massachusetts, United States - Inc-BW-C-19-O ... | reverse complement strand
GTCGTCGACGGCGGCCTCGATCTCCTCGATGTGCGGCTTCTGACCGTGTCGGGACTGATGACGCTCGTCATCAAGCTACGGCCGAAAGTGGAAGGTCAGGCCAAGACCGCGCTGATGGCGGCACTTGCCGGGCCCTATCAGCAACCGAAAATGGCGATTGCCGTCGATGACGACATCGATGCCTCGGATCTGCGCCAAATCATGTGGTCGCTCGCGACTCGCGTACGCGCTGACCGTGACGTCATCCTCATCCCGAACGTCAAAGTGTGGGGTCTCGATAATGCGTCACCGGTCATTCCCGGCGTGGAGGCGTTCCAGCGCGTCGGCACAAAATGGATGATCGATGCGACCAAGCCGGCCGTAACGCTGCCCAAGGAGCGCGCCCGCTTCGATATGGCGCTGCCGCCGAATTTCGACGCCGTCGACATCAAAGACTTTCTGCCATGACGAACCCGCCGCACGCCATGAGCGCGCAATAAACAAGCTAATATCAGGACAAGATAAAAATGTTTCGCATTGTACGGGAAACGCGCGCGCTCAAGGCCTCAATACTCGTCGTCATCACGGCGGCCTTATCGCCTTTTGCCGCGCCAGACGCCACGGCGGGCGATTACCCGGCGCGACCGATCCGCATTGTCGTGGGTTTCACCGCGGGCGGCCCGACCGACATTCCCATTCGCTTCCTCGCGGACAAACTCGGCAGCGAACTTGGCAAGCCGGTGGTCGTCGAGAACAAGCCAGGTGCCGGATCGATGCTCGCGACCTATGACATGCTGAACCAGCCGCGTGACGGTTACACGCTCTTGGCTTGCACTTATTTCGACCCGGTCAACACGCTCCTGTACAAAGATGCGCACTACAAAGTTTCGGATATCGCGCCGGTGTCGCTCATCGCGCGTTACGACTACGCTATCGCAGTCTCTAACAATAATCCGGCGAGGACATTCGCCGAGCTCGTGCAATATGGCAAAGCCAATCCCGGCAAGCTGAATTACGGTCACCTCGGAATCGGCTCCAGCCAGAACCTGGTGGCGAAGCGCCTGGAAAAGGTCACTGGCATAAGCATGACCGGCATCCCCTACAAAGGCGCGGCAGATGCGCTGCATGAAGTTGCGTCGGGCCAACTCGATCTGTTTGTCGGACCGCCCTTCGCCGTGATGCCGCTTTATGAGGGGAAGCAGATCAAAGTGCTGGCGGTGACAGGTAAAGAGCGTCTCGCATCCGCACTCGACGTGCCGACCTTGACGGAAAGCGGAATTCCGATCGTAACTTTTGCCTGGCTCGGCATTTGCGCGGGAGCGGGCACGCCGCAGCCGGCCATCAATCTGCTCAACAGCAAAATCACGCCGATTCTCAAATCAGACGACTATCGAGCGCTCCTCGCCACATCCGGTTCCGTTCCGATGTCATCCACTCCGCAAGAGATGCAGGACGTTATCGACGACACGGTGAAACAAGCCGCCCCGCTGGTCGACGAATTCGATCTGCATCTTAACTAAGGCTGCCCGCGAATGGCGTAAATAATTGAAAAGACAGCGCGTCCGAGGAGATTCGAACTTCTGACGCCACATTCGTGGTTTGCGGGGCAGCGGCAGCGTTTCTAGCGGTCCCACACACTTGTTATGAAATGCGTATTTCTTAGTCAGTCGCCGTGGACGGTTGAACCAGAGGCGTCAACGTTGGCAGCTCAGTTGTTGTGTCAAATGCCTCTGGTGCTATTAACTGACGCTCGGAAAAGCTAGGGGACAAAAATGAGACTCGCGTTTTTTGACGATTACAAATTGGGCGTGGTGGTCGGCGACAAGATAGTCGATGTCTCGTCCGTCGCCAAAGGCATCAAGGCGCTGGCCCAGCAGGACGTGATCCGCACCGTGATCGAGAAATGGAGCGCGTATAAAGGCAGGCTCGCGGCAGCCGCCAAAAAGGGCAAGAGCAAGCCGCTGTCGAAAGTGAAGCTTCGACCGCCGTTGCCGAAGCCCGAGAACATCGTGTGCATGGCGGTCAATTACATGGAAGATGGCACGCTCTCCGAGCCGGCGCCGATCAACGCCTTCATGAAATCCCCGGGTGCCATCATCGGCGACCGCGGCGCTATGGCGCTGCCCGATATGGCGGCGAGCATCTTCGAGGGCGAAGCGGAACTCGCCGTCGTCATCGGTAGGCGTGCGTCACACGTCAAGGCGGCTGACGCGATGAAATACATTTTTGGCTATACCAATTTCATCGATGGTTCGGCGCGTGGCGTGGTGCCCCCAACCAACGTTTTCTACCAGATGAAGTCACGCGATACGTTCGCGCCGATCGGCCCCTACATCGTCACCAAGGACGAGATCAAGGATCCGCATAAGCTGCAGATCACGCTTACCAATAACGGCACGGTCTATCAGAACTTCAATACCGACGACATGGCGCACAAGATTCCGCGCTGCATTGAGTGGGTCACCGCCATCCATACCCTCCACCCGGGCGATATTCTGGCGACTGGGACCAATCATCGGGGGCTCAACCCGTTTATGGACGGCGACAAGATCGAACTCTCCTGCGAAGGTTGCGGCACGCTACACATCACGGTGCGCGATCCGCTCAAGCGGACCTGGGCGCGCATCACCCGGCTGCAGCATAAGGAGAGTGGCGGACAGGGCGCACATACTCCGCAGACCGGCGGAAAATACGCTCCCACGTCATGAGGCCGGAAATTGCGGCCGCACTTGCTGCCGACGTCCGCCTCCCCGCAGTAAACTCGCAACAGGTGACATGACCTGGTGCGCGCGACAGTCGACGTCATTCCATAATCTGTCATTACGCGAACGAGCTAAGCAGATTTATCTTAGTGGTCGCGACAGACTCCGCTAAACTTTCCATGCCGCTCAACGATCGGCGTTAGGCACACCGCTCGTAAGCTCATGGCGCCACCATGAGATGGATGGCTGCGCAGCGAACATTATGGATTGGTGATTCTGATGTTTGCTTCAGCTATGAGCTGAGCCCATCGAGCAATTTGGTCGTTCAACACTTTCGTGGCCGCCTCGCTGGTTAGCAGCTTGGGCTCGAGGCCTGCGGCGTGCAATTTCCCCACGACGATCTGGTCCTGTAACGCTGCCTTAATCGCCGCAAACAGCGTATTCACGACTGAGGCTGAGACGCCGGCTGGCACATAGACAGTGTAGTCGGACGACGCATCGAAGTCTCCGTAACCCAGTTCCTTTACGGTCGGCACATCCGGGAGGTCAGCCGATCGTTCTGTACCAGCGACGGCCAGAGCTCGCAATTCTCCACGCCGTACTTCCTGCAAGCGTGTTGGGATTTGCGCCAACCAAAACTGTACGCGGCCCATGAGGAGATCGGTCGTACCTTGGCTTCCGACGCGGTAAGGAACATGGACGGCCTTGATGCCAACCAGTCTGCAAAACAGCTCCCCGTTGAGATGACCCGGCGAGCCGTTGCCGGTCGAGCCGTAGAGCAGTTGGCCCGGTTTGCTTTTTGCCAGCTCGATAAACTCAGGCAGGCTTTTGACGGAAAGAGACGCCGGCACGATTACGGCCACCCCGGTCGAGCCGAAGTTCGCCACGGGTACGAGGTCTTTGACGGGATTGAAGGCCAACTCGGGCATCAAGCTGACATTCGCAGACAATGATGTCATGGGATCGGCAACGCCGAGAGTATAACCATCCGGGTTTGAATTCACGACTTGCTCGAGCCCAATATTGCCGCCGGCGCCTGGTCTGTTGTCGACGACGAACGGTTGACCGAGAAGCTCCGAGACTTTTTGGAACAAAATGCGCGATGCTATATCCATGGTGCCCGCTGCGGCGTAGGGCACAATGACGTGGACAGGTCTTACGGGATAATCGGCCGCACCGCTTGATGAGGTGAACGGCAGCGAAAGAATCAACGACAGAATTAACCTGTGGAGAGCCATTTCGAGCATCGGCGCTACTCCATTCGAAAGACGCTCAGTTTAATTTCAGCAGCCGCGCTGCATTGCCTCCCATGACCTTCGCGTATTGTGATTTCGTCATACCGATATTGCTCATCATATCGAACCCCTTTTTCTTGAGGGGCACCATCGGCGGCGAATCCGTCCCGAACAGGAAATGGTCTTCGCCGATCGACTTGAGCGCGCACTCGGCGGCGGGCGCCCAATAAGAAGCCGAGTCCATGTAAAGCATTTTGAGGTAATGCCGCGGCGGATGCTTGATCATGACGGGCTCGTACTTGCCGAGGAACGCAGAGAATTCCAGCAATTCGTAAGCGTAATCGAGCCGGCCGATGACCTCGCAAAGGCCGCCGCCGAGATGACTGCCGACGATCTTCACGCTAGGAAATTCTTCGAAAATGCCACGAACGATCAGGCGAGCAAGCGAAAGACAATTGTCCGCTGGCCGCCCAACGCTTGAGGCCAACCGATAGTCTGCCATCGCCGGCGTTGTGGCGTCACCGGGATGGATAAATACTGGTATATCGAGATCCGCAACAAGCTTCCAAAATGGCTTAGCGGCATCTTCGTCCGGATAGTGGCCGTTATGGCTTGAGTTTATGATCACCGCTCGAGCGTCGTCCTCTTTAACCGCCCTCTCGAGCTCGCGAAGTCCCGCGTCGCCACTGTCGGGGATGCAGGTCGCCATGTTGACCAATTTGTCGGGGTGCTTAGCGCGGCAATGGGCAAGATGGCGGTTGGAGCTCTCAATCGCCGCCAAGGCTTCACCTTCAGTTTCGCAGAATCTTATGTAGTGAACGGCGTTGCTGATGACCGTGCGATCGAGCCCGATCAGCTCGTGCGCCTCAAGCGCATGCTCAAGCGTCATAGGAACCGGATGTCGCCACCACTTTGTTCCCATGTACTTGGGGTCATTAATATGAACGTGCCAATCGATTAGCATGGCGTCCTCCCACTCTCATCGGCCGCGAAATGCACGCGGCTCTTGTCTTTCAGCGTTGAGCGGGCACCAAATCACGTAAGCGCCGATGTCGCCAATCCAGAATTACTTCTGCTAATATAGCATTTTGATATAGCAGGAGCCTTGAAGCTTTGAACGCCAAACAGCTTCGCTACTTTATCGCAGTCGCAACGGAAGGCACCTTTACAAAGGCCTCCTCAAAGCTTCGCGTTGCTCAACCGGCGCTAAGTCGTCAAATCGGACTGCTTGAAGAGGAGTTGCGCACCCCCCTGCTCGTGCGGCACCGGCGCGGCGTCTTCTTAACCGAGGCAGGCAATGCGCTCATGGAACGCGCACGCCCCCTTCTTGTCTCTCTGGACCGAATCCAGGCGGAAATCACCGACTATTCCGCCGCGCCGACCGGCACTTTCCGCATTGGATGCACCCCCACCCTGACGGCGCCGCTCGTTGTCACCCCTGTCAGAAATATCCTGAAAGCGTTCCCGCGCGTTGCGATACATATCCACGAGGGCGTGAGCCATCAGTTGTGCAGGGGCGTGCTCTCCGACGAGATTGATGCCGCTATCGTCAGCGAAAATCTGGCGGAGAGTTTTCTCGCCGCCGAAGCTTTGTTCGACGAGCCGGTTTGGCTTTTTGGACCGGCCAATAAGCGTAAACGGGCGAAGACGATTGACATTTCGCAGATCGGGGCATTGCCCATGATAATGGCGTCCGCCCCTCAAACGACGCGTCGCTTTGTCGATCGGGCGATTACTCGCCATGGCTTAAAGTTAAATGTGATTGCCGAAAGCGACTCCATTCAGGCAACCCGCGAATTGCTTGTCGCGGGTGTAGGACACACGCTCGCGCCCTATTCCGCTCTCATTGACGACGTCGAAAGTGGTCTTATTTCCGGCACGCCGGTGCAGGATTTTTGGATCCGCCGATCGTTAGTGAGACGCAACGATCGGCCTATCAGCCGTGCGCTTCGTGAGTTTCAGGGCTTGCTTGGAAAGCAAGTCAATCAGCTTGGTCAAAAAATGCCGGGCATCAAAGTGCAGGTGAAGTGAGCAGACTTACCGCTTTCCGAGCGCCTTCTCGCATGCTTCGATGAAAGCCCATTGACCAACCCCCCTAAAATTTCGCATTCCGTAAGTTGGTCGCAAAGGCATCCGCACAACTTGGTCGGATTGCGAACATTCTTGGCAATGACGGCCGAATAACCCACAGTCCCACGTACAACCAGGCTGGAAACCGCGACTGGCTGGGAAATGTGATTTTTATAGTCAGTTTCCTGAATGTCGGTTCCATGCTCTTCTGCTACATAGTCTTCACCGAAAGTGTCAGCTCGATGAGGGCATAGCATGAAAGGCTCCGATCTGCTTGTCCGCGCCTTGGAGAATGAGGGTGTCGAGCGGATCTTCGGGGTGCCCGGCGAAGAGAATCTCGACGTCGTCGAATCGCTTCGCCGATCCACCATTAAGCTGGTAGTTACACGACATGAGCAGGCCGCAGCCTTTATGGCGGCCACTCAGGGACGATTGACTGGTCGCCCTGGCGTTTGCCTTGCAACGCTGGGACCCGGCGCGCTTAACTTCACCACCGGCGCGGCCTATGCGCTTTTGGGCGCCATGCCGATGATCATGATCACCGGCCAAAAGGGCATTCGCTCCCGCAGACAGGGCCGCTTTCAGGTCGCTGACGTCGTCTCGACCATGGCGCCGCTGACCAAGATGGCACGGCAGATCGTCAGTGCGGCGACCATTCCGACCGTCGTGCGCGACGCTTTTCGGCTGGCGCAACAAGAACGGCCGGGACCCGTGCTTATCGAACTGCCCGAGGATATCGCCGGCGAGCAAACGGAGGACATTGCGCCGGTGCCACCGCACCCGATCGAAATTCCGGTCGCGAGCGCTGCGGCCTTGGATCACGCGGCCGATCTTATTCGGCGCGCGCAGCGCCCCCTGGTCATGCTCGGAGCGGCTGCGAGCCGGCCGCGGCTTGCGCGGCAATTGTCGGATTTCGTGGGCCGTCTCGGCGTTCCATTTTTCAACACGCAAATGGGCAAAGGCTCGGTCTCAGGCGGCTCCGGGCTCTATATGGGAACGGCGGCCCTGTCCGAGCGCGACTATGTGCACCAGGCAATCGACCGCGCTGACCTTATCATCGCTATTGGACACGACGCCGTGGAGAAGCCGCCCTTCATCATGGGCCTGGGCGGCCCGACAGTGCTCCATGTCGGATATCTGCCGGCAACAGTCGAGGAAGTCTATTTTCCGCACGCTGAGCTCATTGGCGATGTCGGTCCGAGCCTGCAGCTTCTTGCCGATCGCATCGAGGGAAAATTGCCGAATGCAGGCGCGCTCCTTCCCTTGCGCGCTGGCATTCTGGCCCATCTCGCTGAACGCGCCGAGGAACAGCATTTTCCGCTGACGCCCCAGCAGATCGTGCACGAGGTTCGCCAGGTGGTATCGGAAGACGGCATCGTGTGCCTGGACAACGGCATGTACAAGATCTGGTTTGCTCGCAACTACCGAACGCGGATCGCGAACACGCTTCTGCTCGACAATGCGCTCGCCACGATGGGGGCCGGCCTTGCCACGGCGATTGGCGTCGCATTGCTGGCACCCGAGCAACGCGCCCTCGCCGTGTGCGGCGATGGCGGTTTCATGATGAATTCGCAGGAGGTGGAAACCGCGGTCCGGCTCGATCTCAACATCGTTGTGCTCATTCTTCAGGACAACGCCTATGGGATGATCCGCTGGAAGCAAGAGGTGGATGGTTTTGCGGATTTTGGCATGACCTTCGGCAACCCGGATTTCCCCGCTTATGCGCGTGCCTATGGCGCAAAAGGCCACCGAATTGAAACTGCCGACGGCTTGATCCCGGCGCTCCAAGCCGCGTTCCGTGAAGGCGGCGCGCATTTGATTGCCGTGCCTATCGATTACAGCGAGAATAAACGGGTGCTGATCGATGAATTCCGCCGCGATTCAATCAGCTGAAAGATCGCCGCCCGAGGATCGCCGATTGAGGCTCTGGCAGGCAGTACTTCATATGCAGTACTACATATAATGTATAGGCTTCAATTCGATGCCGACAAAGCCTCGTCCAGCAGCCCCAGGCGGCACTAAGCGAGTGCATTTCGTGATCTCTAAATACTCAATCTGCTGGCCTGCTGTGAGCCGAGGCCAGCATCAAGACTGGCAAAGAAAAACGTCTTCTTAGTCAATCCCGCCAAAGCAACCGCGCAAGCGTTGCATCCGCCGCCATGTCTACCCCATCCCCAAAAGCGCATTTACACATTCTGGACTCGTTGGCAAATCGCTACCGACGGGACGACGGCCTTCGCTTAGACGATCTTCTTCTCAGTCCAGAATTGGCGCATCGCCTGGCGCGAGCTGGCGTTGATCAGAGCGTCCGGCGAACGGAGAACGCGAGTGATCACTTCCCAGCTTGGGCTTTCTTAAAATGAGCGCTCCTATGACCGGAGACGCGCGATACTTCTCGACAACGTCATCAAATATCGCGTGCCAAAGTTTCAAGATCCACGCGCGGCCATCTCTAAACCAAGGTAGTGCCAACAGCCGCGGCTGAACAATCCTGAAGAGGCGCGTCACGAGCGAGAAGCTGAGAATATATGCCAGTGCCAATATAACCGCGCCGTCGATCCAATGACCGGTGCCTACCACGACCAAGCCCGCCATTTTTAGTGGCTCAACGATTGCCACTGGGATCGCGAGCAAGAGCAAGCAGTAATACGGATGTAGGCGCCTAATGGATTGGCGGATCGATTTTGGTTCGGCTGGGGAATTCGCCACGACTTAGGATTTCACCAATGTCCTCGGCGACGGCCCCAATAACCACCGCCGCCAAACAGAAGAACAATGACGAGGACGATCAACAGCAATTCCATGATAACCTCGATTGATCAGCTTGATAACCTCGATTGATCAGCTTGATTGATTTGTTGCTCACGAAAAAGCCCCGCCGAGAGGGGGCCCGATTTCAAATCACGTGCGTGAGCATTAACCCGATTATCACGATGACGGGAACACCCAGCAACCATAGTAGGACTGGCATGTCAGTCTCCGATTTTTTCGATCTCTGTGGACCGCAATTGTCAACCGGCCAGGGAGCAATCAGTTCCTTGGCGCGCGGTCGTTCAACCGGCAAACGCCCAATCGCGCAACGCCGTGTTAGCTTTTTTAATCGCCACTTTTTTTGCTGAGCACGGGAACAAAATCGGCGTTGCTTTTTTTGTTGGCGATCTCGGTGCTGCCGCCGTCACAGTACTTCCAGGTTGTGCAGTGCAGCCTAACAGGACAGGAACTGTTTTGACGCCTTGCGCGTTCGAGATGTGATTTAATTTTTCAAGTTGACCGCCCATCAGAGGTGGCGATGTTGATTTCTCGACACGTTGTTTGTGCGATTTCCCTTCTAGTGACAATTGGAAGTTTCGGATCAAGCGCGACGGCGACAGCGGCGGAGCGAAGCTTCTCCGGTTTAGCCTCGTTTTATTCTTATAGCGATGGCAAGCTGGCTCACGGAGAACGCCTCGACCCACACGCCTTGACGGCCGCCCATCGAACATTACCCTTCGGTACTCGTGTTCGAATAACCGATCCGAATAGCGGTAAAAGTGTAGTTGCGACAATTAACGATCGAGGCCCTTTCTCTAAGGGCAGAGTAATTGATGTATCGCTGGGCGCCGCGCGCGTTCTCCAAATGCTAGATCGTGGTGTTATCTATGTCCGCGCGGATGTACTTTAGCGGGAGGCCTCACTTCACTCCTGAGAAGTCGCGGGCGGGCGGCAAGCAACTGGCTAGGAAACGGCACTTTCCTTATCAGTCCTGTCTCACCGCCACTGTCGTCGGCTCAGGTCGAATCCTACCCAGAAAGCGGACATTCGCAGGACGTCGCCGCGATGTCCGCTAAGTGCCATAAGCGGACGTCATGCGTGGCTTGTGTTTACACATCCATAAGATCGTGCGCATCATCGGCGGACCAGACCAGTGTCGCCGGATCGCCGGCCTGCATTGGCCTTGCATAGAATGCGTTGTCCGGCACCAAAACCGTCACGCCCTCGCCCTGGTCCGTCTTCAACACGACGCGCACGACAGGGCCTTGGTATTCGACAGCCGCGATGCAGCCCGAAAGGTGCGGCTGCCCGTTCGCGGCTTCCTTCAGCCGGCAACGGTCCGTCCGAACCGCGATCAGTCCATGTTCGCCCGGCAATACGTTATGTCCGCCAATGAAGCGGGCGACGAACGCGCTTTGCGGACGCTCGAATACATCGCGCGGCGCGCCAGCCTGACGAATGTGCCCGTCCTCCATCACCACCATGACATCGGCCAGCGCCATCGCTTCATCCTGACTGTGGGTGACGTGGATGAAGCTGATGCCGAGCTCGTGCTGCAGCTTTTTCAGCTCCTCGCGCATCCGCACCCGCAGGAACGGATCGAGCGCCGACAGCGGCTCGTCAAGGAGCAGGACGCGCGGCTTGGTCATCAGCGCCCGCGCCAGCGCGACGCGCTGCTGTTGTCCGCCGGAAAGTTGCGAGGGCAGCCTGTCGGCAAACGCCTCCATCCGCACCAGCGCCAGAAGCTCGAGCGCCCGCGCCCGCCGCTCGGCTTTCGCGACGCCGCGCATCTTCAGGCTGAAAGCCACATTGTCGAGGCAAGTGAGATGCGGAAACAGCGCGTAGCTTTGGAACATCATGGCGGTGCCCCGCTTCACCGACGGCAAGTCCGTGACGTTCTTGTTGCCGATCAAGATGTCGCCTTCGGTGACCGCCTCATGTCCGGCGATCATCCGCAGGACGCTGGTCTTGCCGCAGCCGCTCGGTCCAAGCAGGCAGCAATAGCTCGCGCGCGGGACGCGCAACGAGATTCGGTCGACCGCGAGCGTCGCGCCGTAGCGCTTGGTGACGGCAACAAGCTCTACATCGTAGCTGGGAACCACATCGCCTCCCGTGCGGAACATGTCATGATGCGATGTCAGGCAGCGGCGTCGCCGCGACGCGGCGGCGCTGGATATGGCGAATCCCCAAGATCGTCACGCCGATGATCACGAAGGATAGCCCGGTGGTCAGCGTCCCGAGCGCAAACAGCATCGGCGACGTCTCGCTCGAGAGCAGCGCGTAGATTTCGAGCGGCAGCGTATTCTTGCTGCCGATCGCGAGCGCCGTGCGCGCATATTCGTCATAGGATAACGTGAAAGCGCCCATGGCGACGCCGAGAATGCCCGGCAGCAGAATCGGCAAGGTGACGTGGATGAGCCGCTGCCAGCCGCTGGCGCCGAGATCGTTCGCTGCTTCTTCGTAACTGCGATTGAAGCGATTGACGACGGCGAACATGGTGAACAGACCGAACGGCAAGGTCCAGGTGAGCTGCGCACCGAGCGCCGACGTGAACAGGCCGCCGGGGATTCCGAGGACTTGGAAACCGAGGCCGATGCCGAAACCCACCAAGAGGCCCGGCATGACGAGGCTGGCGATGGCAAGATAGAACAGGATGCCGGCGCCAGGAAATCGCCGGCGGAAGCCGAGCGCGGCCGCGACCGAGATCGCCACCGTGAGCACGCTCACCACCGTAGCCAGCGCCAGCGATCGCGCCAAGGCGGCCGGAATATTCGCGGTCAGGTCCGGCCTGAAAACGTTCTCGAACCAGACCAGCGACGTGCCGACCATCGGAAAGGTGACGCCGCCGTTCGGCCCCTGGAACGACAGGACATAGATCACGATCATGGGGCCGTAGAGAAACAGCAGGAAGAGGCCGAACAGCGTCGCCAGCGCATAGAAGGTCCATGGCCGCGCGGCGTCGGAACCCGGAGCGTAGCCCTGCGGTACCGCTGCCACTACGCGCCCCCTAGCTCGCCAATTCCTTGCGGACATCGACCACGCGCATCATGCCCGCCACCATGATGGCGACGAAGATGACGAGAACCATGGCATTCGCCGACGCCGGCGGATACTGCATGGCCTGGATCTCGGTCGACAGCGCCGACACGATGGAGGCGCTCTGACCGCCGCTCATCGTCTTCACCACGAAATAATCGCCCATCACCTGGGTGAACACGAGCAGCGAGCCGAGCGCGATCCCGGTCTTCGACAGCGGGATGATCACCTCCACCATGGTGCGGAAGCGGCTCGCGCCGGCGTCGCGCGCCGCCTCGAGCAACGCCGGATCGATCTTCGACATCGCATTGGCGATCGGCCCCACCATCAACAGCGTGAACAGGTGCACATAAGTGAGGATGACGGCAAAATCGGAGAACAGCAGGAAATCCAGCGGATGCGCGATGACGTTGAGCTTGATCAATATCTGATTGAACGCCCCGTTGCGTCCGAGGAAGGGAATCCAGGCGATGGTGCGGATGATCCCCGAGGTCAGAAACGGGATGGCGCAGAGCACGAACAGCACGGCGCGCGTCACGCCGCTGCGAACGTGGAATATGAGGAAATGGGCGAGGAAGAAACCGAGCACCAAGGTGATCGCCCAGACGATGACGGCGAAGCGCAACGAGCTCACATAGACCCGGATCGTCGCGGGCGTCGTGAGCAGGTCGCGATAATTGTCGAAGATGAACGCCGGATAGATGCCGGTCCGGTCGTAGTCGAAGAAACTGACGACCAGAAACAGCACCGTCGGCAGCGCGAACAGAACGACCAGCACCACGGCCAACGGGCTCACCTGAAGCCACGACACCGCCTGCGGGGACATCCGTAACACCGGCAGCTTTAATTGCCGCAGCTCGCGTCCGGCTTCTGCAGTTCCCTCGGAGGTCGTCACGATGTGATGAATTCGTTCCAGCGGCGGGTCAGATAGCGATCCTCGTCCATCACCGCATTCCACACCGCGATATTGCCCATGCGCTCCCAGAATGCGCCGCCGTCGCGCGAACGTCCCGCTTTCTCCATCAGCTTGCCGAAGGGATCGGTGATGTCGGTGGCGGCGGGCTTGCCGTCGTACCAGTAGTCCCACTCGGCCTGCGTCAGGAATTTCTTGGTGGTCTCGGGCACCGGCGAATAATAGCCTTCGCGGGCGATGACGGCGCCGGGGAAGCCAGACATGTACCAGTTCATGTATTCATAGAAGCAGTCGAGCTTGAGGTCCGAAACATGCTGCATCGGCGCGAGCAGATAGCCCCAGCCGCGGTAGCCCTCTTTCAGCGGCTGGAATGTGCACGGAATGCCGCGCGTGCGCACCGCGGTGACGGCGGGCGACCACATCGACTGGATCACCACCTCGCCCGACGCCATCAGGTTGACCGACTGATCGAAGCTCGCCCAGAATGAGCGGAACTGGCCGGATTTCTTGATGTCCATCATCAGCGCGACGGTCTTGTCGATCTCGTCGCGGGTCATGTTGCCTTTGTTGGCGTATTTCAGATCGCCGCGCGCTTCGACCGCCATCGCCACGTCGATGACGCCGATGGCCGGATTGTCCTGCAGGGCGGCCTTGCCCTTGAAGTCCGGGCTGATCAGATCCGCCCAACTGGTGATTGGCCGGCCGGTCAAATCGGGCCGGATGCCGAGCGTATCGGCATTGGTGAAGGTGGGAATTCCGGTCAGCCATTCGGATGGGCCGTCGGCGAATTTCTGCCCGTCCGGACCCGTTGCATACTGAACCGAGTATGGCGCCGTCCCTTGCAGCGACACTTTGCGGCCGTCTGGATATTCACCTTTGGTGAACAGCGGAATCGTCTGACTCCAGTATTTGTATTTGCTCACCGGAACCGCCTGCAGAACGTTGCGGCCGACAAGATATTTCAAATACGGAATGCTGATGTCGGCGACATCCATGGCGCTCGATTGCGAGAGCAGGCGGTTGAGCATATCGGCGCTCTGAACCAACTGCATCTTGACCGTGAAGCCGAGGTCCTTCGTTGCCTGATCCGCGATCTGCTGAATGGCAGAGACCGGCGGCCCGGCGTGAAGCAGCGTCACGTCTTTGATGTTCTGCGCCCAGACCGTCGGAAAGCCCTTGAGGCCCACGAGTCCGGCCGCGGCGCCGGCGCCTCGCAGCAGGTTGCGCCGGGACAGCCCGCGATTGCGCTTGCGACTTTTGATGCCTCGTGTCGTGTCGCCCAGTGTCGTCTCGTCTTGTGCCGTGTTCGCTGGCATGGCTTTCATGTCCTTGCGGTGAGTCCCGGCGGGGAATTTGGCTCCGTCGTCGTTCAGGCTCTCAGCCGTCGATTCTATGCAGCCTTTCCGATCGCGCTCCGGCTCGCCATCAGCGGCATGATACGGGTCCCGAACTGCTCCATGCCGATGACGAAATCGTCGAACGTCATCATCACGCCGCGCACGCCGGGAACTTCAGCGATCTGATCGAGCATGCGCGCGACCGATGCGTAGGACCCGATCAGGACACCCGAAGTGGTCGGCAGTTTGTTGTGGCCGCTGGTCCGATAGCGGTTGGGCTGAGCCAATGGATCCTTGTTGGGATCGTCTTCGGCTTGCGCGTCGCGCCAGGCGATCGCTTCCAGATCGGTGCCGGCTTTGTAGTGCTCCCACTTGGCCATGGCGGCTTCGTCGGTCTCATCGGCAATGATCATGATGAGGATCTGCGCGCCGACATCGCGACCGCTCTTCTTCGTGGCTTCAACGAGGCGCGCGACGCTTGGTGCGAACTTCGTCGGCTCGTTGATGCCGAAGCTGGCGCAGAAATTGTAATCGCAATATTCGGCGGCGAATTTGGTACCGTTATCGCTTTGTGCCGCGCCGATGATCTTGATCGGCGCCTCCGGCATCGGGCCGAGTTGGCAATCGTCCATCTGGAAAAAATGGCCTTTGAAATCGCAGCGGCCGGTCGCCCACAATTCACGCATGATCGTCACGTATTCGGCGCAATATTCATAACGGCGCTTGTAGTGTTCCGGGCCGGGCCAGATGCCCATCTGGGTGTATTCCGCCCGCTGCCATCCCGAAACGATGTTGACGCCGAAGCGGCCGTGGGAGATCGAGTCGATCGTCACCGCCATGCGCGCGGCGAACGGCGGCGGCATCGTCAGCACCGCGACGGAAGCGAAGAGCTGGATGCGGCTCGTCACTGCGGCGAGACCGGCCATCAGCGTGAATGATTCCAGATTGTAATCCCAATATTGCGAAGGTCCACCGTAGCCGTGCAGCTTGATCATGGAGAGCGCAAAGTCGAAACCGAACCGCTCCGCCTTTTCCACGATGGTGCGGTTGAGATCGAAGGTCGGCATGTATTGCGGAGAGGTGGTGGAGACGAGCCAGCCATTGTTGCCGATCGGAAGGAACACACCGAGCTGCATTCGCGCCACTCCGCGGAAAAATAAAAGACCAGAATCGCGCAGTACCGAGCAAAATACATGCCAGTGAATTTCGACGGCAAAAGCCCGCGGATTTTCCGCCCGACCGATCATCCGAGAGGCAACCGCCTATGCATCAGGCATAGAAAGGCCGTGCAACACGGCCGTGCCGTAGTTTGGTGACCGTTTTGCCGGATAATTGCGCACGATAATTGCGCACAGGAGCGACTCGCAATGATCAATGCCGCGGCCGTGTCGAGTTGCCGATATTTCCCTTTCATTCGATGATGGACGGCCGGCACACGTTTATCGATCGAGTCCTGTCGCAGCTTTCACGGCGGATGAGATCGGAAGCGTTTCCAGAAAGGGTTGCATTGTGAACCAGGTTGACGCGAACGAGACCAACACCAACAAGACTGGCGTGAACGAGACTCGCGCTGTCCAGCCTTTCAATTATCGGGCGATCGTCGACCATCCGTCTTTTGCTTGGCCGAACGGCGCCAGGGTCGCCGTCTGGATCATTCCGAATATCGAGCACTTTCACGTTGAGATCGGCACCGGCGCGCCGGACGTTCGCAATTATTCGCGGCGCGACTATGGGAATCGTGTCGGCATCTGGCGCATCATGGATGTGCTCGGCAAGCATAATGTGCGCGGCACCGTCGCGCTCAACGGCGAAGTCGGACGTTTTTATCCCCGCATCATGAAAGCCTGCGCCGATCTGCACTGGGAATTGATGGGTCACGGTCTAACCAATTCAGTGATGCTGACCGGCATGTCCATCGAGCAAGAAGCGAAGGTCGTCACCGAAACGCGCGCGATCATCGAAGACCATGGTCAGAAGATGCGCGGCTGGCTGGGGCCGGGGCTGACGGAAACCTGGAATACGATCGATCTGCTGCGCAAAAACGGCGTCGAATACACCTGCGACTGGGTCAACGACGACCTGCCCTATCGCATGAACAACGGGCTCTACAGCATTCCCTACACGATCGAGCTCAACGACATGCCCTTGTTCAACGCGCCGTCCATCAGCATCGCCGACTTCCAGCAGAGGATTTGCGACGCCTTCGACGTCCTTTACGAGGAGGGGGCGCGCTGCCCGCGGGTCATGGGGATCGCGCTGCATCCGTTCCTCATCGGTACCCCGCATCGCATCCGCTATCTCGACAAGGCGCTGCACTACATCGGCGGTCACGACAAGGTGTGGTTTGCGACCGGCTCGGAGATCATCGCGGCGTACCGCGCGGCGGCGGGAGCCAATTCATGAGACCGCGTTACGGTAAGCTGGCCGGCTTTTCGCGTAATGTCCGCTATGGGTCATTAAGAGACGTTGCCGCGCGCCTTTCATCTGCTCTCCTTCAACCGGCAGAGCGGACGTCAATTTACCGCCTTTCGCATCAGAACGACTGTCTAGCATTCATCACAAAACTAGCCAGTTGCTCCAGCTAAAGGTTGGTTCCCAATACCTTGAACGCGGCACATCGCATCGCACGGTACCGAGCTGGCCACGATTGATGTCTTTGATGAAACGCCTGCTGCAACGACGGTCGCGAACAGTTCGACCCCCCAACCCGTTGATTTTCAGCGGACGGCCTTGACCCCTACCCTTTAACAGTTTCGCTATGCGTTCGCGCCGCGCTCGTTCGGTCCTCTAGCTGCCCAATTATCTTCTGGAGGGCCCGGATTGCGCATTTGCGGCTTGTGCAGTAGCCAAGTGCGACCGCCACTCCTTCGGTGAACCAAAACTCCGGCGCGTTATATAGCTCAGGACCGTCGAAGGTGAAGTTTTCTTCTTCAAGGGTAACAACATCGTCGCCCTCGCAAAAGTAGACGGTGCCATTGCCGTATGTCTGGCCGGATGTTTTCACGTATTTCTTGAACTTTTCTCGCTGACGCTTGGCGCTGGTCATATCTCACTCCACTATTGCCACTCACGGCAATTACTTTACACATTCGCAAATCCCAGCCTTTGAATGACTACCGCCTCCCCCTAGCGGCGATACAGGCATTCAGGCCGCCTCTTTTCTTGATAAAATTCTTTAGCTTCTTAGAGCGGCAACCGCGATCGAACGCCAGCCGAAGGACGCGCGCATATTTGCTTGTTTTTCGTCGATCCAGCCGGTCCGGCGCTACGCTCGCCACAATAACAGCGGCAAACGGGTCCGCCTTCTTAGGGACTAGCAATCCGGTTATTCGTAGCGCACGCTCGGCACGTTCAACAGCGCGTCGCTCGACCGCCCACCACTCAATTAATTCCAGCGTCGCGGTGAGGAAATCGTAGACCCGGTCCCGGCTACGATCAGCCTGCACCTTATGCCAAAGCTCATGAAGGCGTTTAATATCTTGTTTCAACGAAATGTCGGGATAAGCGACACCGCAAAAATGCTTGTAGCTTCCGATACTAGGCGTGGAGATCGGCATCGTTCGCCTCCAACCTCGGGCCTGAAGCTCGGCGACTTAGCCGAGCCTGTTGGTGACTTGCTTTTTTCTTCGTCGTCATCGTGAGTAGACGTTCTGGATGTAGGTAGCATTGCACATCCTCCGTCATAGCGAGCTTTAATGCAGCAACTTTCAGGGTATGCATATCGAGGCTACGAGGAACAGCCATTCGGTATTGTTCCTCGCTGCGAATGAAAAACCCCATGCCAACCATCATACCCGTCTAGCTTTGATCAAGCATGTAGGCCAAATGCAGAGGCATCGGAAGAGAGTGATTTTCGGGTATTGGAGCGGGATCGCCTTTTTTCACATCCCCGTCCCACAGAAAGGCACTCGCGGCGAACTAGGAAATGATCACTTTGGGAAGCATGATGGACGAACTCTTAGACCAAAAGAGCGCAGCGAAACTCTTGCGCTTGTCGGTAAGGACCCTCGAGCGGCATCGACTGGACGGTACCGGACCACGATTTTGTCGCCTCGGTCGTCTCATTCGCTATCGCCAAAACGATCTTCGCGAGTGGGTCGAAAATTCGCTCCAAACCTCAACCTCTGACGCGGCGCCCTAAGCTGTAGACGTGTTCGTCAAGTCCGGGGGCTGGCGGCGCTAGACCAAGTCGAACCCGCTTAAGAAACCGGCGCCGGCCATGTCGCAGATGCGCTTTTTGCGGACGAGCCCCGACCCAACACAACACATCCGGCAGCCGCCGCAAAATTCATTCACCGCGATACCTCGCGTGATACCCAGGTGATACCCGGCTGATTGTTACACAGCAGCGCATTCAGCTAAGCCATTGAAATAATGGCTGGGGCGCCTGGATTCGAACCAGGGAATGGCGGAATCAAAATCCGCTGCCTTACCACTTGGCTACGCCCCAATGCTCACTGGGATTGCCGACCGGGTCGTCCGCACCGGCGGTGACATCGGCGGGCCGGACCATAGCGACACACCCCCGGCGGATCAATATTTGCCGCACTGGCGGAACGGCGACGCCCGCGGCAAAGCCGAAAATCCGCTATTTTCGGCGCTGTCGGCGCCCTCGGCTCCACTTATAATGCGTCTCCTATATTAATGTGCCGAGCCGCGACGGGCGCGCGGCGGCCGCCGCAGGGGATCCATGACCGACTCGATCATTGTGCCGGAAATCGCCGTACAAGATGTGGACGCCGTCCGCATCATCCGCATGAACCGGCCGGAGAAGAAGAACGCGCTGACGCAACCGATGTATGCGGAGATGACGCGCGCCTTGGGCGAGGCCGGCGGCAATGCCGCCATCCGCTGCATCGTGCTCGCAGGCGCGCAGAACGCGTTCTGCGCCGGCAGCGATATCGGCGATTTTCAAAAACGCGCCGAGGGCGGGCTTGAACCGGTCACGGTCGATTTCCTGCATGCTCTCGCCAAGAACGAGAAGCCTTTGGTGGCGGCGGTCGGCGGCACCGCCGTCGGCATCGGCACCACCATGCTGCTCCATTGCGATCATGTCGTCGCCGCGACCGGCGCGATATTCGCGACGCCGTTTCTCAAGCTCGGACTCATTCCGGAAGCGGCATCGAGCCTCTTGGCGCCGCAACGCATGGGCCATGCGCGGGCTTTTTCGCTGTTAGTGATGGGCCGGCCGCTCTCGGCCGCGGACGCCAAAGAAGCCGGCATCGTCAACACTGTGGTCGATGCCGGCGCGTTGGACGAGACCGCGCTCCAGGCCGCGCGGGAGATCGCGGCGCTGCCGCCAAACGCCGTCAAGCTGGCGCGCCGCCTGATGCGCAGCCAGGACGAAAGCGTCTCGGAGCGCATCGAGACCGAAGCGATGCATTTTAAGGAGCTGCTGAAATCCGACGAGGCGCGCGCCGCTTTCGCCGCCTTCTTCGCGCGCAAGAAATAGGACAAGAAAAGGGATTGGTTATGTCGCTTGCCGGAAAGACCCTGTTCATCACCGGCGCCTCGCGCGGCATCGGGCTTGCAATTGCGCTGCGCGCCGCGCGCGACGGCGCGAATATTGCCATTGCCGCAAAAACCGCGACGCCGCATCCGAAGCTAGAGGGCACGATCTATACCGCGGCCGATGAGATCGAGCGCGCCGGCGGCAAAGCATTGCCTTTGATGGTCGATATCCGCGACGAAGCCTTGGTGCAGGATGCGCTTGCCAAGACCGCCGCGCGCTTCGGCGGCATCGATATCGTCGTCAACAATGCCAGCGCCATTTCGCTCACCCCGGTCGCGCAAACCGACATGAAGCGCTTCGATCTGATGCATCAGATCAATGCGCGCGGCACCTTTGTCGTCTCGAAGCTCGCGATTCCGTATCTGGCGAAGGCCGCCAATCCGCACATTATGATGATGTCGCCGCCGCTCGACATGAAAGAGAAATGGTTCGCACCGCATACCGCTTATTCAATGGCCAAGTTCGGCATGAGCATGGTGGTGCTCGGGCTCGCCGGCGAATTGCGCCCGCTTGGCATTGCCGTCAACGCGCTGTGGCCGCGGACCTTGATCGCGACCGCCGCCGTGCAAAACCTCCTCGGCGGCGCGGAGATGATGCAGCGCGGGCGCAAGCCCGAGATCGTGGCCGATGCCGCCCATGCGGTCTTTGCCAAGCCGTCGCGCGAATTCACCGGCAATTTTCTGATCGACGATAATTTCCTTGCCGGAAACGGCGTCACCGATTTCGAGCGCTATCGCGTCGACCCGGCGCAGCCCCTGGCGCAGGATTTCTTTGTGCCCGACGATATTCCGCCACCTCCGGCATGATCCCCAAAAGCATGCCCTTGGACTTGATCCGAGGGTGGTCACCGGTTTTGGGATTAGATCATGCCCGCGTAACGCCGATTGAGGCCGGAATAATAATGTCCCTATAATCGCATCGCAGGCACCCAGCCGGACGTGCCCGACCCATGTGCCCGAAAGATGGCCGCTTCCCATGACCTATAAGGCCCCGCTTGCCGATATTACTTTCGCGCTCAAGCATGGCGCCGCGCTCACCTCCGCGATCGAGCAAGGCCTGTTCGGCGAACTCACGCTCGATGACGTCGATGCCGTGCTGGCGGAAGCCGGACGTTTCGCCGAGGAAGTCATCGCGCCGCTCAATCGCGATGGCGACAAATACGGCACGCCGTTCAAGGACGGCGCCGTCACCACGGCGCCGGGCTGGAAGGAAGCCTACAAGGCCTGGCAAGCGGGAGGCTGGAACGGGCTTGCCGCGCCGCTTGCCTTCGGCGGCCAGGCGCTGCCGCAGATCGTCAATGCCGCCTGCACCGAGATGTGGCATGCGGCTTCGATGGCCTTCGCCGACGGCCCGATGCTGACCATGGCGGCGATCGACGCACTCGACGCCCACGGCACCGACGAGTTGAAGAAGATCTATCTGGAAAAGCTCGTGTCCGGCGAATGGATGGGCACCATGCAGCTCACCGAGCCGCAAGCCGGCTCCGATGTCGGCGCCTTGCGCACGCGCGCCGAGCGCGCCGGGGACGGCAGCTATCGCGTCACCGGACAAAAGATCTTCATCACTTACGGCGAGCACGATCTCACCGACAACATCATTCACTTCGTGCTGGCGCGGCTGCCCGATGCGCCGCCGGGCACGCGCGGCATTTCGCTGTTCCTGGTGCCGAAATTCCTGCTCAAGCCGGATGGTTCGCTTGGCGAACGCAATGACGTCCGCGCGC